>JAEEGL013594232.1_pt1 | contig 10646 bp, 9 predicted proteins | sample 9134231 | NCBI WGS metagenome assembly JAEEGL01 (sample SAMN16246548, study PRJNA631951) | gut metagenome | biome: gut microbiome; feature: rumen; material: fiber-attached | host: Bos | place: Iran: Karaj | collected 2018-10 | reverse complement strand
GCAATTTTTAAAAAAAAATTTAATTGTAGTAAAATTTTTTGTTGTAGTAAAAATGAAATGATAGGTTTATTAACAGAAAGAGAAGATATTTATCAAAATGTAGGAACAATAATAGAAAAAAAAAATGGATGTAATTGTAATCCTTTTTTCGTGGTAAATAATGAAAAAGGAAAAATTAAATATTTAATAACAACAGAATATTGTCAAACTGGATTTTGTTGTAGAGGAAATTCATTAGGAAAATGTTATGAAGTTGATTTTTTTATATATGATACAAAACAAAAAATAAATAAAAATACTATACCTATCGGTATCATCCATAAATATTATCAAGGTTTAAGTGAATTAGTTGGTGATGCTGATGCATATTTAATTAATTTTCCTAGTAAAGCAACTGCTTATGAAAAACTATTATTAATAGCAGGAACAATTTTTATTGATTATAATTATTATGAAAATGTTGCTTGGTGTGAATGTAATTGTGTATAATTGATTTTTTTTAATTTTTTCATTTATTATTATATATTTTTATCTATTTAATTGTATACTTCATATTATAATAGAAATATAAAGTTTATTTAAATTCTTTAATATAAATCAAAATATTATGAGATAAAATATAATTGATGAAATTTTAATTACTTAAATAATCTTAAAATTTTATGAAGAAGAAGAATAATAATAGTTAAAAATTCTAATAAAATTACTGAATATAATGAAAATCTATAACATTTTGCTCTTGTTTCGACTATTTTCATTGTTCTCTCAGTTTGTTTAATACTTTTTCCTGCATTATCTAATCTTCCTTGGATTGTATCTATTTGATGTCCTTGTTCAATAACATTATTACTTGCTTCTTTTAAATTGGAATGAGCATCTATTAAATCTTTATTAATATCTTTCAATAAATTATCTTGAATTTCTAAATTATTCATTTTTTATTTAATTGGATTTTGAATAATTTATATTATTTTTATTTTTATATTGGAATTTTGTTGAAATAATTTTGCTTTAAAAAACCATTTATTAGATTAATTTCTTTCTTAAAAAATTATTTTAATCATACAAATTAATTATAAAATAATATAAAGGATAGTGTTATTTAAGAAAATGAAAATCAAAAGATATAATGCATAAAATAAAAAATTTTTTTTATATTCATTGGTTATTGATATTTCTAAATTTAAATAAATAATTAAGTTATTATTAAAACTTAGTAAATTGAATAAAAAAATGAATTTATTTATTATAAAATCTCAAAGAAACATTAAACAAATTGAAAATTAAGTACGAATTTAAAAATTAACAAACTTTCTCCAATTTAAAAATAAATCAAAAGAAAAAATAAAAGAGATGTTGGCTAAAAGAATATAATTGTTAAAACAGTATCATAGAGGAATAAAAGATATTATATTAAATATGAAGAAGAGTTTTTAAAAAAAAATTATAAATCAAAAGACTAATTAAATAATAGAAATAAATGTAAACTTTTTACTATAATTAATTATAATTATTTTTTATTTTTATAAAAATTATAGTTATTATATTTAACTAAGAGCTTCATCTCACATAAGTTTAGAAGTATGTTAAACCACAAAGCATGCGTTCTAAACGAAGCTTACACTATAGAGTTAGCAAACGGCCAAGTGGAGCATACACATGAAATACTTGCCAATTGCATTCTTACTCTAAACAACCATCCCTTCTATGTCAACCTTATCCCCATCACCATAGGAAGTTTCGATGTGATCATCGGAATGGATTGGTTAATACTCCTCAACCTTTATTAGTTTAATGAATTAAACTTTAGGCTGTCTAAATAGCATTATTGTAGTATGGTTCAACTTAGGAGTTGAACTGCTATCAGCTTGAATATTAGCTTGAATAATTCTTTAAAAGTTTTGTTTTAGCCTTTCCAAGGGATGCCTAGATAAGGATTCCTTAGGCTGTCGATGAACTTACGGACGAGATTGGTTTCCACAGGGCGATTAGGAATCTGAGTGGAGACCTTTCTCCACCGAGTAAGGAACTCGGTAAATCCTTCATTATCTTTCTGACTGAGGATCTCGAGAGCCCTCAAGGATGGTTGTGTCTCCACATTGTCAGTATATTGAGCATTAAACTTGACTGCGATGACCTCCCATGTAGAAATGTCCTTGGGACAAGAGATTAATACCAGGTTCTTGGAATCGCCTCGAGCCAATAGGGAAAGAAAGAGGGCCAATTCTCATTGTCAATGCCCTGAATAGCTATGTAGCCTTTGAAAGTCCTTAAAAATTAATAATATTTTTTTTTTAATTTATAAATACTTTAATTAAGAAAAATATTTTATATTTAAAAATAATAATTTTATTGGGGATTGGGCTCAATCCCCAATCCCCAAACAAAATTAAAATAAAAAGAATAGTTAATTTTAAAAAATATTTAAATTAAATATATATTTATTTAATTTAAAAGTTTATATTAAAATAAAAATTAGATTATCATTATATTTAATCTTTAAATTTTAAATTTAAATTTCCATATGCATGTCCAGAACCAACAATTCCTGATTTACTTAAATCATAAAAAATTGTATTTTTTTCACGTGTAAGAATTAATTTCATTGTATAATAATCAAGATACATTTGCCATTCTTCTGCTAATCTCTCTGCTAATTTTTTTTGACTTTCATCATCTAAAGCTAAGAATATTTTTCTACTTTCTATATTTTTAAAATATGCTGCCATTCGATAAGTAGATGACCAATCATTTCCTTCTTTTTTCCAACTTGTTCCTCGATCATAGTCATAACATGCTGTATTATCTGTTTCAATTATTTCATATCTTACTAGTTCTATTCTTTTATTATAATAATATTTTTTGTGAACAATATCTAATTTATATACCATATTTATTAAATTATTTTCTATTATATTTTATTATATAGTTTTTAATTTTAGGTATTTTTTTGATTAAAAATAAATATTTTTAACTGGTTTTTGTTTCTCTTATGAAGCAAGCAATCGCATGTTTGCAGTTGATTCAAAAGTCCAGAAGTTTGAAAAATATCTCATGTGTGTTCTTCTCTCTTCTTGGTTTATAAAAAAAAAGACAAATCATGTAATGTCAAATAAGTCTGTATTTTCTCAGCTCCTCAAAGGTGAATACTATCAACAAAATGGACAAAATATTTTTGTTCATATGGGTAAGGACAAGGAACCAAGTTCAATCTATAAATGATATTTTCAACAAAATTGTCTTTTAATGGTTCCTCTCGAGTCCCATATTAGTCATTTTAAAATTCTATTATATTCTTTTGATATAGACTTTTTCAATTGCAAAACCGAATTTCTCAAAACAAATATTCAAATTCTCGAATGATGAATTTTTATTCATCTATTTTTTATAAAATGAATCTTATATATATAATTACAAAAAGAATATATTTAAAAAAGTAATTTTATTATATTTTTATATTTAAATTAAATAAAATATAAATAATTTGATGAAAATAAACACTTATTCAATTCAAAGTTATATATCAGATTCAAGTGGATATGAAAGAGTAAAAATTTATAAAATTTGGAAAGGAAAAAATTATTTTTTATTTAAAGGAAAAATTTTTGTAAGCTCAAATTTTTATTTTGGTATATTCACAAATTTATATATTCATATTTTTTCATGGTTATTTATAAAATATGTTATAATGGTAAATAATATTTTATGTAATATAGAAATTAGACAAAGAACCGAAAATTCTTTTAATAATAATAGAATTTATATTATATTTACTTTCATCAATAAATCAATTTATTTGTGTTTTTTCTGATCCAGGAGTTCTTCCTCATTATGATTATTTAAGAATTAATAATGCATTTACCAAAAATAAAAATAAATTAATTAGAATTAGAGGTATTAAATATAAAATTAAATTTTGTATTACTTGTAATATTTTTAGACCTCCAGGAGTTTCTCATTGTAAAATTTGCAATAATTGTGTTGAAAAATTTGATCATCATTGTCCTTGGGTTGGAAATTGTATAGGAAAAAATAATTATAAATTTTTTTATTGTTTTTTATCTTCTTTTATGTTCTTATGTATTTTAAATGGTTTTGGTTCTTTTGGTTATTTTTTTAGAAGAGTTCATAAAATTAAAAAATTAAAAAATAATTGTGCTAATAATAATAAAGAAAGTAAATATTGTAATAAAAAACTGTTTGAAATTGTTTTTTTAGAAGAATATATTCTTATTATAATATTTATTCTTTCTGTTGTTGTAAGTTTTATTTTTTAATAATTATTTAGAGTGGAATTTTTGTTATTACTCTTTTTTGTTATCATACTTATTTTTCAATTAGAAATATGAGTACTTATGCAAATGTTAAAATGGGAGAAATATTTGCAATATATGGAAATCCTTTTTCTAGAAAAAATTGGAAAAAAAATATTATTCAAAGTCTTTTTATAAGATATTATAAAAGAATTAATTTTTCTGATATTATTTTTATTGAAAAAAAAAGCTTTTTTTATAATAATTTTTATCCAAATCTTCATACTTCATCCTTTATAATGAATTCTTCAAAAAGTCAAATTGTTCCTATGAGAATGGATGTTAATGAAGGTTTGAGACATAAAAATTTATTAAAAAATTTACAATACATGAAAATTAATTCTTTCACAAATAACAACAAAAACAAAAAAGAAATAATTATTAAACCTAAACAACTAAATAATACTAATTCTAATGCTAATATATATTGTGAAAGTGGATGTTCTTTAACAAATATTCCAGAAGAAAAATTTGATTTAACTGAAATTAGAGGATTAGAGAATAATATGATAAATAGAATTACTCTTAAGAAAAAAGCTTTATCATATCGAACTACAATTAAAAATGGAACATGAACTTATATTTATTAAAAATATAAAAAAAGATTTTTATAAATAATCCTCATGTAAAAAAATTAAAATATAAATTATATTTTTTAATAAATATATTGTGATTTATAGAAATATTAATTAATTTTTAAATTAAAAAAAATGAATCAAAAGAATATTTCTTTAAACAATAGAAATCACTTGAATTATATAGAAAATATTTTCCAAAAAAAAAATATGAAAATAATAGTTTCAATAATTTCATATTTAGATTTTGATGAAATAATAAATTTAAGATTATCAAACAAATTATTAAATTCAATTTTAAAAAATAAAAAAATAATAAAACATTATTCTAAATTAGGTTGCATAAATTCAAAAACAAGATTATTATTTTTACAATCAAATATAAATATAAATAAACTATTAACAACAGTAAAGAATGAATTAATTCAATATAAAATAGACAAAAATCCATATGAATCAATATTAAATTTATCAGAAAATGAAAAAGAAAAAAATAAAAGATTGAAGCAATTTTGTGAAGAAATAGAAAGAGATATAACAAGGACATTTTATACAAAAAAATTTTTAGAAGGAAATGGAAATGAACAATTAAAAAATATATTAACTGCAATGGCTTTTATAAGACCAGAAATAGGTTATTGTCAAGGAATGAATTTTATTGTTGGAGCTTTAATTAATTTTATTGATAGTGAAAAAATTTCATTTTGGATTTTTTTATCTTTTATTGATGATTTAGAATTAAATTTACTTTTTTTAAAAAATATGCCTGATTATTCTATTAGAATTTATCAATTAAATTATTATATTAAAAAATATTTTCCTGAATTAGATAATCATTTAAAAAAAGTACAAATTCATCCTGATTTATTTTTTTCTAAATGGATATTAACAATTTTTTCTTCTTATTTACCTTTTAATATTTTATATAAAGTTTGGGATGTTTTTATTATTGATAAATGGAAAGCAATATTTAAATTTTCTTTAATTTTTTTATCTTTAATGCAGAAAGATTTATTGAAAATGGATTTAAATTCTTTTTCAAAATATTTTCGTACAAAAAAACAAAAAGTGGATGATGTAGATTTTAAAGATATTATTAAACATTATAATAATTTTAAAGTTACTAATAAAAAATTATTTGAATTAAGAGAAGATTTTTTCATTGATCAAGTTTTAGAAAAATTAAATGATCCTAATTATCAATGGGAAACAGATCAAAATGAATGTATAAATTCATATAGAAGAGATGTTAAAATATCAGAAGATGAAATAAATAAAAAAACTTGTTTTATTCAAAATAAAATTGAAAAATTAAACAAAGAATATGAATTAGCTGAAAAAGCTTATGAAAATGAATTAAATATTGTTAATAAAATTAAATTAAAAATTGAAGTTTTAATTGAAATGAAAAATGGATATGAGAATGTATTGGGAAATGTTTGTAAAAATCATAATTTTATTCAAAAAAGTTATAATATTGAAAAAAAATTGGAACTTTCAGAAGAAAACAACAGCAACCCACAAGGAGAAAATAAAAATAATTTAACTCCAAAAATTAAAAAAGGAAATAAAATATTAAATATGATAAAAGGATTTAAAAAAGAAAAAACTGAAGAAGAAAAAATTGAAAAAAAATTAAATAGAACAAATAAAGATTTGGAAAGTTTAAATAAACAATTAATGGAAAATTATAAATTGTTAGATAAGAAAAAATATCATGCTGAAAAAATTAATAAAGAAAGAAATAAATTTAAAAAAGAACTTTCAAATTATTTAGAAGAATGTGAAAAAGAAAAAAAACTATTATTAAAGAATTTATCAAAGAAATTAAAATTAAGTATAAAATTTGTTTCAACAAATCAATATTAAATAAATTTAATATATATTATTATCATTTAATAATATTATATTTTCCTTTTTTAATATAAAAAAACAGAAATTTATCTTAAAACTTTTTAACTAAAAAAATTAAATTAAAAAATAAAAAAAAAATAACTTTTCTTTCATATTATTTAGCTAGTAACATTTTTTTTCTGAATATTCTTAAAAAAATAAAACTTCAAAGCAAAAAACAAAAATAATTGAATTCCTCCTATAATCCCTAAAATAGCATATTTAGCTCTAGGAGCTTTTTCACTAATTAACAAATAAACATTATAAAACAAAAAAATAGAACTATGAACTAAATAATATAATAAACAAATAGTTTCGATAAATTCACTAGGAATAGCACAAATAAATAAAACAGGAATTAAAATAACAAAAGAATATCCATAAACACATATATTAGTAATTAAATCAATATCAACTTTAAAACTAAATTTAGAAAGTAAATATATTATTAAAGGAGCTCCAAAACCAAAACCATAAATAAATAAAGCAGCATAAGGCATAAAATTAAAATTAGAAGAAAAATTTTTATCACTCGATAAATAACCAGATAAATTACTTGTAACAGTTATTAAAAATATTATTGTTGTAAAAGTCCAAAAAGGACCATATAATTCAGGAGTATTTTCTACAGATTCATAGAAACTTTTATTAAAAGGAATACATGCTCCTTTTAATTTAGATATAACATCATTTAATTCTACATTAAAATATTTCCCTATAAAACCTAAATAATTGTTTACATAATTTACTGTTATATTTGATACTTCTTCTGTTATATTACTATTACCATTTATTACAAATTGAGAATTTGGATTTTTATTTTGATTTTGATTTCCACGGTTTTCTGATTCAGAAGGACCATTTATTGGAATATCTTTATTAAAATCTTCATCATGAAATTCATCATATCCATTATTACGACTCATTAATATAAAATAAAAATTAAAGAAATAATAATATTTGAAAAAAATATAAAAAATAAATTTTAAAAATTTAAAGGCCATTAAAAAATATATAATAAAAATGACAGAACGAGTAATAATATTTGAAAATGTGGATTATTTAAAAGTACCATTATCAATATCTCAAATCCTAGAAGTAATAATTCCAATATTAATAATTATATGCAGAACAATTAAATGATTATGATATGAAGTGTAATTATTCCAGTTCATTCTTTATTATATTATTTGAAAGAATAATTGAAATATGTTTTGACTTTGGAATTGTTATAGAAATAAAAAATTAGGTTTTTCAAATTAAAAAAAATGTTAATTACTATGAACAATTATAAATCCTTTAAAAAACAAATGATGGATAATGAATATGTAGTTTGAAAAAAATGGAGATTGGTTTAGTTTAATTTATTTGTTTCACAAAACAGTATTTAATATTAAATAAAAAAAGAAATCAAGAGTTTATTCCTTTCATTTAATCTTTGTCTTTCCATAATTAAAGTACATATCTTTAATAAATTTCTTAATAATCTTTATCATCATTTTTCTTTTCTTCTTTTTTGTTTGAATAATATTTGAACAATAAAAATATTCAATTATTTTTAAACAATTTATTTTTTATTTTTCACTCATTAATTTATTTCTTATTTCTTTTAATTCTTCTTATTCATTCACAAGATGCTTAATCTATTATTTCTATGATAAAAAATATATATTTAAATTGTTGAGATCAAAATGCTTGGTGAATTAAATGTTTCTTTTTTATTTATAATTCTTAATTTCTATATAAATAAATTGTTAAAATAAATTATTTTATTTACCGCCCAAAAATAAATTTAAACATCTAAATCTAACTTATTCAATTTATAATTACATTTACTTTATCAATTGGGCAAAATCCATTCCTCCTTAACCAACGATCAATGCAATTTTTATGAAAAATATGAAAACATGTTAATCTTCTTAAAACATCACCATTTCTAAATTCTTGTAAACAAAAAGTACATTCATTTATAGAATAATGAATATTTGAATCATATAATTCAGTTCCTAATTGATTTATTTCATTTTGTGTCATTCTTCTTCTTTGATTAATTATTGGAACTATAGGAAGATCGTTATTATTATTATTATTATTATTATTATTATTATTATTATTATTATTATTATTGTTATTATTATTATTATTATTATTATTATTATTATTATTATTATTATTATTATTATTATTATTATTATTATTATTATTATCGTTATTATTAATATTATTATTGTTATTATTATTGTTATTATTATTATTATTATTATTATTATTATTATTATTATTCATATTATTAATCAATGAACTAAGATTTATATTATCCCTTCCAATTAAATATTGTTGTTGAAGAGCATTTGCAAAGATTTCGTCTTGAGCTAAAATTTGATTTTGTAATTCTCTGTTATCATGAGGTAAAACCGTATTAATTATCATATTTTTATCCTCAATTTCTTTTTTCAATAATTCAATTTGAACATTTTTATCCTCTATTTCTTTTTTTAAATTTCTCACTTCAATGTTTAAAAAATTAATTCTGCTATTTTTTAATTGAATTTCATTTTTTAAAAGATTAATTTCTTGGTTTTTTCTTTCTAATTCATTATTTTGATTTATCTCATGTTCATCATGAAAATTATTATTATTTCTTATATTATTATTATTTTGATTATTTGCATTATTAAAATCTATACTCCTTGAATTAAAAAAGTTAAGTCCTGTTCTATTTTCACCGACATTATTAAGAACAATTCTTCTATTATTATTATTTCTATTTAAAACTAGTTGACCAAATCTTCTCATTTTTTAATTTACTTTTTTATTAATAAATAGATTATGAGAAAAATATTTTTTTAATTTAATATCTTTATATTATTCAAGAAATGTTTGCATAGTATTGTATTCTTAAAAAACAGTTTTAAATAATTAATTTAATTATTATAATTAAAAAAAATACTTTTAAATCTTCTTTTATTTATTCATTCAATCAGTATTACAAATTTTGAATCACATTGCTAATATCATATCAATTAAAACAAAAATAAGTTAAAAAATTTTAAAAAACAATCAAAACAAAAAATAAACACTACAAAACCTCAAAAAATAAAAATTCAATTAAAATTCAAAAAAAAAATCAAAAAAATATTAAAAATTCAAAAAAAAAAATAAAAAAAAAATTAAAAAACAATTAAAAAAGTCATAATAAAAAAAATGTCAGAAAACCCTAATCCAGACTCCCAATCTTCTGGAGCTAAAGTAGATATATCAACTTTAATAAACATGGAGACAGCAAAATCTCTTCAAGCAATGGGATACTCCAAAAATGTATCAGAAAAGGCATGTTTATTTTCTCAAAGTAACATAGATCGTGCATTAGATTGGATAATGGAGCATCAAAACGATCCTGACTTTGAAGAAGAAGCAAAAATTGAAGTTAACCAAAATCAACCTCAAGCTTCCCCTCTTGATCCTGAAGAGGCGAAAGCAAAAGCAAGAGAATTACAAGAAAAAATGAGAAAATTACATCAAGAAAAACAAAAACAATTAGATGAAGAACATGAAAAAATGAGAATTCATTCTACGAAAGAAATGCTTAAAGCTCAAAGAGCTGAAGAAGAAAGACAAAATCAAATTTTTTTAAAACAAAAAAAAAAAACAAGAAGAAGAAGATGAAAAAGCTAGAAGAGATATTTTAGAAAAAATTGCTAGAGATAAAGCTGAAAGATTAGGGATTGAATATGTTCCTGGTCAAATTGAACAAAGTAAAAAAGTTTATACTAAAGAAGAAAATGTTTCTTATTATTTAAAAACTATTAAAACTGTTTATAATCCTTTTAGACATGGTGATACTTTGAAAAATTGCTTTAATACT
>JAEEGL013273245.1_pt1 | contig 10646 bp, 8 predicted proteins | sample 9134231 | NCBI WGS metagenome assembly JAEEGL01 (sample SAMN16246548, study PRJNA631951) | gut metagenome | biome: gut microbiome; feature: rumen; material: fiber-attached | host: Bos | place: Iran: Karaj | collected 2018-10 | reverse complement strand
TGAATACTTCCTCAGCAAGTTCGCTCCGGCGGTCGCTTCGGATGACGGCGTGTTCTTCACGCCGAAATCCCTGGACAAGATGATTGTCAACGTGATCGAGCCCGCCTCCGGCACCCTGCTGGACTGCGCCTGCGGCAGCGGCGGCATGTTCGTGCAGTCCGGTGATTTCGTGAACGCGCAGGGCATGTCCGCGAACAAAGCCATGACCTTCTTCGGGCAGGAGAAGGTGGAGTACAACGCCAAGCTGTGCCTCATGAACATGGCGGTGCACGGGCTCACCGGCGTGATCAAGTCCGGCGACGAGGCCAACACCTTCTATCACGACGCCCACAACCTGGCAGGCTGCTGCGACTATGTGATGGCCAATCCCCCCTTCAACGTGGACAAGGTGAAGGCCGAGGCCGCGCAGAACGCGGGCCGTCTGCCCTTCGGCCTGCCCGCCGTCAACGACGCCGGGGAGTTCGGCAACGCCAACTACCTGTGGATCAGCTATTTCTACGCCTACCTGAACGAGCACGGCCGCGCCGGCTTCGTGATGGCCTCCTCCGCGACGGACAGCCAGCGCAAGGACAGGGACATCCGGGAGCAGCTGGTCCGTACCGGCCATGTGGATGTGATGATCAGCGTCGGCAACAACTTCTTCTACACCAAATCCCTGCCCTGCAGCCTGTGGTTCTTCGACAAGGGAAAGCCGGAAGAACTGCAGGACAAGGTGCTGTTCATTGATGCCCGGAACTACTTCACGGTGGTGGATCGCACCCTGAACGAGTGGAACGAATGGCAGCTTCAAAACCTGGCCGCTATCGTGTGGCTCTACCGCGGGGAGATCGACAAGTATCAGGCCCTGCTGCGGGGGTATCACGCGGTGCTGGGCGACAAGCCCTTTGCGGAGACTGCCACGGCGCTGAAGGAGCAGATCAGGGCGCTCCGGGTCGAGGCCAAGGCTGCGGTGGATGCTGCAGCAAAGCGGGAGAAGAAGGGCATCCAGGCTCGGTATGACGAGCAGATCGCTGCGCTGGAGGAGACCCTGACCACCGCAAAGGAGGCCTGCTGGCTCTATGAGAAGTTCGGCGAGGGCGAGTATGCCGATGTGCTGGGCCTGTGCAAGCTGGCCAGCTGCGCCGAGATCGAGGAAAAGGGCTGGTCACTGACCCCCGGCGCGTATGTGGGCGTGGCACCCGTGGCAGACGACGGGGTGGATTTCCACGAACGGATGCGGGAAATTCACGCGGAGCTGCGGGAGCTGCAGGCGAAGAGCAATGAACTGATGGATACCATCACAGCGAACATGGAGGAGATGGGATTATGAGTGACACAAAGAAACTCCGCGTTCCTTTCAAAGCGCCTCTTCAGGCTGGCGATACCGCTGAGTGCACCGTGGGTTGCAGAGCTAACAATCCTGATATCTGTGCCAATAACGGCATTGATAATGTATGCGCGTTTGCCTCCAAAGATGGCATTTGCAGACGACCATCCAAAGCGTGGAAAAAGCAGTTCATGAAATTGAGCGCGGAGGGCGAAGATGACGCTAAATGATATATGCGAATTCATCGTTGACTGTCCTCACTCAACAGCAAAAGATGAAGGTGCTGGCTATCCCCTTATTCGGACGCCAAACGTTGGTCGTGGTCGTCTGCTACTGGACGACGTGCACAGGGTGTCGGAGGCTGTATATCAGATTCGTAATCTCCGCGCCACACCCCAGGATGATGATCTCATCATGGCTCGTGAGGCTCCGGCTGGAAACGTAGCCATAATAAAAAATGGCGAAAAGGTCTGTCTTGGACAACGAACAGTTCTTCTGAGGCCTGACAAGGCTATAGTTTGCCCTGATTTTCTGGTGTACTATCTACTGGCACCACAGCAACAATATAGCTTGTTAGGTACAGCCAATGGAGCCACCGTAGCTCATGTAAACATACCTGTTATAAAAAACCTTTCGGTTTCGATGCCGCCGCTTGAAGTGCAGCGTAAGGTTGCGGGAATCCTCTCCGCCTACGACTCCCTCATCGAAACCAACCAGCGCCAGATCAAACTCCTGGAGGAAGCAGCCCAGCGGCTGTACAGGGAGTGGTTTGTCGATCTGCGGTTCCCGGGGCATGAGGATGTGCCGGTGGTTGACGGGGTGCCGGAGGGGTGGATAAGGGGCGAACTCGGAGATATAGCAGAGGAATCCGGCAAGAAGGAAAAGAAAGAAAACCGGGATGAATACTCCTACTATCTGCCTATTGACTGCCTACCTTCAAAATCGCTTGCCTACATTACTGAAAACGATATTACGCTTGCGGAAAGCTCATTAGTTGCTTTCGTAGCTGGCGATATCCTCTTCGGTGCGATGCGTCCATACTTCCATAAAGTGGTGGTCGCGAGAGACAAGGGTTTGACTCGCACCACATGCTTTGTTCTTAATGCAAAGCAAGGGGTCAACTGGTCATATCTGCTCATGCTATTATTCGCAAAGAAGACAATCGAATACGCAACAACTATCTCAGTCGGAACAACTATGCCTTATGTCCGCTGGAAAGATTTCTCCCATATGCCGACTATGATACCCTCAACCGGAGTAAGCCAGGCGTTTAATAAGATCGTCACCCCTATAGTCAAACAAATATGTCACTTGGCTATGTCTTGCGAGCAACTCTCAGAAGCCCGCGACCGTCTCCTCCCCAAACTCATGTCTGGCGAAATCAGTATCTGATGCGTGCTGTTGAGAGGTGAAAGAATTGTTCTTGCCCGGAAGAGAGAGCTATACCGAGATGACACCAACTGATTTTGAGAAGTATGTTATCTCAATGCTCGAAACACAATATCGTCAGGATGGTGTTGAGAATGCTTCCTTCACCCATAATGTAACCAGAGATGCCCATGATGGAAGCTATCAGATTGACGGAGAAATCAGATTCTCAATCATGGGAGTCGAGTATATAACCCTCGTCGAATGTAAGCATTATAAGGGGCCGATCAAGAGAGAGCAGATCCAGGTTCTGAATGATAAGATTCAATCTGTAGGAGCACACAAAGGGATCTTTGTCACAACCTCGTTCTTCCAGTCTGGAGCTCTCCTCTATGCAAAAGAGCATGGTATAGCCTTAATCACTATTGCTGATGGTTCGATTCAGTATGAAGCACGTGGCCGAAATTGGATTGATAAGCCCGTAATTCCTCCGTGGGTGGAAAGAAAGCCATACATCATGGTCTGGCAGGAACAAGTATCGGACACAACGATTTCATGCTCGTATACCAGCACAACCAGTGATTTCTACAGTCACTTGGCTAACAGTATTGGAGGGAATGAGCCGTGAGCTACGACTATTCCGAGAACGTATTGGTACAGGACAGCGCCGCGACTCTGCTTCACGATGAGTTGGGCTGGGAGGTGGTCTATGCCTATAACCAGGAAGTACTGGGCGAAAACGGCACCTTGGGACGGAAGAACTATCACGAGATCATTCTTTGGCGGTACTTCCGGCAGGCACTGAAAAGGCTGAACCCGTGGATCAGCGACACCCAGCTGGAGGAGGCCTGCAAGGCGCTGTCCTTCCACCTGTCCTCCTCTTCTCTGCTGCAGATCAACGAGGAGAAGTATGGTCTGATCCGGGACGGCATCCCTGTCTCGGTGAAGAAGCCGGACGGCAAGACCGACACCCGCCGGGCCATGGTCATCGACTTTGCTCACCCGGCGAATAACCACTTCCTGGCGGTAAAGGAGCTGAAGATCCACGGCGATCTTTACCGCCGCCGCACGGATATCGTGGGCTTCGTCAACGGTCTGCCCCTACTGTTCATCGAGCTGAAGCGCAGCGACGTGGACGTGAAGAACGCCTACACGGACAACTACACCGATTATCTGGATACCATCCCGCACCTGTTCTACTACAACGCCTTCCTGATGCTCTCCAACGGCCTGGAGGCCAAGGTGGGCACCCTGGGCAGCAAGTATGAATTCTTCCACGAGTGGAAGCGCCTGGAGGAAGCGGATGAGGGCAGCGTGGCGCTGGAGACCATGCTTCGGGGCATCTGCCGTAAGGAGAACTTCCTGGACCTGTTTGAAAACTTCATCCTCTACGACCACTCCGACGGACGCACCGTGAAGATCCTGGCCCGGAATCATCAGTATCTCGGCGTGAACGCTGCCGTACAGGCCTGGGCGGACCGGAAGCTCCGCGACGGCAAGCTGGGCGTCTTCTGGCATACCCAAGGCTCCGGCAAGAGCTATTCCATGCTATTCCTGGCTCAGAAGATCCGTCGGAAGTTTGAAGGTTCTCCCACGATTGTGGTGCTGACTGACCGGGAGGAGCTGAACAAGCAGATCTGCGGCACCTTTGAAGCCTGCGGCCTGCTGGGCAAGACGGAGGGCAAGCGGTTCATGCCCTCCAGCGGAAGACGACTGATCGAGATGCTGCGGGGCAACCCCAGCTTCGTCTTCACCCTGATCCAGAAGTTCAACAATCCAGACGCGGAGCCAATCTGCCCCGATCACGATATCCTGATCATGTCGGACGAGGCGCACCGCAGCCAATACGGCATCTTTGCCGACAATCTGGCGCACCTGCTGCCCACAGCCTCGCGCATCGGCTTCACTGGCACCCCACTGCTCTCAGCCAACGAACTGACTGCCCGAACCTTCGGCGGTTACATCTCCGTATATGATTTCAAGCGGGCCGTGGACGACAAGGCCACTGTGCCGCTATACTACGAGAACCGCGGAGAGAAGATCAAAGAGATCAAGAACCCGGAGATCACGGACAAGATTCTGGACGCCATCGAGGCAGCGGATCTTGACCCTGATCAGGCCGAGAAGGTGATGCACGAGTTCGAGAAGGAAGTGCATCTGCTGACCGCCGAGCCTCGCCTGCGGGCCATTGCAAAGGACTTCGTGCGCCATTACAGCGACCTTTGGACCAGCGGCAAGGCCATGTTCGTCTGTCTGAACAAGGTGACCTGTGTCCGGATGTTCAACTACGTGCAGGAGTACTGGCAGCAGGAGATCGCAGCCCTTGAGCAGCGAGTGCAGAGCGCGGCATCCGACCAGGAACAGATGGAACTCTCCCGGAAGCTGGCTTGGATGAGAGAGACTGAGATGTGCGTGGTCATCAGTCAGGAGCAGAATGAGATCCAGACCTTCACGCAATGGGGGCTGGATATCCGGCCCCACAGGGAGAAGATGGAAAAGCGGGAGCTGGACAAGGAATACAAGGATCCGGACAGCCCCTTCCGGGTGGTGTTTGTCTGCGCCATGTGGCTGACGGGCTTCGACGTGAAGTCTCTGTCCTGCCTCTACCTGGACAAACCTCTGAAGGCCCACACTCTGATGCAGACCATCGCCCGTGCCAACCGCGTGGCAGAGGGAAAGAGCAACGGCCTGATCATCGATTATGTGGGCATCGTGAAAGCTCTGAAGCAGGCGCTGAGCGACTACACCCAGAACAAGAATGGCACCAGTCACACCGACCCGACGGTGGACAAGGACGAGCTGATCGCCCATATCATGGAATCGGTGGCCGGCGCTGCACAGCTTCTGCGGGAGCACGGCTTTGACCTCCCTGCCCTGATTGATGCCACCGGCTTTGAGAAGATGACCCTTCTGGCAGATGGTGCCGAGGCCATGTGTTCCGATCAGGAAACCAAGAAGAGATTCAACACCTACGCCGGCGAGATCAGCCGCCTGATCAAGTACCTGGACCGGGACGACATCAGCAGCGAAACCCGCAGCCAGACCGACGCAATTCTGGCCATCCAGCGCCAGATGCAGAAACGCCGCCGGCACATCAACATCAATCCCCTGATGGTGGAGATCAACCGGATCGTCAACGAGAACATCGAGATCGATACATCCGAGGGTGATTCCTCCTCAGAGACCCGCCAGTTCGACATCAGTCAGATCGACTTTGATCTGCTGGCCAAGGAGATGGCCAGGGTGAAGCGGAAGAATCTGCTGATCCAAGATCTGGAGGACCTGATTCAGGATCGCCTCGCCACAATGATGGCCGCGAACCCCAGCCGGGTGGACTACTACAAGCGCTACATGGACATCATTGAGGAATACAACGCCGAGCAGGACCGCACCACCATCGAGAAGACCTTCATGGAACTGATGAAGCTGGCTCAGGAGATGTCAGAAGAAGAGCAGCGCTATGTCCGGGAAGGCTTCTCCAGCGACGAGGAGCTGTCTATCTATGATCTTCTGTTCTCCGAAAGTCTGTCTAAGGGCGATATTGCCAAGATCAAAAAGCTCTCCGTAGAGCTTCTCCAGAAGATCAAAGCCCGGATCGCTCAGATGGATCACTGGACGGACAAGGACGAGACCAGAGCCACGGTTCAGAACCTGATCCGGGACGAGCTGTACATGAGCATTCCTGACAGCATGTTCGATCAGCTGGATCACTATCGTGAAGTGGTCTACGAGTATGTGTACTCGCACTATAAGGAAGCGGCGTAAAAGACGAAGCAATTATGGGAAAGGAGCTCGTACTATGGCAAACGCAATTCCAGCTATAGTAACTCCGGAAGTGTTACGTTGGGCTCGTGAATTAGATTCGATTAGCATCGAGGATATTGCAAGAAAAATAAAAGTGTCCCCTGATCGAGTGCAACAATGGGAAAACGGCGAAGCATACCCCACGCTAAAGCAAGCAAAGGAATTAGCTAAACAATACAGAGTTCCCTTTGTCTATTTCTTTCTTCCTGATATCCCCCGAAAGAAAAAACGGTTAGAAAAAACAGATTATCGTACTTTCGGCAATATTGGTGATCAGTTTAACATGACACGAGAACTACGGTGGCTCTTGCGAGACATTGAAGATCGCAGAGACACAATGCTTCTCCTTTACAAAGAAGATAATCGTGTACCTTGTTCTTTCCCAATACAAATAGATAAAACAGCAAGTGAACAAGCAATTGTGGAAGCAGTTAGGAATCTGCTCAACCTAACAATAGAGAAACAAAGAGCATTCCGAAAAGCCGACAAAGCACTGGCCTACTGCATTCATGAGCTTGAAAAATATGATGTATTGGTTTTTCAAGCATCGAAAATTGATCCGAAGGAGATGCGCGGGCTATCTATCTCTTATGAAGAGATGCCCATTATTGTATTGAATCGGAAGGATGAGCCATCCAGTAGGCTTTTTACTCTCTGCCATGAATTGGTTCACATCGTTACAAGGACTTCCGGAATTTGCAATAACACATCTTTGCAAGAGGCTACAAGTCAGAATGAATTTGAGTTGTGGTGCAATCGAATTGCAGGGCAAATCCTTGTCCCAATTGATCAGATTGTTTCGCACAGCGCAACTACGCAAATCAAGAAGTTCGGATTTGATGACTCTTATGTAAACGCCATGGCACGTGATTTTGCAGTTAGTCGGGAAGTAATACTGCACAGACTTTGGGATATCAAGCTAATTGACGAGAAATTCTATTACGACACAATACATAGATATTCCGAAGAATACCAGGCTTATAAAGTGAATAAGAAAAAAGACGGCTTCTTACCACCTGCAATGGATACCGGAACACAAGTTGGAAAGCTATATGCACGCACAGTGTTGAGTGCTTTCCATACTGATCTTATCTCTCCGAGAGATGCTTCTGGTTTCCTGCTAAACTTAAAGGTTCAGAGTTTCTCAAAACTTGAAGGGTGGTGCTTCTGATGGATGCTAAGTACGTCTTTGACTCTAATATATTCATTGGTTTGCAACGGCGCCAGCCTATGGATATCTATCCTTCTGTTTGGGAAAAAATCAGTGACCTCATGAAAAACGGTATTGTAATTTCCAGTCGCGAAGTATTCGATGAACTATCAGCCAGCGGAGATGAACTAACAAAATGGGCAAAAGCCCGTCAAGATAGCTTTCTTCCTACCACTACAGATATTCAACTGCGTGCCAGAAAAATACTCGCTGAACATCGTGAACTCGTTGAAGGCGGAAAGAAAAAGAATAACGCAGATCCATTTGTAATTGCATTAGCTCAAGAAAGGGGCTGTGCTGTAGTAACTGATGAGGCTATGTCTAACAGCTTATCAGCCCCGAAAATTCCTAACATATGTGTTATTTACAATATCAGGCAAATTGATCTAGTTGCGTTCTTAAGAGAAATGCAGATTTCGTTCTAATCTAATCTCCCAGCTTGTTTTACGCTTCATTCTCTGCGATCACCGCACACGCGATGGTCGCTTTCTTTATGCCAAAAATCAGAAAGGAGCTCTCATGACCAGCCGTCTCACCAAATACGAAAAAGAAACCGTGCTGCTCTACAACCAGAGCCGCGACCCCATCACCATCGCCACCTACGATCCCGGACTGCGCAGGCGGCTTCGGGAATACGCCGCCAGATACCCGGAACTGTGTCGGCGCATCGACCAGCAAAAGTATCCGGACTATGCCGAGTACGAGATTCAGAAGGATCGTGTGTCCATCCGGCTTATGCCTCCCATGAGTGAGGAAAAGCGGAAAGCGGCACGCGAGAAAGCGAAAGCTGCGGGGCTCGGCACCAGACTCGACACCTGATCAGCCATCAAAGCAAAGGGCATCGACTGATTCACACAGCCGGTGCCTTTTCCTTTGCTGGCCGGCAAAAGAATCTATGAGGAAGGAGGATCCCAATGAGCAAACAGATGGACAAGCTGAAGGCTTCGATGCAGCGCATTGATGCACAAAGGGCAGAACTGGATCAGAGGATCAAAGCTCAGGCGCGGAAGGATCGCAACCACAGCATCTACCAGCGCGGTGGTGAGCTTAGCATGCATCTGGGCGACAAGGCCGAGGTCTTCACCGACGAAGACATCGCGCTGTTCCTGAAGTATGTATTCAGCTTCCCCGGCATCCAGAAGGTGCTGACTCAGATGCGGGAGATCCGCTCCGGCGAGAGCAGGATCACCATGGAGCAGCTGTTCGAGAACGCTAGAACCACGCCTCAGACTGCCCCGCAGGCTACCAGGACGGAGGCACCGTTTTCGGCAACAAGCTGATCCCTCAACTTGTTGAGGGCGCACTTATGTGTTCCTTCAGAACACAGTGCGCTCTCCGAGGGCCCCTGCGGGGAGCTCGATGCCAGTCGGCGCAGCCTTTGTGGCATCACAGGGGCAAGCCCCTGCGCTGACTGGCGTCAGCTACCCCTTTACAGCGCACGGCGCTGAGATACGGAGGTGAGAACGAAATCCCCTGTCCCACATTTTCCATATCGTATATAGGCCGCAGAGATCAATCCGTCATGGCGGCGGCAGCCTATAACGCCGGAGAGAAGATGTTCTCCGAGCGCGATCATGAATGGAAGCATCCCCACAGCAGCCCGGCGCGTGTTGTCTATCGGGAAGTCATGCTGCCGGACAACGCTCCCCGCGAATATGCCGACAGCCAGACACTCTGGAATGCGGTGGACGCCGCCGAAAAAAGAAAGGATGCACAGACTGCCCGACGGATGCTCATTGTTCTTCCGAAGGAACTGACCTATGAGCAGAACCTGGCACTGATCCGTGACTACTGCCAGCGGGAGTTTGTTAGCAGAGGTATGATCTGTGACCTGTATTACCACGATGAGCACGACGGCAATCCCCATGTTCATCTGCTGCTGACTCTTCGGGCGATGGACGAGCATGGCGAGTGGCTCGACAAGACCCGGACAGAATATGTGCTTGATGAGCACGGAAACCGGATCAAGGGCAAGAACGGCAAATGGAAACGCCGCAATACTTCCACCGTGGACTGGAACGATCACAAGTACGCCGAGATCTGGCGGCACGACTGGGAGGTCATGCAGAACGCTGCCCTTGAAGCAGCCGGCAGACCGGAACGAATTGACATGCGCTCTCTGGAAAGGCAGGGCATAGAAGACCGTCTGCCTCAGCAACATCTCGGACCCGCAGCCGCTGCCATGGAACGGAAAGGCGCTGTCACAGAGATGGGCGAAAAGAACCGTGAAATTCTCAGCATCAATCGGGTGCTCGGTTCCCTGAAGAGAGTCGCGAAGAAGTTGGGCGAGAAGATCGCTGAGCTGATGGATGCGATCCATCATCAGGAAGTCCTGGAGAATCCGCAGGAGCACTCCCTGATCGATGTGATTCTCAGCTACAAGGCCATGCGCGAAGCAGGCCGGGAAAGCTGGGGCAAATACGCCCGTGACAAGGCCGGCATCGGAGATCTACAGGACATGGCCCGGATGATCAGTCTGATGAAAGAAACTGGCATCACCACCGTGGAAGATCTGGCGCTTCGGCTGTCAAACACCAGGGTGCAGCTTGACCTGATGCAGAGCGATGTCCGGAGAAACAATCAGACGATCCGTGATATCGATGACTTCTTTGCAGCCATCGAGGATTACAGAACGTTGGCCCCTCTTCAGGAGCAGCTGAACAAGATTCATTTCAAAGGCCGGCGCGAAGCATTCCAGGCTGAACATGCCGATGAATTGAAGCGGCTCCGCAAGGCAACCTACCTTCGCGAGAAACTCTCGAAGATACTGGGCGTATCCCTTCCACTTGACAAGGCCGGTGCGAAGAAGCTGAAAGCACAGCGCGCAGGGCTGACCGAGCAGAACGAATCACTTCGTCCCAAATTGGGACAGATTCGCGGAGAGCTGGATCAGCTTGGCAAGCTCCGCTACTGGACGCGCAAGGCGATCCCGGAAGCGCTGCCGGAGCGGGACGACTT
>JAEEGL012256002.1_pt1 | contig 10646 bp, 7 predicted proteins | sample 9134231 | NCBI WGS metagenome assembly JAEEGL01 (sample SAMN16246548, study PRJNA631951) | gut metagenome | biome: gut microbiome; feature: rumen; material: fiber-attached | host: Bos | place: Iran: Karaj | collected 2018-10 | reverse complement strand
GGTAAGAGGTTAAGATTTTACTTCCCGCACCCGTTCCGCTACGCTCTATGGCTCGCTACGCGAGCGAATGTAGAATGTAAAATGTAGAATGTAGAATTCACGTTCATCCCTTCCCTTGACAACCCAATTCCCGAACTCCCAAACTCACCAACTCCCAAACTCACCAACTATCAAAATGAACGCCATTCTCATAGCAACTCTAGTCATCGCCGCCGTGGGCGCGGTAGCCGCTCTTGCTCTCGCGATTGCAGATAAATACCTGGCCGTGCAGGAAGATCCGCGAATCGGTCTCGTGACGGCCGCCCTTCCCGGCGCAAATTGCGGCGGCTGCGGTTTCGCCGGCTGCGACGGCTATGCGCGCGCCCTCGTCGCCGGCACCGCCCCCAACGGCGCCTGCGCGGCAGGCGGCGACGCATGCGCCGCCGAAGTCGCGAAGATACTGGGCATAGCCGCCACGGCGACCGAACGCCGCGTCGCGATCGTAAAATGCTGCGGTACGCGTTCGGAGGCGATACGCATAGGCGACTACAACGGCATCTGCGACTGTGCGTCCGCAGCAGCGACGGCCGGCGGCGACAAGGGCTGCCGCTTCGGGTGCCTCGGCTACGGCGCATGCGCGAACGTCTGCCCCAAGCATGCCATACGCATCGACGACGGTCTCGCAAAGGTCGACAAGCGCCTGTGCATCGGATGCGGCAAGTGCGTTGCGGTCTGCCCCAAGAAGCTGATCGAACTCGTGCCCGCTTCCGCCACGATCCACGTCCTGTGCAACAATCCCCTCAAAGGACCGGAAGTCACGAAGGTCTGCGGCGTCGGCTGCATCGGCTGCCACCTGTGCGAGAAGAATTCAGGCGGCAAGGAGGCCGGTCACTTCACGTTCGACGGCTTCCTCGCAAAGGTGAACTATGAAAATCCGCCGGAAGACACGACAGTGGCGGCGAAGTGTCCGCGCAAGTGCATCATCGAGGACGCGCATTTCGAGACCGGACACTGATCGGAGGGCAAAAACATGAAAACCGTCAAATCATCCTTCAAATTCCACGGCGGCGTCCATCCCGACTACAACAAGGAACTGGCCGCAGGCCAGCCCATCGAGGAGCTGCCGATTCCAAAGACTCTCGCGATTTCCATGAGCCAGCACCTCGGCGCGCCGGCGAAATGCCTCGTCAAGGCAGGCGATCACGTGCAGAGGGGGCAGCTCATCGGCGAACGCAACGGCTTCATCTCCGTCCCGGTGCACGCCTCCGCGAGCGGCACGGTCAAATCCGTGGAGAAACGCATCGGTCCGGCCGGCGGCATGGCCGACTGCGTGATCCTCGAGACCGACGATACGCAGGAAGACGCACCCGCCCTTCCTTCGCTCGACTGGAAGACCGCCTCCATAGACGACCTCCGCGCACGCGTGAACGACGCCGGCATATGCGGCATGGGCGGCGCGGGCTTCCCCACCGTCGTCAAGCTGACACCGCCGCCGGACAAACGCTGCGAATACCTCATCCTGAACGGCGCCGAATGCGAGCCGTACCTCACGGCCGACTGCCGCATGATGATGGAGCATGCCGACCGCATCCGCGCGGGCGTGGAGATCATGCGCCGCATCCTCGGCCAGCCTGCCGTGCGCATCGCGATCGAGGCGAACAAGCCCGAGGCGATCGCCGCCATGGAGAAGGCGTTCGCCGACATCGAGGGCAACGTCGAGATCGTCGTCTTGCCCGTCCTCTATCCGCAAGGTTCCGAAAAGCACCAGATCTACGCAACCGTCGGCCGCATCGTACCCGAAGGCGGCCTCCCGATCCAGGTTGGATGCGTGGTCGAGAATGTCGGTACGGCCGCCGCCATCGCCGAGGCGGTAATCGACGGCAAGCCGCTCATCCGGCGCGTGACCACCGTCTCGGGCGATGCGGTCGCGACCCCCAAGAACATCCTCGCGCCGACCGGTACGCGCTATGCCGACCTCATCGCGTTCGCGGGCGGCGAGAAGGTTCCGCCCGCGAAGATCATCTCCGGCGGAACGATGATGGGGTTCAACGTGTCTTCCACGGACATTGGCACCACGAAGACGACATCCGGGCTTCTGCTGCTTTCCCAGGCGCGCGTATTCCAATACTCTTCACAGGCCTGCATCAACTGCGGCCGCTGCCTGCGCGCTTGCCCCATGCAGCTGAATCCGGCGGCCATATCGCGTTCGGTGGAGGCGGATGACATCGCCGCCGCCCAGTCCTTCGGCGTCATGAACTGCATCGAGTGCGGTGCGTGTTCGTTCGGCTGCCCCGCGTACCGTTCCATTACCCAGCACTGCCGCCGTGCCAAGGCCACCATCCGTGCGCAGATAGCCGCCGAAAAAGCCAAGGCCGCCGCCGCGAAAGCCGCCGAGCAGAAGAAATAAGGAGAATCCCACATGCTTCCCAAACAGACAACAGGACACTACGTTCTATCCAGTTCGCCGCATACGCATGCCAAGATCGGCGTGAGTTCCCTCATGCTGGATGTCATCATCGCACTTTTGCCGGCCACGGCGTGCTCCATATACTTCTTCGGACTGAAGTCCGCCTACCTGATCGGCACCTGCATTGCCGCATGCGTCGTCACCGAGGCGCTGTGCCGCCTCGCGATGAAGCGCGAGAATTCGCTTGGCGACCTTTCCGCCGTGCTTACAGGTCTCTTGCTCGCGCTCAACCTGCCGCCGGATCTGCCGCTCTGGATGGCGATCGCCGGTTCCATCTTCGCCATAGGCGTGGCAAAACAGGTGTTCGGCGGTCTCGGCTACAACCCGTTCAATCCCGCGCTCGCCGGGCGAGCCTTCATGCTCATCTCGTTCACGGGCGCCATGACCACGTGGAGCGCCTCCAGCTGGCAGGTGTCTGCAGGCGGCATGGAGGCCGTAACGACTGCGACCCCGCTCGCTTTCATCAAAAAGGGAGCGGAAGGATTCAATTGGGCGCAGTTCGATCTGATCAAGGATCTCTTCTTCGGCAACGTCAACGGCTGCATCGGCGAAGTATCCGCATTGGCGCTTCTGATCGGTGCGGCGTATCTGCTGTGGCGCAAGGTCATCACCTGGCACATCCCTGTCGCGTTCATCGGCACCGTGTTCGTGTTCGCGCTGTGCAAGGGCGGCGTGCCGCCGCTCGTGCATGTCCTTTCCGGCGGCGTCGTGATCGGCGCGTGCTTCATGGCCACGGACTACGTCACTTCACCCACCACCGCAAAGGGCAAGCTCATCTTCGGCTGCGGCTGCGGACTTCTCACGATGCTTATCCGCACCGCGCCCACGGGGTCGTATCCTGAAGGCGTCTCCTTCTCCATCCTCATCATGAACGCCTTCACCCCGCTCATCAATCGCTTCACCCAGCCCAAAGCGTTCGGAAAGGTTAAAAGGTTAAAGGATTAAAAGGTTAAAAAGTTACCCTCCAACCATTTAACCACTTCCAAACTTCCAAACCTCCAAACTTCCAACCTTCCAACCTTCCAACCCTTTAACCACTTAACCATTTAACCTTTTAATCCTTTAACCTTTTAACCATTTAATCCTTTAACCTTTTAACCCTCTATAAGGATCCCCATGAAAAAAATCATCCAACTTGTTCTTTCGCTCACCATCATCGCGGCAGTCTGCGCAGCGGTTCTCGCCACGGTGAATGCCGTAACAAAGGACCAGATCGCAACCATCAAGATCCGCGCCACGCAAAACGCCGCCCGGCTCGTCATGCCGGCGTCGGTCAAGAGCGTCGAGCCGCAGGGCGAAGGCGCGGATGCCTACTTCGTGGGCAAGGGTGCAAACGGGCAGCCGATCGCCTATGCGCTAAAGGGCATCAGCCATCAGGGCTACAACGGCGACATCGTTCTGATGATCGGTTTCCTGCCGGATCGCACGATCGTCACCTACCAGAAGCTCGAAGCGTCCGAAACGCCGGGCCTTGGCTCGAATCTCACGTCCGAAGGCTTCATGAAGCAGTTCAAGGGGAAGCCCGCCGCCCGCGATCTATCTGTAACGAAGGATGGCGGCGAAGTCGAGGCTATCACTTCCGCGACCATCACCTCGCGTGCCGTCTGCGGCGCAATCAATGCCGCCCGCGCCCGCCTAGACAAGATTCTCGCAAAGTAGTTCCAAGAACCGCCTTGGCGACCGCATCAATCCGCGTCGCCCATGGTGGCCTGCAGGACTTCGCGCAGTGAGGTCATGCCGGATGCGACCTTGAGCATTCCGTCCTCGCGCAAGGTACGCATGCCCATCTCGCGGGCGCGTTCGCGCAGGACCGAAGACGGCGCATGGTCGAAGATGAGGCGCTGGATGGTGTCGTCCACCTCGAATATCTCGAAGATGCCCTTTCGTCCCTTGTACCCGCCATTGCACTTTCCGCAACCTTTGCCGACGTACATGTGGTCCGGCACGGTCTTGGCGATCGCGCCGAGCATCTTGAGGTCGCGTTCCGTAGGTGTGTACTCTTCCTTGCAGTTCGTGCAGATGGCGCGCACGAGGCGCTGTGCCATGGCGGCGCGCAGGGCGGATGCGACGAGGAACGGCTTGACGCCCATGTCCGTAAGACGCGTGACTGCGGAAGGCGCATCGTTGGTGTGGAGGGTCGAGAACACCAAGTGGCCCGTGAGGGCCGCCTCCATGGCGATGTCGGCCGTTTCGGAGTCGCGGATCTCGCCGATCATCACGATGTTCGGCGCCTGACGCAGAATGGAGCGCAACGCCGCCGAGAAGTCGAGCCCGACGTCGCGGTTCACCTGCACCTGGTTGATGCCCGACATCTGGTATTCGACAGGGTCCTCGACCGTGATGAGCTTCTTGTCCGGCGTATTGATCTGCCCAAGGCAGGCGTAAAGTGTCGTCGTCTTGCCCGAGCCGGTCGGCCCGGTGACGAGCACGACGCCGTCGGAAAGGCGGATGAGCTTCTCGAACTTGCTCTGGTCGTCTGAAAGGAAGCCGAGCTGCGGCAGGCCCAGCGCAAGATTCGACTTGTCGAGAATACGCATGACGATCGATTCGCCATGGTTCGTGGGCACCGTGGAGACGCGCAGGTCGAGGTCGCGCCCGCCGACGTTTATCTGGATGCGGCCGTCCTGCGGGATGCGCTTCTCGGAGATCTTGATCTTCGACATGATCTTGAAGCGCGAAAGGATCGCGCCCTGGAGGCGCTTCGGCGGCGAGTCCATCTTCCTGAGCGCGCCGTCGATGCGGTAGCGCACGCGGAATTCCTTTTCCATCGGCTCGAGATGGATATCGGACGCCTTCATCTTGATGGCGTTCGTGAGGATAAGAGAGCAAAGCCTGATGACGGGGGCGTCGTCGCCGTTGGAGGACTCGTCGCCGCCGAAACCGTCGTCGTTGCGCGTCAGCACTTCCTCCGCACCGGTTGGGTAGAGCTTCTCCATCGTCGCCTTCACCTCTGCGGCGGGCGCGAGCACTGCCTGAACATCCATCCCGTGCAGCACGTAACGCAGGGAATCGACGGCGTCGAAGCCCATCGGATCGGAAAGCGCCACGGTCAGCGTGTCATCATCCTTCATGACAGGCACTACGCCGTACTTGTGCGCCAACTCGGGTTCCAGTACCTTGTTGATGGCGGGATCGATCGCCGAAGGGTCGATGGAGACGTACTTGAGGCCGAACTGCTCGCCGATGACGCCAAGCACGTCGTCCTCGGAGACACCCCCTGACGCCACAAGGACGTCGAGTGTCGTCTCGTTGCCTTCGCGCATCGATTTGGACGCCACGTCAATCTGTTCTGCTGAAACATAGCCCTGCTCGCGCAGGAGCTGAAGCACATATTCGTCGTTGGATGTCATCGCTGGAGAATATTTTAGCGGAACCGCGGACCGTATGCAAGCAAAACAAAGAAGATTATTGCATCCCCTTCACTGGCGTCAAGACGGCGGAAACTCAAGGCGAATACGGGAATGTCCGGCCGAAGACATAGAGAGGTTTGATCACCGGCGGCGGGGGTAGCCGTCCTTTGGACAGCACCGACTGCGCAAAGGCGGCGATCTTCTCGCCCGTATCGGCGGCATCGCATTCAAAGCGCGTAAGAGAATCGGTATACACGGGACCTAGCCCCTTGTTCGAGAGTGCGACGATCTTGACGTCGTCCGGAATATGTACCCTGCGCTTGAGGAATGCCGTCAGCGCGCCCTGGGCGACAAAATCGTCCCAGAACAGGAAAAGATCCGGGAATTCCCTGTAGGGCATTGCAAGGAAAGTCTCGTAGGCGGAACGCTCTATGCCCTCGCACCGACCCAGTTCCCGGCGGCACGGAATCGTCATGCGAATGCTGTCGATTCCCTCTGCCGCAAGCACCGGTTGCGCGTCAGGACACTCGTTGCCCTCGAACCGGACCTCGATGACGGACCTCACCTCTTCCCGCTTGCAGTGTGCCGCGAAATTCGCGAGCGCCTCGTCCGCCGAGAAACGGATCCACCTGTCTTCCAGACCCTCCTCCGGTTGATCGCCGTAAGTGAAAATGCAGCTTGTGCCCGTACCCCGCAGAAACGAACGGACATGCGGCGGAGCGTATATCGCAATCACCAGATCGGGCGTGCGGGAAAGCTCGTATTTGAGAAAGGTGAGTTCCTCCCGCGCGTCCTGGGAGAATGCCACCGTCGAGAACATGTATCCAGCCGCCGTCATCCTGCGGTGGAGCACGTCCGCTATCTGCATTACATGGTAACTGCTCACATCGACATCCGGCATGGCAAGCACGACACGACCATGCAGCACCGGAATGTCCCGCGGCAAAACCAAGGTGCCGACACGCGGACGCGACCTTACATACCCTTCACGGACAAGACGTTCGACGACCCCACGCGCCACACGAAAGGTAAGCCCCGATTCCTCGGCAAGCTCCTTTATCGTGGGAATGGAATCGCCCGCCTTTATGCGGCCAAAGGCTATTTCCTCTTTTATGAATGCACACAACGCGTCCGCACGCGTCGTGTGGCCATCCTCTATAAAATGAAACCGTTGCAGGAATCCCATCTTATGTTCCACTTATTGCTGATGAATCATCTTTCTCACCGGAAACGATTCTAGCATAAAGGGGACATTCAGACACGAACTTTTTTTAACTTAAAAAGGCAAAATGGGCAAAATGGTGTTGCCAGATGCGTGATCTATGACAAGTTTGCGGACTTTCCCCGTAAAAAACAACGCTCCCTTCTTTGGAGATCCGCCGAGGACTGCGGTGTTCATGAACACCGCGGGCAGCAGCACTTCTTGCGACGCGCTGCGCCCGTCAAGCGTAACCACCATGGAACTTCCCGTGTGACGGACATTCAGCACATGCCACGCCCCGGGCTTGGCGACAAGTCCCGTGCGGAACTCAAACGGCTTGCTTGACGTCACATTATCCGACGACTCACCCGTTATCACTATCTCGCCTTTGTCCAGCGTGGTTTCGTACAATCCCACGCGATTGTCGTAACGGGCAGTGAATATCGCCTCTACGCGCTCCGCCCCGGAAGTGGACTGGTTGAACTCCAGCACGATGCTCGCCGCCGCCCACTGCGGCACTGTCTCTTGCGGGAAACTCACCATGTCGTCCACGCCGTCGAAAACCATCACCCACCTGCCGTCGTCGCCCTTTTCCCTCCGCGGGTGGGGGTCTGCGGAATTCTTCCAGAACGGGCTCTCGCGGGGAAACGCCCCTTCAAGCGAGCTGCCGCGGTTCCAGAGTGTCGCCAACGCGGCCTGCGAGCCGAGCATGCCGAAAAAATGCCGCTCGCCGCCGATCGGGCGCATAACGTCGCCGGCCTCTGGCGAAAAGTCGTATTCCAGCCGCGGCACCCGCGAGCGCGGAAGGCGGCAACTGACCACTCGCCCCTTCAGCGCGGCGTAGACCGCGGTCTCGACGGACTCCGCCTGAGCCTCCGCGACAATGGGGCGCGAGCGCCAAGTCCTGCCGGCCATGTCGACCACCTGGAGATGATAGGTCATCGACCTGCGGTCCGCGTCAGGGGCCACCGCGAAGCGGCACTCCTTCGCGTTCAGCGCCGACGGGTAGCGGCTCTGCAGCCCGAAGCGGACGACCGCACACTCGGCGTTCGTGGAATTCGCGCAGCCGACTGCATATGCCCCTAGCCTGTACGCCTCGGACAGCCTCACCTCGGCCTTCGGCATCACGCCGCCGTAGTCTATGGTCAGCTTGGCGTCGGCGAGACTCTCCTTCGGAATCCTCAGATAGACGTTCTCGGAGTCGAGGGAAATCCAGTCCACGGCGAACCGCTCGCCGCGGCCCTCCCTCTTCCAGCACAGCCACTCTGCATCCGGAACCCCGGCCACAGAGTACGAGAAGTCGCCCTTGACGGCCACCGCCCTCGTTGAGCATATCGCAAAGACCGCGTGGCCATCGTCCTCGCGGAAGCGCGAACACGGGCTCGCGGAGTTGTGGATGTACTGTATCCAGCCGTTGCCGCAAAGCATCGCGTGGCGGATCGGCGTCGCGCAGGCGATGTCTGCGGCGATCTTGCCGCCCTTCGCCGCGAACTCGCGGCACGTAACCGGCGCAAGGTCGCGGAGCGGCTGCTTGACGTCCTTCAGGTTCCAGCTGTTTGCCGGCGCCAGGTCGATGGGGTGGAACCCGGCTACGTCCACTGCCGCGCCGGAGCCCTTCCTCCACCTGAGCCGCACGTCCACGGCGCGTGCTAGCGGGGCAAGTTCGTCGGAATGCACATCCCACCACGCCACGTCGAGCGCGTCTTCGCGCAGGGTCTTTGCGGGAAGCGACGCCAGTACCCTGCCGTCCGGGTCGGAAAGCTCCAGCGAAACCTCTACATTGCCCGTGCGCGAACCGTCAGGAACGTTCACCGCCTCGAAGTACAGCCATTCGCCCGGCGACAGCGACTTGCGGTAGGATAGGATGATGTTCGGCACGGAAACGTCATCCCCTTCCATGACCGTCTGCGGCCGTCTCCGCAGGACGGCGTCGTAGTAGCGGAAGAGGCGCTTCGTGGAATACCCGTTGTAGAGGGTTGGCTTCCAGCCGGTGGATTCGTTGAGCTCGCCCCACTCGGGAATCAGAATCACGTCTGGATCGCCGGCGATCGCGGCCTCGAAGCTTTCGCGCAGCGTCCTCGTGCCCATCGAGTTGGCGGTGAAGTTCTGGTGGTACGCGTTCTGGTGCCCGATGCTGAGCGTAAAGCCGAGGAGCTTTTTCCCCTTGAACTCCGGCTCGTCCACCACGGAGCGCGCGGTGCGGGTCATCAGCTTATGGTATCCGCCTGCGAAAACGCGCGTCTGGTTCGTCACGGCATGGTTAGACATGGTGCCGTCGAGGATTATGCCGTCCGCCACGCGCAGCATTTCGCGGAAATGGTTCTTCATCTTCTCCATCCGCTTCTCGCTGACCTTGCCCGTCGAGCGACATTCCCACAATCCGTCGGACCACGAGGTAGCCGCCATATAGAGGAATTTGTCGCCGACGCGCTCCCGGGCGAGCTTCAGCTTCGCGGCCAGTTGGTCGGGCTTGTTGAATCGGTCGGTCCAGTAGGAAAGCACTATCGTCTTGCCGTCATGCTTCGCGCTGCAGCCGTACTCTACGGCCTTGGCTATGGACGCGATGTCGTCGCGTGTATTTCTGTCGCGCCAGAAGTTGACTATGGGTACGGTCAGCATCCCTTTGACGCTCGAGTCCTTTGCGCGCCAGAGGAGCTTGCGGTACCGCGCCGGGAAGAACGCGAAACCGTCGAGCCCGTAGCTCTTGCCCTCGGCGTACATGGCGTCGATGTCGGCCATGGAATTGTACTCGCACCAGACCGGGTGCGCGAGGATCCCCGTCCTGTCGGCGTCCTCCGGCAGGTCATTGTCGACCACGAGTGGCTGGTCGGGGTAGCGGCCGAGGTACCCTCGCGCCTGCTCGCGCACGGGATAGTACTCCCACTGGGTTACAACTATCGGATTGCCGAGCGTGGCGGCAAACATCAACGGAATAATGGCTGTCATTTGTCCTTGACCTCTTCAATGCGCACATCGTCGAACCATGCCGTGCCGGTAGAACCGTTTATGTGCAAGTAGAGCGCGGATGTGTCGCGTATGCGGTTTCTCGTGTTTATGATAAAGCTCTGGTACATCCAGTCGTGCGAACCATGGAAGGGAATGTTTGGGTTCATCCATCCGAACCGGAACTTGTAGTCTATGTCAACGGCAACGCCGCCGTCGGAATGTATCGGCTTGATGTCCTTGTACTTGAGGAAATACGAAATCCTGTATCTGGTGTCAGGCTTGAGGGTTACCCCGTGATCCTTGAACCTCAACACGGCGTACTCGTCCCTTGCGGCACATGTGGCGTCCACACGTATCGAATCTGGCGCGGTGATGAAATCTCCGGTCTCGCGTTTTACGGCCGCCCCCTGCCTGCCCGAGAACATCTTCTCGTCGATCATGTTTGGACTAGCCGCTTCGCGGCGGCTTTCAAGCGCCTTGCCGACGTCTAGCGAGGCAAGATATTCCGCAAAATGGCGTTTCGTCGGTTCAAGGAACTGCGCACGGATGAACTGCACGCGCTTGAGGCTGTCGGCATCGCCGGACACAGCCGCTTCGGCGCGATCGAAGAGCGCGTCCCAGCCTGCCAGCACGGACGGCGAATACAGCGACGTTGCAAGCTCCAGGACATTGGGAACCCTTTTCGACGGATCGGAGTTGGCCC
>JAEEGL010281639.1_pt1 | contig 10646 bp, 7 predicted proteins | sample 9134231 | NCBI WGS metagenome assembly JAEEGL01 (sample SAMN16246548, study PRJNA631951) | gut metagenome | biome: gut microbiome; feature: rumen; material: fiber-attached | host: Bos | place: Iran: Karaj | collected 2018-10 | reverse complement strand
AGGTTTACAACACAGTCAAAGGCACCTGGACGGCACCACTTTCGCATATCAGCTTTGATAAAATCAATTTCTACACCTTCATCACGGGCAGATTCCATAGCTGTATCAAGTTCTGCCTGAATTATATCGGTGCCAGTAACTTTTAGATCAAGAGCGGCAAGTTCTACGCTTATGCGGCCTACACCACAGCCGGCATCAAGAATGGCATCGCCGTCATTTAGTTCAGCAAGTTTTTTTACGCGGTCTGCAATGGCGGGAGCTTCCTGCCAATGAACCTCGTCAAACATAATTGGACCGTAGTTTTTCCAAAAATCTTCTGATTCAAACCATTCTTTTTTCATAAAACTCTCCTATATCTCTACATAAAAAAATAGCTTCCAGTCGCATAGTGTGGCACAAAACCGCGCGGTAACGCGCTACATGCTATTTTTGTTATGAAACTATTGAAAGCGCCGCTAGCGCGGCAGACAAAAATAGAATGTTTTTGTACCACACTATTCTCCTTCGCGCTATTTTCTTCCTACAAAGTATATGCTTCCCCCTATTTCAGTGTCACGTAAGTCTTTCCGGCGCCACCGTCTTCTGCCGGGGCATATTCAAAATTGGCAACAGCAGGACTATGCGAAAGGTAATCGCGAACTGCCTGCTGTAAAACTCCGTTACCCTTTCCGTGAATTACGCTAAAGTGATCAAAATTAGAAAGCACGCATAAATCAATCTGGCGTTCAAGAGCTTTAACAGCCTCTTCGGCATACATACCAAGAAGTCGAAGTTCGTAAACTGGACGCGCACCTTCTTTTTCTACAATGACGTTGTCGCCGTATTCGTAAACATTTGGAGCCATATCCACACTGTAAGAAGGCACAAGGCTCTGCGGAGGATTTTCGAGCTGCAAATCCTTTTCTTTTATCGTCATTTTTATGCTGCCAAACTGAACCTGCCAGACGCCGTTTTTAGCTGCACCAATGATTACTCCGCTATTTCCGCCATTTTTTGACTTTACAAAGGCACCAGGTTCAAAAACCAGACGCGAGCCACCAGCATTTTTGACAGTTTTTGCACTATGCGAAGAATCATCACCAGCCATAGAAGTTGCTGTTTTTAAGGCCTCTGCGAGGCTTAGCTTTTTCTTTGTTGTTTTATTTGAAGAAGGATGCTTTCGTTTTTCTTTGGCCTTTTGAAGTTCTTCTGCGGCTTTTTCGAGTTCCTCGCCTTCTGCTTCAATTTTTTTATCAAGGCGGGAAACATTTTTTTCAAGATCAGAAATAAAGCCTTTTACGCCAAGTGTTTTTTCACGGGTAAGTTCACCTTCCTTAATCTGACGCACAAGATTTTCCAACTGACGGCGCGAATGAACAAGAAAATCATACATTTCCTGCTGTTTTCCGCTTTTAAGTTCATGCTCCTTGCGGCGAAGTTCAACTTCTTTTTCCCGTAGTTTAAGATTCTTTTCTTCTATTAATTCTGTTTCGCGGCGGGCATCTCCCTGCAAACGGTCAAGTTCAAGGTGCTTTTCATTCAAACCGCGGATTAAACCAGAAACATCAGCCTGTTCTGTGGCAATATAATTTCTGGCAGCCTTGCAGATTTCTTTTGGCAATCCCGATTTCTGAGCAATATCAAGCGCATGACTTTCACCAGGTACTCCCATCAAAAGGCGGTAAGATGGCGAAAGTGTATTAGTATCAAACTCAACGCTGGCATTTACACAAAACTCGTTTGTGTATCCATAATTTTTGAGGATTCCCTGATGAGTTGTAACAAGCACAAAACTGCCTTTTTCTATAAGCTTATCAAGCACAGCCATAGAAATTGCAGTTCCTTCCTGAGGGTCGGTACCGCTTCCAAGTTCATCAAGAAGAATAAGAGTGTCATGGCGGGCGGCATTTATTGCATGGGCAATATTTTTCATATGTCCGCTAAAGGTTGATAGACTCTGATCAAGGCTCTGGTCATCACCGATATCTGCAAAAACGTTAGAAAAAACTGGAAGCCGCGTGCCTTCTGCCGCAGGAACAGGAAATCCCGACTGATTAAGCATAGAAAGAAGCGCAAAGGTTTTGAGGGTAACGGTTTTACCACCTGTGTTAGGCCCCGTAATAATAAGAACACGTTTTCCCGTCATAAAACGAATATCAATAGGAACACACTTTTCACCAATAAGCGGATGTCTTGCCCCCAAAAGTAAAGGAGGCTCATCTTTTTTGCACGAAAGTGCATAAACGCAGGAATGTTCCATACCCCAGCGGGTTGCTGCAAGAGTCGTGTCAAAAACCTTCATTATAGGCAAAGTGTCACGGATTACGGGAATAGAAGGCTGAAGCTCAGCTGTAAGTTCCAGAAGGATTCGTTTTATTACACTTTGAAGTTCAAATTCTTTTTGAATAAGTTCGTTACTGCAGTAAACGGCTTCTTCGGGTTCAATAAAAACTGTCTGCGCTGTAGATGAAACATCGTGTATGATTCCCTTAATTTTAGTCTGCTGATTTGCCTTTACCGCAAGCACCTGTCTTCCGCCGCGCAAAACAGGCACTGTAGATTCAAGTACAGCTGCATATTTCTGATCGCCAGTAAACTTTTTCATTATGTTTTTAATCTGGCTGTTCAGGCTTGCGATTTTAGAGCGGATTTCCGCAATTTCGGGGAGTTCACGCATCTCGCCATCTTTTGTAATGATTCTGAAAATCTTTCTTGAAGTTTCTGAAATATCTGGAAGGAGTTCCACCTGAGTGGCAAGAGTTTTTAATTTTAAAGCATCCTTGTGATTCAAAACTGCGGCTTTTACGTTTTCTGCACTTGTACAGAATTCACCAAGCGCTTTAACCTGCTCAAGAGTCAGGCTTGCTCCATTTGTCTTGATAATCGGAGTGAGTCCGTGCACAGGTCCCCAAGCAGAAAGAGGACTTCCCTTTACAATAGAAAGATAATCCTTCCACTCGCGGCTGCAGTTTTTATAAAATTCAATTTTTTTGGATTCGGTAAAAGGTTCGCGGTTCTGAAGGTCGTATTTTCCTTCTTCACTCACGCAAAAAAGTGCAATTTCGTTACGAATTCTAAAATAATCAATTTCAGTAAGTGTTTTCTCGTTCATAAAGCTTTTCAACTAAAAATAAAAATACATTGAGCCAAGGTATGCCAGCGGTAAAGCCTTAAATCAGTCTTCCCAACTGCCTGTTTTTATCTCGTTAGAAATGCGCTGCCAGCTGTCATAGCGTTCCGGTGTAATTTTTCCGTCGCGTACAGCCTGAATAACAGCACAGTCTGGCTCACTGATATGAGAACATCCAAGACCAAATTTGCATTTTCCAATAAATGGCTCAAACTCGCGGAAGTAAAGGGCTAAATCGCCAGCTTCTATATTATCAAGTACAAAACGGCGGATACCTGGTGTGTCAATAATATGAGCTTTGCGCCCCTGAATTCCCTCCATCAAAGATTCATTTATAGAAAGATGAATTAAAGTACCCTTTGTGGTTGTATGGCTTCCCCGGCCATATTTTTTAGAAAGACTTCCTGTTTTTAGAACACAGGTTGAATCCAGAACATTGATAAGGCTGGATTTTCCAACACCTGATTGTCCTACAAATGCAGAAGTATGATTTTCCAGAAGTTCAGCAAACTCTGTCATTCCTTCGCCAGTCTTTGCTGAGATTCGCAAAACCTTGTAGCCCAAATCACTCCAGATAGAAAGACGACGATCAATTTCTTCAAACTCAGCCTGCCGGTCATCATTCTGCATTGTTTCTGCAAGATCATATTTATTACATACAACAACAGGCGTAATTCCCTGATGTTCTGCCTGAGCAAGGGCTCGGTCAATAAAACGCGGACGGAAAGGCGGTTCATCAGGAGTTGTAACTAAAATCAGATAATCAAGGTTGCTTGCAAGAAGTTGAGGACAACGGCCTTTTACATTCCATCGCAAAAAGGTATTTTTTCGAGGCAGAAGTGAAAGTATCTGACCTTTTTCGTTATTTATAGGATCAGGTTCAACTTCTACAACATCGCCAGGAGCCAGCGGATTATAAAACTGTTTGTCCGATTTGAGCACCTTGCCCTTAATCGTACAGTTACGCGTCACATCGTCATCACATTCAACAGTAAAAAGATTGTTCGTTCCCGCCTGAACAGTTCCTTGCATTAAAAACCTCAAAAAAATTGATAGTATATTTTACCATTAAAGAGGTGAAAATTCTACATATATTAAAGCAGGGCTTGCGGTCGCCTGGCGTAATTAAAAACCGCGCAATAATGCGCTACACGTTATTTGTGGTAAAGAAACTATAGAACAGGTCGCTATCGCGACCATCACAAATAAAGTGTTTTTTAATTACGCCAGGCTCCCTCCGCCCGTTTTCATATACAAGCATTTTCCTACTCTAGATAATTTCTTTCTTTTGCTTTAAAATAAAACACGGTGGGAAAATGGCATACGTAAAAAACTTATTTGATTCAAACTTTATTCAGTACGCGAGCTATGTAATTCGCGACCGTGCAATTCCAGAAATTACAGATGGACTTAAACCGGTTCAGCGCCGAATCTTGCACACACTATTAAAAACTGATGACGGACGCTTTACAAAAGTTGCAAACGTTGTGGGAAAGGTAATGGCCTATCACCCTCACGGAGACGCTTCAATTTATACAGCCCTGGTAAACCTTGCAAACAAGGAACTTTTCATCGACAAGCAGGGAAACTTTGGTAATATGCTGACAGGTGACGGCGCTTCGGCTCCCCGATACATTGAATGCCGCCTTAAGCCGATTACAAAGGACATTCTTTATAATCCGAAAATCACAAACTACATTCCGACTTATGACGGACGCGATGAAGAGCCGGTAACCTTCCGGGCCAAGCTGCCACTCTGTTTAATTCTGGGGGCAGAAGGTATTGCCGTTGGTATGAGCACTTCGATTTTGAGCCACAATATTCACGAAGTAATTGACGCCGAGCGAAAATGCCTTCGCGGTGAAAAATTCCAGCTTTACCCTGACTTCCCTACAGGAGGTCTTATTGACGTAAGTGACTATCAGGACGGTCTTGGAAAAATCGTTACCCGCGCAAAGCTTGATTTGAGTGACGAGAAAAAAATCGTAATCACAGAGCTTCCGTACGGCTCGACTACAGAAAGCCTTACAGATTCAATTGAAAAGGCTGCTAAAAACGGAAAAATCAAAATCGCTTCAATTCAGGACTATACATCTGATAAGGTAAATATTGAAATCCGTCTGCAGCGCGGTGTTTACACAAAGGATGTAGTAGACGCTCTCTACGCTTTTACAGACTGCGAGCAGACAGTTTACTGCAATCTTCTGGTAATCAAAGACAACATGCCTGTGCAGATGACCTGTACTCAGGTAATTGAATACCATTCAAAGCAGCTGCTTGGCGTCCTCAAGGACGAACTGGAACTTGAAAAGCGTGAGCTTACAGAAAAGCTCCACCTGCGCACAATTGAGCGAATCTTTGTTGAAGAACGCATTTATAAAAAAATTGAAACCCAGAAAACTGAAGAAGGCGTTTTAAAAGCGGTAAAAGACGGTTTTAAGCCTTTTGCGGCAGAGCTCATCCGACCGTTGACGGACGAAGACGTTGATCATCTTTTGAAGATTCCTATCCGCCGCATCTCCCTTTACGACATGAACAAAAACCGTCAGGAAGTTAAGGCTATCAACGACAGAATTAAGGAAATCAACCGACTTTTGAAGCACCTTGTTGACTATGCAATCAGCTGGCTTGATGGAATTGAAGCAAAACTTGACCCTGCAACTACAAAACGCCGAACTCATCTTACAAACATTAAGACTGTGGACGTAAAAAAGGTTGTAAAGCGCGATATGTCCCTTCACTATGATGAAAAATCAGGCTATCTTGGTGTAGAAGTTTCTGGCGGCAACGAAATGCTCAAGGTTACTCCTTACGACAAGGTCCTCTACGTGCGAAAAAGCGGCATTTACTCAGTCAGCGAGTGCCCTAAAAAAATTTTTGTGGGCCCTGGCATGGCATTCTGCGGACTTGCCGACAAGGACAGCCTTTCAAAAGTCCTCTTTACAATTTTGTACCGCGACCCGGAAACTCAGTATGTTTACATTAAACGTTGTAAAATTCCGTCTTACATCATGAACCGCGATTACTTTTTCGCTCCTGACGGTATGGAAGTGCTCCACATAGACACCCGAAAGGCCTTTGCTTTCAAACTCAACTATGTTAAAAAGCCAAAGGTAAAGATTTTAACCGAAAGCTTTAAAGCCGGCGATTACGAAGAAAAGTCCCTTAAAGCTAAGGGTGTGCGCGTCGTCGCCAAGGAAGTGCAGACCCTTGAGGTGCAGGAATAGACTTGACGCTTTAGGGAATAGGGGATAGTAAATAGGGAATAGGAGGAGGGGGAAGTCTCCCCCTGCGCTCCAACCGTACGCACGCAAGCGTGCTACCGTTTTCCGCTACCCTCTCTGCGGGCTCAAACGCCGCCCGCAACGCCTGCTGTTTTAATTATGGATATATTAGAAAAACACGTAACTTACGAAGAAACAATCAAAGGTTCCCGCTTTCTTTCAGAGCTCCTTCCCTGCTCATCTCAGGCAGAAGCACGTGAAATTCTTAAATCCCAGAAAGCAAAATACGCAGACGCAACTCATGTGGTTCACGCTTTTATTACGGGAAACGGAGCGGAAGTAAAAGGCATGAGCGATGACGGGGAGCCTTCGGGAACGGCAGGCCGACCTGCCCTGGATGTACTTTCCGGCCGGGGCTGCACAAACGTAATTCTTACTATTACCCGCTGGTTCGGGGGAACTCTGCTTGGAACAGGCGGCCTTGTAAAGGCTTACGGAAACGGCGCAAAGGGAGTAATTGCAGCGGCAGAACAGGAAGAAGCCTTCCAGCCGCTTGTAGAAAAATCACCTTTCAGATTCCTGACAGACTATTCGCTTTTAAAACCAATTAAAAATCTGATGGAAAGCGGAAACTTTCATTTCTGGAATGTAAAGGAAGATTTTGGAACTGAAGTCACCCTTACAGGTGAAATCCAGTCCGACGAATACGAAGCCTTTGCTTCTAAATTAAAAGATTTATCTAACGGAAAAATTAAGCTGTAGCCAGACAACACTAAGCCAAAACTTCATCCAGCGACAGTACAGCATTTCTTACGCAGTCATCACATGAACATAAAACTTTACCAGTTTTAATACCTTTTAAATCTCCGCAGATTGTTGCACCGCATTTTTCCTTAAACTTTGCAAGCACCTGTTTTGTAATTCGGGTTGCCGGCTGCCCTTCACTTTTTAAACCCGCAATCATGCCAGCTCCCACAAGTGCTCCGCAGCTTGCTTCCATACAGCCCATACCGCCGCCAAAGCCGGCTCCCATCTGCATTAAATTATCTTCACTTACATTTACACTGTCACTGTATGCTTTCATTACAGCCTGACAGCAGTTACACATTCCTGATGATTTATATCCTGCTGCCATCTCAGCTCTTTCATTTGTTGTCATAAAATACCTCGTTTTAAAGCTACTAAGTTTTCTGAATGAATGCAAGTAAAAATTTCTACCCCGTTTTATAAAGATATGTTATAATACTTTTAATGTACTACGCAAACATTTGTATTCTTTCAATTCTGGTTCACCTCATAATCAACTTCAACATTCTTTTTAAGAATGCTCGTGCAACAAGAATCCCTGCCCTTGAGTCGTATAAACGATTTTTGAAAGTAGTTTTGCTTTACTATATTACAGATGTGCTTTGGGAATTACTTGCTGCCCTTGATTTACATAAAATCCTTTTTTACGAAACAGAACTCTATTATGTAGTAATGGGATTTACTGTTTTGTACTGGACTCAATATGCTATTGATTACCTTAATCACGACAACGGTTTTACTAAAGTTTTAAAATTTACAGGATGGATTATTTTAATAGCGCAGCTTATCATTCTGACTATAAATTTATTCATTCCAATTGCATTCTGGTTTGATATCGAAGAAAACTATCATACAGAAAATGCAAGAAATTTAAGTCTTTTTTTACAGTTTACGATGTTTATTGCAACTGGATTTTACATGTCTTACGAAATTCTTAAAACAAATGATAAAATTAAACACCGATACAGAGCCATAGAAACTTTTGGTTTTGTTATGGCATTTTTTGTAATACTTCAAGCCGTTTATCCAATGCAGCCTTTTTACACAATCGGATTTTTACTGGGAACATGTATTATTCATACCTTCGTTCTTGAAGATGAACGAACTTCACGCCAGGACGAACTTGAAAATCTTATGAAAATTGAAGAGATTCAGGAAGCAGAACTGGGTTCAGTACGGCAGATGGCATTTACAGACCCTCTTACGGGGGTAAAAAGCAAAAGTGCCTATCAGGAAGATTTACTTTGTATTGAAAGCAGACTTAAGAATAATGACCTTAAAGATTACGGCATTATTATTTTTGATGTAAATGATTTGAAAGTCGTAAACGACACAAAAGGCCATGAAGAAGGCGATAAAATAATAAAAGAAGGTGCTAAGCTCATCTGTCAGAAATTTAAGCATAGCCCTGTTTACAGAATTGGTGGTGATGAATTTGCCGTTTTCCTTAGCGGAGAAGACTTAAAGAATCAGAAAACACTTCTTAGAAGTTTTAACCGCCAGGTAGAAAAAAACAAAAAAGACGGAAAAGTAGTCGTAGCAAGCGGTTTTGCAGAATTTAATCCAGAGACCGATAAAACATACTCTCAGATTTTTGGACGTGCAGACAACGCCATGTACGACCGCAAAAAAGAACTGAAAGAAAAACTATAAAACTTCTTTTACAACTTCAAGATTATTACAGATTTTCCAGCACATTTTCTTTAGATTTTCATCCGGCTGAATCTTATCCGGCACCATAATTACACGCATCCCAGCAGCATAACCACTTTTTACACCATTAGGACTATCTTCAATGGCAATGCAGTTTTCAGGCTTAACACCAATACTTTCTGCCGCTTTAAGATAGATTTCTGGCTCAGGTTTGCTGTGCTCAACCATATCTCCGGTTGTAAGAGTTTCAAAAAAATCGATAAGCCCGCCAGCCTTCATCTGACGACGAACAGATTCTCCTCTGGTAGACGAAGCAAGAGCAAGTTTATATTTTGGCTTAAGGTATTCCAGAATCTCTTTTGCATAAGGCATTAAAGGAATCCCCTTTTCTGCTTCTATCTGATGGAAAAGTTCACCTGTACGATTCAAATAGGCATGAGAATCAAAATCCTTACCATAAAAATCTTTTAATTTACTCTCAATATCAGAACGATTACATCCCCGGCAAGCTTGCAAGGCTTCAAAATTGCTTTCAAAGCCAAATTCCTTTGCTGCCATTTCCCAGGTAATATCGCTTATTGTTTCGGAATCCTGAAGAACCCCGTCCATATCAAAAATAACTGCTTTTACTTCGTTGCATTCACCCACTGTAGTATTTCCTTATTTAATATTTAATGCCGCCTCAAGCACCTGATGCACATCCGTTACAGGAATAAACTTAATTCCACTCTTTACATTTTCCGGAATTTCTTCCAGGTCACGCTCATTTGCCTTTGGAATAATGATTGTTTTAATCTTATTTCGTTTTGCGGCAACTGTTTTTTCACGCAAACCGCCAATAGGCAGAACCTGTCCCGTCAAAGAAAGCTCACCTGTCATTGCAAGATTTGGCTTAATCTTTTTGTTCATAAAGAGTGAAACAAAAGTTGTAGCCATTGTAATACCAGCACTAGGTCCATCCTTTGGAGTTGCTCCTTCAGGAATATGAAGATGAACTATATTCTTGTCAAACCAGTCAGCCTTTTTAGACTTGCGGTCAAGAACAAACTTTCGCGCCCAGTTAAAGGCAATCTGACTTGATTCCTTCATTACGTCGCCCATCTGACCAGTAAGGACAAGGCCTCCCTTACCTGCAAAGGCGCTAGATTCTATCAAAAGTGTGTCGCCGCCCATGCTGGTCCAGGCAAGTCCAATAGCTGTTCCCGGAACCTTTGCTGCCTTTATTTCACTTTCATCAAATACAGGCTTTCCAAGATATTTAAACAAATCAGGCTCATCCACTGTATAAGGAGTTTCAAGTATAGCCTTAACAGCTTCGTCGCGCTCCTTAGTAAGCTGAACTTTCTGCTCATCAGACATATCATCTTTAATCTGACTGTCCAGTTCGCTCTTTTTAAGTTCGCTTTGAGTAATAAGTTCAGAAACAATTTTACGATGAATCTTATCAATGTTCTTTTCATAGTTACGAACACCAGATTCTCGCGCATATTCTTCTGCAATATCCAGAAGTGCAGCCTTTGTATATTTTACCTGATTCTTTTTTAAACCATTTTTTGCAAGATTCTTTGGAATAAGATATTTTTTTGCAATTTCCAGTTTTTCCTGATCAATGTAACCGCTAAGCTGAATTACTTCTGCACGGTCAAGCAAAGGCCCCGGAATAGAATCCAGTGTATTTGCAGTCAAAATAAAGAAGACGTTGGAAACATCAAAAGGCAAATCAAGATAATTGTCGCGGAAGTTTACGTTCTGCTCAGGGTCAAGAACTTCAAGCAAAGCCGAAGCCGGGTCGCCGTTGTGGCTTGAACCCATCTTATCAACTTCATCAATCAAAAAGACCGGAGAAGATGATT
>JAEEGL010072402.1_pt1 | contig 10646 bp, 8 predicted proteins | sample 9134231 | NCBI WGS metagenome assembly JAEEGL01 (sample SAMN16246548, study PRJNA631951) | gut metagenome | biome: gut microbiome; feature: rumen; material: fiber-attached | host: Bos | place: Iran: Karaj | collected 2018-10 | reverse complement strand
CACGGACCTTGGAGAAAAAGAGTCCGGACTGGAGATCGGAGTCATGGAAGCCGACATCGCTTCGGACGTGGACGCGGCGGCGATAGAAGCGCTGGGAGCAAAGAGCATACAGGTGCACACCGGCGGATGCTGCCACATGGACGCGGCCATGACGAGACAGTCGCTGGAAGCATTCGGAGCATTCGAGGGATCACCGCGGATCATCTTCCTGGAAAATGTGGGGAACCTCATCTGCCCGGCCGAATTTGACACGGGCGCACACCTGAAGGTGATGATCCTGAGCTTACCAGAAGGGGACGACAAGCCGCTGAAGTATCCGCTGATGTTCGCGGAGAGCGATGCGCTGATCATCACCAAAACGGACGCGGCGCCGTATTTTGATTTTGATATGGACGCGGCATGCCGGCGCGCGAAGGCGCTGAATCCGGACATCGCCGTTTTTCCGGTCAGCGCGAAGACCGGTGACGGAATGCGGGAATGGGAAGCATGGCTTCTGGAAAAGGCGGAAGCTTTGTGATAATTGCGGGAAGGGGAACATCGGGAAGGAGAACATTATGCCTGAAACATACGACAAAAATCCGGAAACCAGATCGAAATACGACGGTGAACCGGTCAAACAGAAGAAATACGCGAAGCTCGGCGCGAAGATCACCGACAACGTGCCGCACAAACTGTTCGGCCTGAAGACGACGGACGAGGAGTACTGGGGCCTGCGCGAGATCCTGAACGAGGACGAGGTGGATATTGCCCTGTCCATGAAGCAGCGTGCCTGGTATACCGAAGAGCAGCTCTTCGAAATGCAGAAAGGCCGCATGAGCAGGGAAAAGTTCAACGAGACACTGGATCTGCTCTGTGTCCACGGCTTCGTCGAGTACGACTATGGCGACCACTATGACGACAACGGCCCGATCCCGGGAGCCCCGAAGGAGAAACGCTACCGCACGAGCTATTTCGTCCCGGGCAGCGCGGAGCTTTTCAATTCCTCGGTCGACCGTGTCGATAAGAATCCGGCTGTCGCGAAGATGTTCGAACGGATGACCTTCCTGCCGCTGGAGCACATCACGCCCATGGTCCGACCCGGCGGCAACGGCATCGGCATGCACGTCATCCCCGTAGAAAAGGAAGTCAGCGCGGAGAGACAGGCGTTGAGCCTGGAGAAGATATCCTACTGGCTGCAGAAGTACGACGGGCATCTTTCCGCCGGTATCTGCTCCTGCCGCTATTCCCGCGCCAAGATCGGCGAGGGCTGCACCGACGACGAGCAGGACTGGTGCATCCAGGTGGGCGACATGGCCGATTATACCGTTGAGACCGGCCGCGCCCATTACATCACGAAGGAAGAGGCCCTGGAGATCCTGCAGAAGGCCGAGGACAACGGCTACGTCCACCAGGTGACGAATATCGACGGCACAGACCACATCTTCGACATCTGCAACTGCAACGTCCAGATCTGCAACGCGCTGCGCACATCGCTCCTGTTCAACACACCGAACATGTCCAGGAGCGCGTACACCGCGAAGGTCGAAAAAGAGAACTGCGTGGCCTGCGGACGCTGCGTGGAGGTCTGCCCCGCCGGCGCCGTGAAGCTCGGCCAGAAGCTCTGCCAGAAGGACGGTACCGAAGTGAAATATCCGCAGGCGGTCCTGCCGGACAAGGTCCGCTGGGGCAAGTACGCATGGGACGAAAATTACCGGGATACCGCCCGTGTCAACACGCACAGGACCGGTACGGCCCCCTGCAAGACCGCATGCCCCGCCCACGTGCCGATCCAGGGATACCTGAAGATGGCGAACCAGGGCCGCTACGACGAAGCGCTGGCGCTGATCAAGCGCGAGAACCCGTTCCCCGCCATCTGCGGCCGCGTCTGCAACAAGCGCTGTGAAGACGCCTGCACCAGGGGCACGATCGATCAGCCTGTCGCGATCGATGACGTCAAGAAGTTCCTGGCGGAACGCGACCTGCATGCGGAGACACGTTATATACCGAAGAAGCTCATCAACAGAGTGAGCGGCACCTGGGACCAGAAGATCGCCATCATCGGCGCTGGCCCCGCGGGCCTTTCCTGCGCCTACTACCTGGCGGAGAGAGGCTATAAGCCCACTGTTTTCGAAAAGAACAAAAAGCCCGGCGGCATGATGACCTACGGCATCCCTTCCTTCAAACTGGAGAAGGACGTGATCGACGCCGAGATCGACGTCATCCGTGAAATGGGCGCCGAGATCCGCTGCGGCGTGGAAGTCGGCAAAGACGTCACCATTGAAGAACTGAAGAAACAGGGCTACGAAGCTTTCTATATCGCCATCGGCTGCCAGGGCGGCAGGCTTCCCGGCGTGCCCGGGGATACCGCCGAGGGCACAGATATCGCGGTGCGCTTCCTTGAGAAAGCCCTTTCGGATACTTCGAAAGATATGAGCGGCGACGTGGTCGTCATCGGCGGCGGCAACGTCGCGATCGACTGCGCGAGGACGGCTCACAGGAAGGGTGCCGGCACAGTCTCCATGTACTGCCTGGAATCCCGTGAGACTATGCCCGCATCGCCCGAAGAGATCGAAGAGGCGGAAGAAGAAAACGTGCAGATCCATGCCGGCTGGGGTCCGAAGGAAGTCCTGACGGACGATAAGGGCCATGTGACCGGGATCGTCCTGAAGAAGTGCCTGTCCACGATCGATGCCGACGGTAAGTTCTCTCCGAAGTATGACGAAGACGATACCGTCACGGTCCCCGCGGACAGGATCATCTTTGCCATCGGCCAGGCCATCGAATGGGGGAGCCTCCTGGAAGGCACGGCTGTGACTTTCCATCACGGCAATTACCCCGTCGCGGATCCTTTCACATACCAGACGGCGGATCCGGCCGTCTTTGTCGGCGGCGACGTTTACACGGGGCCCAAGTTCGTGATCGACGCCATCGGCCAGGGACATGAAGCGGCGGAATCCCTGATCCGCTTCGTTTCCAAAAATAACGTGTCCCAGACCCTTGGCCGCGACCGCAGGTACTTCAAGTCACTGGACAAGGAAAACATCGCGATCGACTCCTATGACGAAGCAAAGCGCCAGGTGCCGGCGATCGATCCTTCTGTCGATTATAAGAACGGCTTTACGGACAACCGCCTGTTCCTTACCGAAGAGCAGGTCCATACGGAGACTTCCCGGTGCCTCTCCTGCGGAGCCAGCATCGTCGATCCCAACAAGTGCATCGGCTGCGGCCTCTGCACCACACGCTGCGAGTTCGACGCGATCCATCTGCACCGCGACCATCCAGAGGCTTCGGACATGCGCCGGGCAGAGGATAAAGTGGGCGGACTCCTTGGCTACGCGGTCAAGCGCGGCTTCGACATCATTAAGAACAGCGGATCCGAAGAAGCGAAGATCATGCGCCGGAAGCGCAAAGAGTATAACGAGGCGACGAAGGAATTCCACAAGACCCATCCCCATACCGGCAACGGCGTGGATATCAATGAACTGATGAAAGACTGATACGGAAACAGGGCAGCAGCATGCACGAAATGGGGATCATCATCCATCTGGCGAAGACGCTGGAGGACACTGCCCGCGAGGAAGGCCTCGTCCGCATCGGAAGCGTGACGCTCCGGGTGGGCGAGGTGTCCGGTATCGTGACGGATTACTTCGAAGACTGCTGGAACTATTTCAAAAAAAGGCACCCGGTGCTGCAGGACTGCCGTCTCATCATTGAGACGATACCTGCGGTCACCAGGTGCTCTTCATGCGGCCGGGATTACGAAACGGTAAAGTACGGCCGCGAATGCCCCTATTGCCACAGCGGCGAAACATGGCTGGTGCAGGGCAATGAGTGCGTGATCAAACAGATCGAGGCGGAATAGCGGGAGTCAAGGGGACAGGTCTCCTGACTCTCCCTTGACGCACCCCGGCTCACTGCAGGCAGTCTTTCAGCGCCTGTATCTCATCATCTGTCATCCCGATCTCTTTCAGATAATTTTCCGCGCAGGCGGACAGATCTAACCCCTCTTCATCAAAAGAACCGACCCCGAAAGCCTCCTCAAGCGTTTTCTTAATGCTGCTGTCCGCGATCTGCATATACTGGTCCGAATCCTGGGCGAGATCGTAGAAATTGTAAAAGGTCAGCATAAAGTCACGGACGACTTCAGTGGTATTGGCGCCCATCAGGCATTCAAGGATCGCGGCGGCAAAGCCCGTGCGGTCCTTTCCTTCTTTACAGTGGATGAGATAGGGCCCCGGGTTGGCGGCCATAAAGCGGAATCCTTCCGCGAGGCGCTCCCGGAAATCCTCCGCGGAGAAATCCATGCCCATATTCAGGGCGATGATATTGCAGTCCGAATATGCGGTAAGTTCGTAATCGGAGTAAGCCTTCATGCCCTCCGCATTGTCCGTCATGTTGACGATGGTCTTTACACCCGCCGCAAGGAGAGCCGCGTCCGCTTCCGCATTCCTGTTCAGGGACGGATCGATGGGAGAGGAAGAACGGAACAGGATCCCGGGCTTGATGCCGGAGGTGTCCACTTCCCGGAAATTGGCATATTCTTCGTCCGTCAGCTTTGCGTAGTCACCACGCTCGTTGGTGCGTACGGCGGTGAGCTTGTGCATTTCATACTCCGTGTAGCCCTGCTTTTCGACCATGGAAATATAGACAGGTACAGATTCATCTATGCCGTCTGCCCAGACGACTTCAAAACCGGGATCCGCATCGATCTTATTGATCGTGCCAAGGCCCATGGCTTCCAGGAGGTTTCCGTAGTTGATGGAAAGGGTGGCATGTTCAAGGCCATCCGACGAACTCACCTTGAAGCAGCACAGCGGCTTGCCGTTGTCCACGTCGGAATAAGCGGTGCCGATGGGCATTTCCATTTCGGAATCACCGATGCGGACCAGGATGATATCCGCGGGCTCGTAGCCCATTTCCCGCATGGTATCGGGGCTGACCGTGAGCTGGATATTGCCGGATTTTTTGACGCCTTCTATACCCGCCTCGATCTCCGGTACCGTGACGTCAGAATCGTCCACGGCGTCTGGTTCCACCGCTTCAGCCGCTGCTTCCGTCTCTGCCGCCGGTGCCGCAGGTACATTCACCTGGGGAATGGCGCAGGCGCTTATGGAGGCTGCCGTAAGAACAGCCGTGATCATTACTGCCAGTTTTGCGTTCTTCATTTGTCTGATAACGATCCTTTCTTTTTTATTCCCGCATATTTATTATATTGCTCACAGCCCGCCGTCCAGCGCCGCGTCGATCACGATGCGCGAAGTATCAAACAGGTTGTGCATAGCCGGTTCAAAGATATCCAGGGTCTCGGCGTTTTCGTTCTCCACCTTTTCGCTGAAGCTGTTGTATTCGCCCCAGGTGCTTTCCGGCGTCTCGCCCTTCATGAATACATCCATGTTTACGATGACGCGCAGTGAAACGAGACGGTCCAGCAGGCCAAAGCACTGCGCCGTATTCGCGACCGCTATTTCTTCCATTTCCGTCGCCATATACGGGTCCGGGCATCTGTAATAATCCGCGATGAAGTCTGCCGTCGCATGCCCGTAGATGCCTTTCCAGTAATTATCCCCTGAAAGGGCGGTACCCTTCCTGAATGACAACACAAGAATAGTATACAAAAAGCCGTCTGCAGTAAAGCGTGATATGATGAAACCGTAAAGAAAACAGGACAGTTCACAGCTCCGGAAATGACCGGAGATCCATGCAGTATGAATGCGAAGAGAGGCTATGTGCCGGAAGACGAACAGAACTTTTCGCCGGCCGCAATAGAAAAGATGCGGACCGCTTCACGGCATATCTGTTATCTCATTAATGAGGGATATGACCTGAAGCAGGCCGCGGCTTTTGTCGGGAATCATTTCCTGCTTTCCGAAAGGCAGCGTCTGGCCGTTACGCGGTGCGCCGCCACCAGGGAGCAGCTTTCCGGCAGAAGGGAACGGCAGGTCCCGTTGGACCATCTCGCGGGGCAGGAAGTCTGGATCGACGGTTTCAATATCATTATTACACTGGAAGTGATGCTCAGCGATTCCGTCCTCCTCATCGGGATGGACGGCTGCGTCCGCGACCTTGCCGCCCTGAGGGGAACCTACCGGATCATTCCGCAGACGGCGGAAGGGATAAAGCTCCTCTTTGACGTTCTGCGGGAGGCAGAGGTCCGGAAGGTGAATATCCTGCTGGATGAGCCGGTCTCCAATTCCGGCAGGCTGAAGACGCTGCTGGCGGAGACTGCAGAGCCATATCCATTCGAACTGGATGTGCAGATACGGAAAGATGTGGACCGTGCGCTGTATCAGAAGGAGAATGTCATTACGTCGGATTCCATTATCCTGGATCACTGCGCCAGCTGGATCAACCTGGCCGCGGAATGTATGAAACGCAGGCAGCAGGGGTTAAATTCCGCAATCACTTTTTGACATTTCCGCACGCGATTTATTTCATAAAGCAAAAAAACCAGCCAAATAGTCATTTCCTTCATAGAGGCAAAAAAGAACCGGCTGATACAATATACACAAGTAAATACGATCCGGAAATGTGTGCGCGATCATGCGCAGCATGAAAACAAAAAAGGAGGGTTTACATTGGAACATAATATTAAAAGATCCGTCACTGTCTACAGCTGGCACCGCCAGGTGGAAGCCGGCTATCTGACATGGGAAGACTGCGTCAAAGCCTCTGTCATGATGGGCTGCACCGGTCTGGAACTGCTTGGCCAGCTGTATTTCAGGTATTGCCCGGAAGCACTGCCTGAGGACATCGATTCCTGGAAGAAGATGATGTTCAAGTACGGCACAAAGACGATCTGCCACGATTTCTTCGTAGATATGACGATGTACAATCATCGCCGTCTGACCGTTAAGGAAGGCGTGGACATCATCCGCCGTCACGCACTCTTTGCCAAGAGCATCGACTGCCCGATCATCCGTCTCGGCGGCACCGCCCTTCCGGAAATCGCGGAAGCGGCTGTACCGATTCTGGAAGATCTCGACATCAAGATGGGCCAGGAACTGCACAACGGCCCGTCCAGCTTTGCCCAGCCCGCTACACAGCGCCTGCTGGAAGTCATTGAAAAGGTCGATTCACCCTGCCTCGGCATCATTCCCGATATGTCCTGCTTCACACAGCGCATCGGTGAGAGGACCATCCAGCGCGGTATTGCCCAGGGCGTAGACGAGAAATTTGCCCGTGAGACAGCCGCTCTGTTCGAGCAGGTCTCCAATGAAGAATTCCGTAAATACTGCCTGGATATCATGGACAAGTCCAAAGATGAAGCTGTCGTGAACTGGCTCGGCGGCGTATGGCGTATGGAATACTTCGATCCCGATATCCTTCGCCAGCTCTGCAACCGCATCGTTCACCTGCATGGTAAATTCTATGAAATGGACGACAACTGCGAAGAGACCACCATCAACTATCCCGGCATCCTTAAGGCTCTCATCGAGGGCGGTTATGACGGATATATCTCCGCTGAGTATGAAGGCGGCCCCATCAACGGCGATACCTTTGAGCCTTTCCGCCGCTATCAGAAGATGCTGGATAAGTACCTCGGCAAGTATCCCGATGCCAACTATACCGAATGGCCTGACTGCCGTCCGGCTCCCGGCGGCGGATTCGGCGCGCCTCAGCAGGCAGCGATCGAAGGCACACTGGAGAACTGGTACGACGACGGCGAGTGCACCGGCTTCTCACTGGATGTACGCAGCTTCTACTATCGCGGCGTGCCGCTGGCACTGTTCGAAAGCGCTTATGTCAACGTGGACGGAGAGGTCTATGGCCCCGATTCCATGCGCGTCTTTGTAGACGGCGAGATGTTCAAGTTCGAGGATATGTGCGACGTAACGCTCCACTACTGGAATAAGGGATATCCCGCAAAGCTCATCATCTCCAAGCCGGGCGGACTCTCCAAGGGAGACCACCAGGTATCCGCGATCACCACGATCCGCGCATACTACATGCGTGAAGGCTTCGCGGCGAAGAGCACCGGCACACTTCACTTTGCCGATCCTCTCACGATGACGGTCAGCTAAAGAGAATGTAAAAAGAATATGTGAAATATGTGAAGGGAAGGGGCTGCTGAGGCAGCCCTCTTTTCTTAGGATCAGGTGAAAATTCAACAGTTTTTCTTTAGCTTCATCATAACCAGAAACTCTGCGGTATCTTCCTCCGGCATGCGTTCACCCGTCAAGTAGAAGCCATGGCGGGTGTAAAACCGTATTGCTCCGGTGTTTTTCTCAAGCGCCCAGAGGTGATCGGCATGGTGCTCTTGTATGGCAAATTCAAGCAGCTTTGAACCGATGGAAGAGTTATGGAAAGATGGTTCAACGTACAGCTTTTTGATCTCTGTTCCTTGGATCTGGACAAATCCTTTCACGACACCGTCATCATATACAAACAGGGTATCCAGCTGGCTTTCATAACGCCTGACTACTGCGGGGACCTGAAGTTCCCCGAAATAGTATCCGTCATCCAGAAAGATCGAATAGTAATTGAGCCGGAAATTGAATACATGCATTTCCGCTATGCGGTTCAGGTCTTCTTTGGCTGCGTTTCTGATCATCTCCATGAGCAAACTCTTTCAGCAGTTCATATTCATATCTTTTGCATTATAGATAACGCAGTGCCTGTGTGAATTCTTCGATCAGGTCATCCGGATCTTCTATACCGACGGAGACGCGGAGCAGCCCGGGCGTGATACCCATCGCTCTTCGTGCGTCATCCGGCACATCCGCGTGGGATGAGGTTACAGGATGCATCAGGGTCGTGTGTATTCCGCCTAATGTTGCGGCATAACAGACAAATTTTAAATGGGTGGTGAACACATCCACCAGGGCTGTAGGGTCGCTGCCTTCCGCTTCGGGAAGGACGAAGCTGAGCATGCCGCACATTTCTTCTTCAGAACGGAACAGTTTCATTGCGAGGTCGTGCTGGGGAAAACCGACAAGGCTGGGATGGTTTACTTTCAGCACATGCTCATTCTTTTCCAGAGCGGCAGCAAGCTTTGCAGCATTGGACATTTGGCGCCTTACGCGCAGATCCATGGTACCGAAATTCTTGTACATGGTATATGCGGCATAAGGATCCCCGGAGGTGCCAAACAAAGGACGGACATGATCGATCTTTTCAATGATTTCTGCAGTAGAAGTGACGGAACCACTGATCGCGTCGCTGTGCCCGTTCATGAATTTGGTCATGCTGTTGATCACGATGTCCGCGCCCAGGCTCAGCGGGCGGATCGCGATGGGGGACGTGAATGTATTGTCGATCATCAGCAGAGCGCCGTTATCGTGTGCCATCTTTGCCAACGCGGGAATATCCGCCATTTTTAATACAGGATTTGCGCAGACTTCCGAATAAACGAGCTTTGTGTTCCCGGTAATGGCCGCTTCGACATTTTCATTCTGACAGAAATCGACCAGCTTTGTGATTATCCCGTATTTGGGCAGGATCTCTGTCATTAATTCGAAGGTCTCGCCATATATATTGCTGTTGCAGACTACTTCGTCACCGGGGGCAAGAAGCGTCATCAGCGTCGTAAAGATCGCGCCCATACCGGAGGCGAAGATCAGGCTCTTTTCACCTTCTTCAAGGTAGGAAACGACCTGTGCCAGCGCTTCCCGGTTGGGATTGGAAAAGCGGACATAGGAAAACTTATTGCCGGCGATCTCCCGCATAGAGGCCAGATCATGCACTTTAAAGGCGGTCGTTGAGTAATAGGGCAGCGAGAGAGGATTATCAAAATCCATTCCTCTGGCGTGAAGTCCCTGGTAAAGCAGCCCGGTCCCTTTTTCAAGATCCTGCATTTTATACCTCCGTATATCAGAATTCGACGTCGTAGCGGATCAATTCTCCGCCGATCTCCTGTTCAGGAATATAAAGCGTCGGTGAGAGAGCAATAATCTCATCAGCGGTTACTTCTCGGCCAAGTTCCTCTGATAAAAAGATACCGTCAGTCAACAGGAGCATCTGGCTTGCGATCTCGGGAGTGTTGTATCTGGTCTCGTCATTCAGGATGCCCAGCTTGTAGGCGAGCCACATGGACTGGTTGTCATCGTAGATCCATTTCCGGGGATCGGCCTGCAGCTCTTCCATGTTGTTCTGATCACAGTTCAGGTCGATAGACGTATCCTTGCCCATATATTCGCCATGGAAGCGCAGTTCAGGATCGGTATACATGGATTCGAGTCCCGGCTTTCTCGCGAATTTACCGCCGCCGGTATCCGTATTGATGATGTCCAGACCGCCCTTTGTGCCCAGGATGAACGTCTTGTCATAATCATCCGTATTCGCCGCTGTTGTGGCCAGGAAATGGAATCCGATCCCGTTTTCAAAACGGATAAACGCGTCAGAAATATCCTCCACACCGAACCCGTCGGGATTTGAAACACGGGCAGGATCGACCGGAATAGCCTGCCTGGCGATCCCGCTGACGCTTTTCAGCTTCGGCAGACCGAGCACGAACAGGATCTGGGATATGAGATAAACGCCGATGTCTATGGATTTGCCGTGGCCGGCGAACTTCTTGGAATAGAAATTGTCTGACAGGGTGGATTTCAGCTGGCCCTTGAAAAGATCCAGGCCGGGACGCCATCTGTGGGAGACGCTTTCCAGGTTGACGAAATAGATATCTCCCAGGCGGCCTTCTTCTATCATCTGTTTAGCCAGACGGGACTGAT
>JAEEGL016407808.1_pt1 | contig 10647 bp, 9 predicted proteins | sample 9134231 | NCBI WGS metagenome assembly JAEEGL01 (sample SAMN16246548, study PRJNA631951) | gut metagenome | biome: gut microbiome; feature: rumen; material: fiber-attached | host: Bos | place: Iran: Karaj | collected 2018-10 | reverse complement strand
CAACACCTGGTACGGTGGTGAGATGAAGAAAGGTATGTTCTCCATGATGAAGCGGATGGCCATGCGGGTGTCTTTGTTAGCGCCGCAGAAAGCATCGACAATATAGAGCTTCTTACCCGAGAGCTGGTCCTGGGCAAGCTTCTTGACGGTATCCCAGACCTCGGTGCTCATGGGATGGTTGTCATTCTTATAGCCTTCGCTGGTCCACCACACGGTGTCCTTTGAATTCTCATCCATGACCAGGTACTTGTCCTTGGGGGAACGCCCGGTATAGATGCCGGTCATGACGTTGACAGCGCCGAGTTCCGTCAGAACGCCCTTGTCAAAACCCTCAAGAGAGGGATCCATTTCGTCCTCGAACAGCTGCTCGTAGCCGGGGTTGTAAATGATTTCTTTCGTATCGGTAATACCGTATTTGCTGAGATCAAAGTGTTGCAAAATGCACCAACTCCCTTTATTTAAAAGATTTGTCCATACTATACCACAACCGGGCCTTTCCGTCAATGAAAGCCAGCCCGGGAAGGCGTGGTCAGAACGACGAAATTTGTTAAGAAATTATCTGATTTTTCAGTCCTGTTCTGGTTAAAATTACTGCGGATGTACGGAATGCTCCGACTTTCGGTAGTCTTTCGGCAGAATCCCGTACCGCTCGCGGAAAGCGGAGGAAAACTTGCTCTGGCTGTCGTAACCCACCTCCTGCGCGACCTCTGCGATGCTCCGGCCGGTTTCGGCAAGCAGCGCCGCCGCCTTCTCCATGCGGTGCGCCTTCATATGGGAGGCGATGGAATCCCCGTAGACCGACTTGAAGACCGCCTTCAGCGTGGTGGCGTTCATATGGAACTGCCGGGACAGCTCGTCGATGGTGATCTTTTCCTCCAGATGCTGAAGGAGGTATTCGTGGACTTCATGCACCAGCGCGATCTGATCCGCCCTGCAGTCAGACAGGAGCACCGCTTCCTCCGGGCAGGTGATGCGCATGGTCTGCTCAATCATCTGGTGCAGCATCCGTGACACTTCGCTTTCCGAAGCCCGGTAGAAGACTTCCTTCCCCTCACGGCGTGCGGAGACCAGCCCCGTGTCGCGCAGAAGGCGGAGATGATGGGAGACGGCAGGACTGGACATTTCCATCATGGCGGCGATGTTGATGACACATTCTTCGCAGTGGCAGAGCATCCAGAAGATGCGCAGTCTGTTCGGATCCCCCAGCTGACTGAAGACTTCAGCGACCACACCGAATTCCTTTACCGCCGCCAGCGCCTGGCGGAGGAAGAGATCATTTTTCCCGTCGCTGTGACTGTGGGGCAGAGACGTTTCCTGCATGGCGATAACCTCCTTTGGTCCGAATGGCAGTGTTTTTCTCCCGTTTGGAAGAGAGTGGCGTGACGTGCTTGATTTTCGGAAGCTTATCCAGTATACTGCAGGCACAACAAATAAACAAGTGCTTAATTGTTGAATGCTTGCGAATGGAGATTACCGCCATGAAAAAGACCTATAAAATCGAAGTGGACTGTGCCAACTGCGCAAATCTTATGGAAGAAACGACAAAGAAAACAGAGGGTGTCGACTCCGCGGTGGTCAACTTCATGACACAGAAAATGACGGTGGAGTTTGCCGAAGGCGCAGACCCGAAGACCGTCATGAAGGCGGTTCTGAAAGCCTGCAAAAAGGTCGAGCCGGACTGCGAGATCGAGTTTTAAATCCAGACCGTCTGCGGACGCCTCTGTAACGGCACAGAGGCGTTTCTTTTCCCGCAAAGGCAGAAAAGGAGACAGGCATGAATAAAAAACAGAAGAAAATGCTGCTTCGAATCATTATCTCCGCAGTGCTGCTGATTCTGACGAACGTTCTGCCCCTTCCGCGCACGGTCAAAACGCTCCTGTATCTCGTGACCTACCTGGTCATCGGCTATGACATTCTTCGCAAGGCCTGGAAAGGGATCCTGAACCGCCGGCCCTTTGACGAATGCTTCCTGATGGCGGTCGCGACGCTGGGCGCGATCGGTCTCGCAGTTTACGAAAAAAGCGGCGATTACAACGAAGCGGTGGCGGTGATGCTGTTTTACCAGATCGGCGAGCTGTTTCAGTCCGTCGCTGTGGGGAAGAGCCGCCGCAATATCACCGAACTCATGGATATCCGCCCGGATTATGCGAACATCGAGTGTGACGGCGTGCTGGAACAGGTCGATCCGGACGAGGTGGAGATCGGCACGGTCATCGTCGTTCAGCCCGGGGAAAAGGTGCCCCTGGACGGCGTGATTGTGGAGGGGAGCTCCACGCTGGACACGGCCGCGCTGACGGGAGAGAGCGTTCCGCGCGACTGCGCGGCCGGAGATGAGATCATCAGCGGCTGCATCAACCTGAGCGGCGTGCTGAAAATCCGCACGACGAAGGAATTCGGTGAATCCACAGCCTCGAAGATTCTGGAACTGGTGGAAAACGCCAGTTCCCGGAAATCCCGTTCCGAGGAATTCATCTCCCGCTTCGCCCGGGTCTATACCCCTGCCGTGGTTTTCTGCGCCCTGGCGCTGGCCGTCCTCCCGCCGCTGGGAAGGCTGCTGTTCGGCATGCCGGCGGATTTCGGGACCTGGCTGTACCGCGCATTGACCTTCCTGGTCATCAGCTGCCCCTGCGCCCTGGTCATCAGCATCCCGCTCAGCTTCTTTGCCGGCATCGGCGGGGCGAGCCGCGAGGGCATTCTGATCAAGGGCTCGAACTATCTGGAAACACTCAGCCAGGTAAAGACGGTGGCTTTCGACAAGACGGGTACGATGACAAGGGGCGTTTTCGAGGTCAGCGGTATCCATCACAGCCCCATGGAAGATGAAAAGCTGCTTGAATTTGCGGCGCTTGTCGAGTGCGCTTCCTCCCATCCCATCAGCAAAAGCATCCGGCGGGCATACGGGAAGGAAATCGACCGGAGCCGCGTCACGGATATTGAGGAAATCAGCGGGCATGGCATTCTCGGGACCGTAGACGGACACCGTGTCGCAGCGGGAAACGAGCGTCTGATGGAGAAGCTCGGGCTGGAGACGATTCCCTGCCGCAGCGTCGGAACCATCATTCATGTGGCGGTCGATGAATCGTATGCCGGGCATATCGTCATTTCGGACATGGAAAAACCGAATGCGCGGGAAGCGATCACGGCGCTGCACGAGGCCGGGGTCGGGAAAACGGTCATGCTGACGGGCGATGCGGAGAAGGTCGCGGCGCATGTGGCGACAAGCCTCGGCATTGATGAATACCATGCGGAGCTGCTTCCCGGGCAGAAAGTGGAGATTGTCGAAGAACTGATGGCTCAGAGCGGCAGAGGCAGAAACAGGCTTGCCTTTGTCGGCGACGGCATTAACGATGCGCCGGTACTGGCAAGAGCGGATATCGGCATCGCCATGGGCGCGATGGGCTCAGACGCGGCCATTGAAGCGGCGGACATCGTGCTGATGGATGACGATCCGATGAAAATCGCAAAGGGCATCCGAATTTCCCGCAAATGCCTCCGTATTGTCTATGAGAACATCGTCTTTGCGCTGATTGTCAAGTTCGGCTGTCTCATTCTGGGGGCGCTCGGCATTGCCAACATGTGGGCGGCAATCTTCGCAGACGTCGGCGTAATGATTATCGCGGTCCTCAATGCGATCCGCGCCCTGCGCGTGCGCTGAAAAAACCGGAAGCTTCTTTCCCGCCTGCGGGAAAACACAACCGCAAAAACAGCATCCGCTTTCCCTGACGGGAGCGTGCCGCTTTGCGGTTGTCTTTTTTTGCTCCCGGGAGGATTGACAGCCGCGGAGAAGCGTACTATCATTTTAAGAAAGAAGGATTACGGAGATGCTTTCTGCGGTCAGCTGCGGAAAGATCCGTTCTGCCGTCTGACGGCAGAGGAGAAACCGGCTGCGTCTCTCAGGGGGGTGGGCGTTTGGAGAATTTCATACTGACCGTCGATGCCGTTGTGCCGATGTTCCTCCTGATTGCGGCGGGTTACCTCGCACAGAAACTCGGTGTGCTGACGCGCGCGGACGTGCCGCGTGTCAACCGGCTTGCCTTCCGCATTTTCCTGCCCTGTCAGCTTTTTTATAATATTTACAGTTCAAATCTCCACGGGGCCTTTCATCCGGGGCTGATGGCGTTTACCGTCTGCGGGGTCTGCCTGGTGACCGCAGCTGCCGTTCAGGGCGTCCGGCGTTTTGAAACAATTCAGGAACGCAAGGGTGTGGTTGCCCAGGGTATATTCCGCAGCAACTTCGTGATCATGGGGCTGCCCATTGCCCAGGCGCTGGTGGGAAAGGATAATCTTGCACCCGTTGCGATTCTGATTGCCGTCGTAGTGCCGATGTTCAATTTCTTTGCGGTCTTTGTCCTGGAACGGTTCCGCGGAATGCATGTCCGGACCATTGCGGTCCTGAAGGAAGTGATTAAAAATCCCCTGATCATCGGCTCTCTGATCGGCATTCTGTTTCAGCTGCTTCACCTGCGTCTGCCTGCCCTGCTGGAGGGGACGGTATCCTCACTGGGAAGCATCGCCACGCCGCTGCAGCTCTTCCTCCTGGGGGCGTTTTTCCGTTTCGACGGACTGAAGCGCTATCTGCGCCCGCTCACCGCGGTGACGCTGATCAAACTCCTCCTCATCCCGGGCATCATGCTTGGCTCTGCGGCGGCACTCGGCTTCCGCGGCGCGAACTTTGTCGGTCTGATCGGGATTTTCGGCTCACCGACGGCGGTCAACTCCTTTACGATGGTCCAGCAGATGGACTGCGGCGATGCCGAGCTTGCGGGCGACATCGTCGTCGCCACCTCGGCTTTCAGCATCTTCAGCTTTTTCGGCTGGATCTGGCTCTTCAAGAGCCTCGGAGTATTCTGACAGAAGAGAGATTTTTTCGTGAACAGCAGAGATAAAAACGGGAAACAGGGAGCCGCAGAGGCAAAGTTCCGGAAAATGACCGAAGAGCCGGTGGAGAAGCTGATTCTGACACTGGCAGTTCCCACCATCATCAGCATGATGGTCACGGCTTTCTACAATCTGGCGGATACCTTCTTCATCCGCCAGCTCAACAGCGACAGCATGGTGGCGGCAATCGGCATTGCCATGCCGCTGATGAACATCATTCAGGCCATCGGTTTTTATCACGGGCACGGGTCCGGAAACTATATTTCCCGCGCCTACGGAAGGCGTGACCTGAAGGATGCGGAGAACATGGCGGCCACGGGCTTTTTCTGCGCGATGCTTTTCGGAATCCTGCTCGCCGTGCTGGGGCTGAGCTTCCGACGCACCTTTGTCGGGATTCTCGGCGCGAAAACCGAAGAGACGGTGGAGAACAGCATTCGCTACGTCCGTTATATCCTTCTGGCAGCGCCCCTGATGATGGGCAGCATCGTTATGAACAATCAGCTGCGCCTGCAGGGAAACGCGCTGTTTTCCATGTTCGGGCTGACCAGCGGCGCGGTTCTGAATCTGATTCTGGATCCTCTGCTGATTTTTGCTCCCGGGCAGCTGATCGGCCTTGGAAGTCTGCGTGCAGCAGCCGGAGCGGGGATGGGGATCGCCGGTGCTGCCCTTGCCACGGCGATCAGCCAGTGTGTGAGCTTCACGGTGCTTGCCGTCGGCCTCAGCCGCAGTGACAATGTGAAAATCCACCTTCGTAATTTCCGGCCGACACCCTTCTATCTCAAGGGCATTCTTCAGGGAGGACTTCCTTCTCTGGCCAGACAGGGGATCGCCAGCATCTCTTCGGCAAGCCTGAACCACGCCATTGGCGCTTTTGTTTCCGGCGCACTGATGATTGACGCGGCGCAGGCGGCGATGACGGGGGTCAACCGCATCATGATGGTGCTGTTTTCCATTCTCATCGGTTTCGGCCAGGGCTTCCAGCCGGTCTGCGGCTTCAACTACGGGGCGGGGAAGATGAAGCGGGTGCGAAAGGCCTTCCGCTTCTGTGTGAAGCTGGCAGGTGCGGTTCTCGTCGGTCTGGCGCTTCTCGGATTCCTCTTTGCAAAGCCCGTTACCAACCTGGTGACAGGCGCGAGCGCCGAAGCCTCCAGGATCGCGGTCTTCGCTTTCCGTGCCCAGCTGGTGACCCTTCCGCTGTCGGCCTGGATCACCCTCGTCAACATGATGCTGCAGAACATCGGCGCCACGGCAAAGGCCACCGCGCTGGCGGTTTCCAGACAGGGGCTGGCTTTCATCCCCATGGTGCTGCTCCTGCCGCTCCTGATACAGGCGGCGGGGTATGAACCTCTGCTTGGAATAGAAATTGCCCAGCCCTTAGCGGATGTGATCAGCTTTCTGCTGTCAATCCCCATCGGGCTGAGCGAACTTCGGAAAATGCGGGAAGCGGATCCCGACTGATACTTGTCCGGACGGAAAGGCGGTGAAAGGGAGCATGGAACAGCTGCGCTGCATGGTGGAGCGGATTACCTATCAGAATGAGGAAAACGGATATACGGTCATCCGCTGCCGCGTCAAGGGATATCAGGATCTGGTCACCGCGGTCGGCAGCATGCCGGAGGTCCACGTCGGGAGCGTTCTGTTGCTGGGCGGCAGCTGGAAGATGGATCCGAAGTACGGCAGACAGTTTTCCGTGCAGACCTTTGAAGAGACGCTTCCCGCCAGCGCCTACGGAATCGAAAAGTATCTCGGGAGCGGGCTGGTCAAGGGAATCGGACCGAAATACGCCCATCGGATTGTCCAGCAGTTCGGAAAAGACACGCTGGAGATTATCGAGACAGAGCCCGAGCGGCTTCTGGAAGTCAGCGGGATCGGAAAAGTCCGCGTCAACCGGATTAAAAAGAGCTGGCAGGAACAGAAGGAAATCCGAAACATCATGCTTTTTCTGCAGGGACATGATGTCAGCACCGGCCACGCGACGAAAATCTACAAAACCTACGGCAATGACAGCATCCGGGTTGTGCAGGAGAATCCGTACCGCCTTGCCGACGATATCTGGGGAATCGGCTTCCGCACGGCCGACACCATCGCAGAAAAGATGGGCTTTGACCATGAGCGCTTCGAACGTCTGCGGAGCGGTATTCTCTACACGCTGAACCGCCTTGCCGATGAGGGGCACTGCTTCTCGACGGAGGAAATGCTGATCAAAACAGGAACGGAGCTCCTTGTAGTCCCGGAGACGCCGCTGCGGGAAACACTGATGCGGATGATACAGGCGGAGGACGTGATCATTGAAGCTTTTACCGCGGAAAACGGAGGGCAGGAAACGGCCATCTATCTTCCGCCCTTTTACCATGCCGAACTCGGGACGGCCAGGCGGCTGCGCGAGATCGGCGAAGGGAGAGTCAGTCTCTCCGTTGACAGAAACGGGCTTGCCGGGAGAATACAGAAACGGACGGGGACGGTTTACGACGAAGTGCAGATGGAGGCCATCCGTACAGCTGTGGCCAGCAAGATCCTTGTTCTGACCGGCGGACCCGGAACCGGGAAAACAACGACCACCCGCGGAATTATCGCGGCATTCCGGGAAAGCGGTGCCCGGATCCTGCTGGCGGCCCCCACCGGGCGGGCGGCAAAGCGCCTTTCCGAGACCACGGGCATGGAGGCAAAGACCATCCACCGCCTGCTGGAGGTCAAGCCGCCGGAGGGATATCAGCGCAACGCGGAAAACCCGCTGGAAGGGGACCTGCTGATCGTGGACGAATGCTCGATGATCGACATCATGCTGATGTACAATCTGGTGAAGGCCGTTCCGGACAGCATGCGCCTGATTCTGGTGGGAGACATTGATCAGCTTCCCAGCGTCGGCGCGGGCAACGTCCTGCGGGACATCATTGATTCCGGCTGCTTTCCGGTCATCCGGCTGACCCGGATTTTCCGCCAGGCGCAGACAAGCCGCATCATCATGAACGCCCACCGCATCAACGCCGGCAGGATGCCGGACCTGTCCAACGGAAAGGACAGCGACTTTTTCTTTATTGAGGAAGAGGAGCCGGAGGGCGCCGCGCAGCGGATCAGGGAGCTGGTGCGCAGCAATCTGCCCCGCTACTACCGGGTTCCTCCCGGGGAAATCCAGGTACTGACCCCCATGCAGCGCGGAACCGTCGGGGCGGCGAACCTGAATCTTCTGCTTCAGGAGGCGGTGAATCCGGGCGGGGAGGGCCTGTGTCGGGGCGGAATCCAGTACCGGAAAAATGACAAGGTCATGCAGATCAGAAACAACTATGAAAAAGAAGTCTTCAACGGCGATATCGGGGTCATCGAGGCCGTGGATGAGGAGGACCGCACGCTCTCGATCCGTTTCGACGGGCGCAGTGTGGAATATGACGTAACGGAGCTGGACGAGCTGGTCCAGGCCTACGCCGTCACCATCCACAAATCCCAGGGATCGGAGTATCCCATCGTTGTCATGCCGGTACTGATGACGCACTATGTCATGCTGCAGCGGAATCTGATCTATACCGGCATCACGCGGGCAAAAAAGGTTCTGGTTCTTGTCGGGAGCAAAAAAGCCCTGTCCTATGCCATCCGGAATGTGACCGTCCAGCGGCGGAACACCCTTCTCCGCCAGCGGCTCTGCACAGGCTGAAACCGGCGGACGCTGCGCCGCAACAATGAAAAAGCGCCGTCTGGAAGGAGACCGGAAACGGGTCCTTTCAGACGGCAGATTGTTTTTCGGCGGTGCGAAGAGGGCTTTTCGTGCATGTCCTATATCCGGATAAAGCGGTGAATACGGAACTGGGCCGTGACGCGCATTTCCTCCCGTTCCCGCAGCCGTTCGGCGCCCTCCCTGGCCGTTTTCCAGGTGTAGGGCGTCATGTGAAAGAGAGCCTGTATATCCTCGGTGCCGCGGAGTGTGAATGCGGTCTCGACCGGCTCCAAACCCGCAAAGCGGAAACCGGGATAATCAACCTGCTTCTCCGTGTTTTCGTACGGCGCATCGTAGAGCACTTCCTTCAGCTCCCACAGATGCTTCGGTCCGGGAACAACATAGAGGAAAAGTCCGCCCGGCTTCAGAACCCGCCGGAATTCCTCCGCTGCCAGCGGGGAGAAGCAGTCGACGAGAATGTCAATGCTTTCATCCGGAACAGGCAGATGGTACACCGAGCTTACCGCAATTTCCGCATTCGGACAGCGCTTTGCTGCCCGCTTCGCGGCTGCCTTTGACAGATCCACGCCGGCGGCATGTCCGCCGCGCTTCAGCATGGCGCCGCACAGCGCGGAGGTGTAGTAGCCCTCGCCGCAGCCGGCATCCAGCAGCGCGGGCGCCTCGCCCGGCGCCTCGTCCGTGAGGGCGCAGAGACACTTCCGCAGCGGCTCATACCAGCCGCCGTCCAGAAAACGCGTCCGTGCCGCCACCATCTCCCGGTCATCACCCGGAAAGGCGGAGTGACGGCGGTTGGCGGGCAGCAGATTCACATATCCTTCCCTTGCCAGATCAAAACTGTGACCCTTCCCGCAGCGATAGCCCCCGGTCTCCCGGAACAGCCGGCCTCCGCAGACCGGACAGCAGAACAGCGTGTTCATTCCGCCTGCCGCTTACGGCCTGTCACACAGGAGGACGTTCTGTCCGACCTGATAAGCCATGACTTCTTTGCCGTGCATGGTGATGATCTCGCCTCTGCCGTGTCCGGCAAGGATTTCCTCCGCACCGGCGATCAGCTCGGGGATCACGGATCTGTCCGCGGTTAAATCGGCGTGAGAGGGATAGACCCGGTCATAATCATCACGCAGCATGACCTTTTTCAGCCCGTGCACGTAGCTCCGCAGTTCTCTGTGTATCCCGAACATATAAATCTGACCGTGGCACTGTATGGGATCGCCGCCGATCAGACAGCGGTTTTTCCGGTCCAGCGCGGTGATGCTTCCCGGTGTATGACCGGGAAGGTGTACAATCTCCAGTTCCCTGTCTCCGAGATCAATGACTTCTCCGTCAAAGACGGGGAGAAAGCTGCCCGTGCCGCCGTTCAGCTTATAATAGACAGCCGCTTCCGAGGGGTGCATACAGAATACGTCAAAGGCGCCGTTTCCGGCAATGTGATCCCTGTCGGCATGAGTGTTGAGAAGCGTGAAGGGGAGATCCGTCACGCTCTTCACCGCTGCCGGGATGTCCAGCCCGCTCCTGCCTGTGTCGATTACGAGGGCGCGCCGGGTACCTGCGAGGATGAAAAAGCGGACGCCCTCATCCTCGACCTTCCACGTATTCTCAAAGATCCGTTCCGCCGGCATGCTTATCCCTTCCTGATCGGCAGCCACCAGGTGAAGCCGAAGGCCAGGCACTGTGCCAGACCCTCCGCCGCAGGCAGATTGTTCTCCTCGGCAACCTTCCGTCCGACCGTCACGTATTCCGTGGCATGCATCAGCAGCAGAATGATCAGAGGCAGCGGCTTTTTCTTCGCTGCGAGCGCGGCAAAGGCGGCATAGAGGACCACACAGACCGGCTTGCCGAACAGTTTTGTGATTTTCAGAAACATGAGCGAACCCCTCCCGGAATAAGATAGTCAAAGTTTAACAGCATTATCCAGACCCGATAAGAGCGGATAATGCACTTTATCACACAGAATCAGAAACTGTCAAGCAGGCCGTTCTCCGCATGGGAAAATGCAAAATGAACAGGTGAATTGTCCTGCGGACTTTCCCGTTGCCGTACTGACGTGCCTGTGGTAGAATGCATTCAGAAAAGATTGAAAGCGGAAAGGAAGGGTGAAGTAT
>JAEEGL016133343.1_pt1 | contig 10647 bp, 6 predicted proteins | sample 9134231 | NCBI WGS metagenome assembly JAEEGL01 (sample SAMN16246548, study PRJNA631951) | gut metagenome | biome: gut microbiome; feature: rumen; material: fiber-attached | host: Bos | place: Iran: Karaj | collected 2018-10 | reverse complement strand
TGTGATTACCTAAATCCGAAGAAATTGCTGGATACCATCCGTCTGCTCTGCCGAGGAAAGACGAAGCCGATCACGGCGCTTTGCGATAAGTTCAACCGTGAAACGGACGACGGCAGAAACATGAAGGAGGTATCACAGCTGTTGTCAGACGCAATCAATTCGATAATAGACGTGAAGGAAGAAAGCGATATCGACAGTTTGTTCTCCACGGGCGGTACTTCTGCCCTGATGTCGGAAATCAGTGGGCTGGACGATTTTGAGCTTATTTGTTTCCTTGTCGTTAAATGAGGTAATGTATGATTGGCTTGCCGAAAAGCACGGAATTCAACCGAAGAATCCCAAAGCAAAAATTCTATGAGAACATAGAAATATCACCGATACTGAAGCGTGTGTTTGTGGAGCAGATTAAGATCATTTACTGGCGAAACAAGATCGCACCAGCAACTGTGAATATCGCACCAGGCGAAAAGGTCACTGAGATTGAAGTGATCGAAGTCAAACTAACCGATCAGATTCAGCCGGAGTCAGTCTTGAAGCAGATTGATAAATCGATTCCATACCACATTGTTTTTCTGCTTGAGCTCGATGGTAGATATCAGGCATGGACAGCATATAAAGAAGCATCAGCAGGCGTAAACGCTTTCAAAGTGCATTCTTATTACCACACGGACTGGATGGCAGAGACAGAATTGCCGCTAAAGCTGGAAGGATTTAATATTGACAAGGTGTATGAGAATTTCGTCCGACAGATAGGCGGCGAGGCTCTGACGGCAGAAAACGATGAAACGCTGCAGCAGTCAGTTGAGAGAGACATACATCGACAGGAACTAAAAAAACAGATCGAAGCACTACAGACAAAGGTGCGAAAAGAAAAACAGCTCAACAAACAAGTGCAACTGAACACAGAATTAAAAAAGCTCAAGAAAGAACTGGAGGGCCTCTGATATGGAAAAAATGAAAATGGAATCAGTCGACATGACTGCACAGAATATAGATAGAATTGCGGACATTTTTCCAGCTTGCATAACTGAAACAACGGACGAGAATGGAAAACTAAAAAAGGCAATCAATTTCGATTTGCTTAAACAGATGTTATCTTCCGATGTTCTTCATGGCGAAGAAGCATACGAATTCACTTGGGTTGGTAAAAAGGCGGCAATTGTCGAGGCGAATAAGCCAATCCGCAAAACACTGCGCCCCTGCCCCGATGAAAGCGTCTGCTGGGACACAACTGAGAACTTATATATCGAGGGTGATAATCTCGAAGTACTAAAACTTTTACAAGAAAGCTATCTTGGAACAATCAAGGTGATTTACATTGATCCCCCTTATAATACAGGGAGCGATTTTGTATATCGCGATGATTTCGAAATTGGAAAGGCAGAATATGAAGAACAGATCGGCGTGATAGACCAAGATTCAAATCGTCTATTTCGAAACACGGACAGTAATGGTAGATTCCATTCAGATTGGTGTTCAATGATATACTCGCGATTAATGCTTTGCAGAAATCTGCTTTCAGATGATGGAGTCATATTTATTAGCATTGATGATCATGAACAAGAAAACATGAAAAAAATGTGTGATGAAATCTTTGGCGAATCTAATTTTTTGGCACAAATAGTTTGGGAAAGGGCGTATTCTCCCGTTAATTTGAAACGTCATTTTTCAGAAAGCCACGACTATATTTTGTGTTACGCCAAAAACCTTGTAGCTGCAGAATGTAATGGTTTGCCAAGAAGCGATGCAGCAAATGATAGATATTCTAACCCTGACAACGACCCTCGCGGAGAATGGAAATCTAGCGATCTCTCTGTCGGTCCTATAGTACAATCAAAAGTATATGAAATAACAACACCAAGCGGCAGAAAAGTTCTGCCACCAAGCGGATATTGTTGGAGGCTAGACAAGTCGACTTTTGAAAAATATGTAGCAGATAACCGTATTTGGTTTGGCACAGATGGATCAAATGTACCATCAATAAAGAGATTTCTTTCGGAAGTTAAGCAAGGAATTACTCCTATGACTATATGGAAATATACGGAAGTCGGGCATTCCCAAGATGCTACAAAAAAACTGAAAGATCTATTTGACGGAAAGGCATACTTCGATTATCCTAAACCCGTTGAACTCATAAAGCGTTGTATACAACTGTATAGTGACAATGAATGCACAGTCCTTGATTTCTTTTCTGGATCTGCAACAACAGCACATGCAGTAATGCAGCTTAATGCAGAGGATAGCGGAAAACGAAAGTTTATTATGGTGCAGTTGCCCGAACCTTGTGATGAAAAGAGCATTGCTTTTTCTGATGGATATCAGAACATCTGCGAAATCGGAAAAGAACGCATTCGTCGTGCCGGCAATAAGATCAAGGAAGAAAACGGACTAATGACGCAGAATCAAGATGTCGGTTTTAGAGTTTTTAAGCTAGATGAAAGTAACATGAATGACGTTTACTATTCCGCTGGAGAGTATAATCAAGGAATGCTATCGCTCTTAGAGTCTAATGTCAAAGAAGACAGAACAGACCTCGACCTGCTATTTGGGTGCCTATTGGATTGGGGTCTTCCTCTCTCAATGCCGTACACATCGGAAAAGATAGACGGATATACGGTTCATACTTATAACGGCGGTGATTTGATTGCGTGCTTCGATGAAAATATACCGGACAGTGTGATAAAAGAAATCGCAAAACGCAAACCGCTTAGAGCTGTGTTCCGTGACAGTAGTTTTGACGGAAGCCCGGCGAAGATCAACGTTGGAGAGATATTCAAAATGCTGGCGCCGGATACAAGAGTGAAGGTAATTTGAGGTGCACTAATGGAAAAAATGAAATTCGAAACGGCGAATCAAACAGAACAGAACATAGATTTCATAACGGAACGCTTTCCAAACTGCATCACTGAAATAGAAGACGAAAACGGCAACCCGAGAAAAGCAATTAATTTCGATCTGCTCAAACAGATGCTTTCTGGATATGTCCTTGAGGGCGACGAATCATATGAGTTTTCATGGGTTGGTAAAAAGGCAGCTATCGTAGAGGCAAACAGACCGATCCGTAAAACTTTACGTCCCTGTCCCAATGATAGTGATAACTGGGATACCACAGAGAACATATATATCGAAGGCGACAATCTTGAAGTATTGAAGCTTTTGCAAGAGAGCTATCTTGCAAAAATCAAATTGATTTACATTGATCCACCATATAATACAGGCAATGACTTCATTTATAGAGATTCTTTTGCGATGTCAGAAGAAGAATATGATGATCAAGTTGGATTGTTCTCTGAGAACGGAGATAAACTCTTTAAAAACAGCGATTCAAATGGGAGATTCCATTCGGATTGGTGTTCAATGATGTACTCCCGATTAATGCTGGCTCGAAACTTGTTAAGCCCCGACGGATTAATTTTTATAAGCATTGGTTCTGCAGAAATTGACAATCTTATTAAGATTTGTGACGAAATTTTTGGTAGATCAAATCGAGCAGGAATTGTATCTCGTCAAATGAAGACCGGGAATAACCAAGGTAAATTTTTCACTCAAAACACCGATTATATTGTTGTGTATGCAAAGAACGAATTGATCGCGGATCCTTTAAAAGATGATATGAGCGAGGATCTAATTGAAAAAGTATACAACAAAGTTCAAGAAAGCGGTCCTCGAAAAGGTGAACGTTATCGTACAATGGGATTGTTTCAGGCCTCATTGAAACACGGTGGGTCAACTTATCCTATAACATGTCCCGATGGTGAGATAGTTATAACGCCAAATGGATTGCCTTGGAGATGGAATGAGGCAACTTTTAAAAAAGGCTTGGAAAATGATGAGATTGTTTTCATAAAAACAAACAGTTCTCCTCTTGTTCATCCCCAAACAGGCGAAAAGGCCAGTTGGAATATTTACACGAAAATTTGGCTGAATTCTCGGATAGAAGCGGGTCAATTGCCTTCTGATCTTATATTAAAGTTTGAGAATAGGCACGCAGCAAAAGAACTCTTAGCATTAGGAATACCCTTTGATTTTCCTAAACCCGTTGCTCTAATAAAGCATTTGATTCACTTGATAAATGGCACAGACTTTTATGTGATGGATTTCTTTGCAGGATCTTCAACTACAGCAGATGCTGTAATGCAACTCAACGCTGAAGATGGTGGATCAAGACATTTTATTATGGTTCAGCTTCCAGAAGAAACGGATAAAAATTCAGAAGCAGCAAAAGCGGGATATAAGAACATATGCGAAATTGGGAAAGAACGCATTCGTCGCGCAGGGAAAAAGATAAAAGAAGAAAACGGACTAATGACGCAGGATCTAGATGTCGGTTTTAGGGTCTTTAAACTGGATGAAAGTAATATGAATGATGTGTATTATTCTGCGGGCGATTACAATCAAGGAATGTTGCATTTATTGGAGTCTAACGTCAAAGAAGGCAGAACCGATCTTGATCTGCTTTTTGGATGTCTGTTAGATTGGGGGCTTCCTCTTTCAATGCCGTATACATCGGAAAAGATCGAAGGATACACGGTGCATACTTACAACAGTGGAGACTTGATTGCATGCTTTGATGAAAACATTCCAGATAGCGTTATTAAAGCAATAGCGAAACGCAAACCCCTACGAGCTGTTTTTCGTGACCACAGCTTTAACGGCAGCCCGGCAAAGATCAATGTTGGCGAGATATTCAAAATGCTCGCGCCAGATACAAGAGTGAAAGTGATTTAGCAAGGAGGATCCCCTATGATGTGGGTAATTCGCGCAGGGCAAGACTCCCTGTACTTTGAAAAGTACATACATAACTCTAGGGTTTTTATTCCTTGGGAAGGATACAATCTGGATCTGTCATTAACAAAAACGCGAACAGATTATAGATTTATCGTTGAAAAAGAAAAAAACACGACCAATCGGACTTCTGTGTCAAATTGGGCAGGACAACTGTTTTCATTTGTTCATGAGATTCGTATTGGAGATTATGCATTACTCCCCTCTAAAGGGAGCAGGACATATCACCTAACAAGAATAAAAGGTCCGTACCAATTTAATGCTAAAGATAACGACAAGCTTTATCATTCTCGTGAAATTGAGATTATAGAAACTGATATTCCCAGAGAGATTTTTCCGCAACCTATCATTTACTCTCTTGGCGCCTACCGAACGATTTTCAAGGTCAAACAAGAGAATGAAGTTTTGAAAACAATTGAAAAATGGAGGGCAGTCAAGAAATGAAGATATTATATAAACACCAGAAATTCCAGGCGGATGCCGCCAAAGCAGTTGTGGATGTATTCGCTGGGCAACCATATCTAACGCCCTCTTATATGATGGATAGAGGTGAATATCAACAAATCAGTTTACATGACGAGGAAGACTTTACAGGCTGGAGTAATCAGCGCATAGTTCCAGAACTCAATGATGCGATTGTTCTGGAGCACATTCAGAAGATTCAACGTTCAAACCAGATTGCTCCATCCTCAAAGCTTGAAGGGCGTAGTGAAGGATATAATCTCACTGTCGAGATGGAAACAGGCGTTGGCAAGACATATACATACATTAAAACGATGTATGAGCTCAATCGTGCATACGGATGGAGCAAGTTCATCGTGGTAGTGCCAAGTGTTGCTATCCGAGAAGGCGTATATAAGTCTTTTCAGATGACTGAGGAACATTTCGCCGAAGAATACGGGAAAAAGATTAGGTATTTCATTTATAATTCCGCACAGCTTACTGAAATTGACCGTTTTGCGTCAGACAGTTCGATCAATGTTATGATCATCAATTCGCAAGCCTTCAATGCAACTGGCAAAGATGCACGTCGTATATATATGAAACTCGATGAATTCCGTAGTCGCAGACCGATCGACATCATCTCGAAGACGAATCCGATACTGATAATTGATGAACCTCAGTCGGTTGAAGGCAAGCAGACAAAAGAACGCCTTAAAGAGTTTCACCCTCTTTTAACGTTACGCTATTCCGCGACGCACAAAAGCGATAGCATTTACAATATGATTTATCGTCTTGACGCGATGGAAGCGTACAACAAAAGACTAGTAAAGAAAATTGCTGTTAAGGGCATCTCTGAGACCGGGAGCACTGCGACGGACAGCTATCTGTATCTTGAAAGCATCAACCTTTCAAAAGGCGATCCAACTGCCACCCTTTCATTCGAAGTAAAGACAGCAAGTGGAGCACCGAAGAAAAAGAGCCGCATCGTTAAGATCGGTGATAATCTCTACGATTATTCTGGCGGGCTGGAAGAGTACAAGACTGGCTTTGTTGTAAAGCAGATCGACGGCAGAGACGATTCCGTCGAATTCATCAACGGCATCAAGATCTATGCAGGTGATGTTTACGGCAAGGTCGACGAAGATCAACTACGTCGAATTCAAATTCGGGAGACCATCCTTTCGCATATTCAAAGGGAACGTCAGCTCTTTTATAAAGGCATTAAAGTATTGTCCCTGTTCTTTATTGATGAGGTTGAAAACTACCGCAAATATGATGCCGCAAATCAGCCGATCAACGGTAAATATGCAACCATGTTTGAAGAAGAATATGCTGACATTATTAGTTCTATACAAGTTTCTATGGGCGAGGATGACTATCTGAAATATCTTGACTCTATCCCGGCTGAAAAGACACACGCAGGTTACTTCTCGGTAGACGGTAAAGGAAAGATGGTCAATAGTAAGGTCGGCAAAAAGGAAACAACTTCAGACGATGTCAGCGCATACGAACTTATCATGAAGAACAAGGAACTGCTCTTGGATCGTGATCCGAAGCGGTCGCCGGTGCGTTTTATATTCTCACACTCAGCGTTGCGCGAAGGATGGGATAACCCGAACGTATTTCAGATTTGCACACTCAAACAGAGCAGTAGCGAAGTCAGGAAGCGCCAAGAAGTCGGGCGCGGCTTGCGTCTTTGTGTTAACCAGAACGGAGAACGCATGGATACTAACGTGCTTGGTAATGATGTTCATAATATTAACGTACTGACAGTCATTGCCAGCGAAAGCTATGATTCTTTTGCAAAAGGGTTACAGACTGAAATGGCAGAGGCTGTTGCCGACAGACCGATAAAGGTGACAGTTGATCTGTTCAAATACAAGGTCATAAAAGACAACAAGGGCAATGAACAAGTTGTGGACGAAGACCTTGCCACGGCGATTTTCGAAAGTCTTATAGAAAATGGCTATGTCAAGAAAGGTCAGTTAACTGATAAATACTACGAAGACAAGGCCAACGGTTGCATCGAAATTGCTGAAGAAGCGGCAGATTCGGCAGACTCCGTTATCGACATCATAGATTCAATCTATGATCCTAATAAAATCAAGCCCGAAAATGCTCGTAGCAACAATGTTGAACTACAAGTCAACGAAGACAAACTGGCAATGCCTGAGTTCAAGGCGCTATGGTCGAGGATTAATGCAAAATCTGTTTATGTGGTTGATTTCGACACGAACGAATTAGTGAGAAAATCCATAGACTCGCTTAATAAAAAGCTGCGCGTCTCTAAGATTTTCTTCCGCGTAGAAACCGGGGCTATGGATAACATCAAATCAAAGGATGAACTAGCGTCTGGAGGTTCGTTTGTAAAAGAAGAATCCGCTAGCTATGGAGTAGATATAGTGGCCAACTCAAATGTGAAGTACGATCTTGTCGGTAAGCTAGTCGATGAAACCGGGCTTACGCGAAAAGCAATTATAGCTATTCTGCAGGGCATCCAGTCGGTTGTATTCGACATGTTCAAAGACAACCCGGAAGAATTTATCGTAAAAGCAGCTCAGTTAATCAACGAAGAGAAAGCAACCGCAATTATTGAGCACATCACCTATGATGTTCTCGATGACCATTACGGTACCGACATTTTCACTGACCCGACAATTAAGGGTAGGCTCGGTGTAAATGCAATGAAAGCACGCAAGCATCTGTACGATCACATCGTTTACGACTCAAGCAATGAGCGCGATTTTGCAACTGAACTGGACACCAACACTGATGTTGCTGTATATGTGAAGCTTCCAGATGGATTCTATATTTCAACGCCCGTTGGAAAATATAACCCTGACTGGGCAATTGCTTTTTACGAAGGAACGGTCAAGCACATTTACTTCGTGGCAGAAACTAAAGGCTCTATGAGCTCATTGCAGTTACGTCTTATTGAGGAGTCCAAAATTCATTGCGCAAGAGAACATTTTAAAGCAATCTCTGGCAATAATGTCGTATATGATGTTGTTGACAGCTATCAAGCACTTCTCGACAAAGTGATGAAATAACAAATGGAATAGATTCTCTAGTTGGAGGAACATGGAATGCAAAAATACGAAATCAATAAATATAGCGTGAGTACCATTCTTCACTGGGTTAAAACAAAGGAAGTTGTTATTCCTGAGATACAGAGACCGTTTGTTTGGGACTCCACAAAAGTTAGAGACTTGATAGATTCGCTGTATCGTGGGTTTCCTGTCGGGTACCTGATTGTTAGCCGCAGTCATGAGATGAAATTAAAAGACGGTTCGCTTTCAAAGGGACAAAGAATTCTGATTGATGGTCAGCAGCGTGTAACTGCGCTTATGACCGTTCTTCTTGGTATTCCAGTTCTTGACGACGAATACAAAGAGAGAGTCATAAAAATCGCCTACAACCCATTTGCACATGGAGATGAAAACTGTTTTGAGGTCCAAACTCCCGCTCATTTAAAGAGCAAGAAGTGGATCCCGGATATTTCTATATTCTTTGATCCCGACTTCGACGACTTTTCTTACATAACTGAGTACTGTAGTGACAACACAGAAATATCAACCAAACAGTTTAATGACAAAATAAAAGCAATTAAAGACCTTGAATCGAAAGAACTTGGTGTGATCGAGCTTTCGTCAGATCTTGATATCGATACAGTAACAGATGTTTTTATCCGGATCAACTCAAAGGGTGCAGTACTAAGTCAGGCGGATTTTGCAATGAGCAAAATCGCAGCTGACGAAAAATATGGCGGGAATGTTTTACGCAAAGCCATCGATTATTTTTGCCACATTGCAAAGGAGCCCAGTTTTTATCAGAAGTTAAAAGAAAACGATAAACAGTTTATCGAGTCTGATTTCGGTAAAGAGCTCGCATGGCTGAAAGATGATAACTCAGACATATATGATCCTTCATACGAAGATATGCTTCGAGTATCATTTATCCATATGTTCTCCAGAGGACGACTAAAAGATCTTGTTAGTCTTCTTTCTGGTCGTGACTTTGAGGCCAAGGATTATAAAGAAGATATAGCGGAAGAATCTTTCGGAAAACTGACAGATGGCATAAAACACTTTATGCATCAGTACTACTTTGAACAGTTCCTTCTAGCAATCAAAAACTCCGGCTTCATTAGTAGCAAACTTATCAATGCAAAAAACCCGCTTGATTTTGCATATGTTGTGTTGCTAAAACTCAATATGACTGGTGAGGTTGAAAAAACCGCAATCAAACGATATGTATCAAAGTGGTTTGTTATGTCCGTGTTAACGGGACGTTATTCGGGTTCTCCTGAATCCCGAATGGATATGGATATTCGAAGCATAAACGAGAAAGGTGTCGTTAATTATCTTCAGGAGATAGAGAACGCGGAACTGTCTGATGCCTTTTGGGAGTTTGGCCTTCCCCAAAGGTTGGATACTCCCAATTCAACAGCACCGGCTCTTTTGACATACACGGCAGCACAAATTGTTAATGGCGATAAGGGATTGTTTTCAAACAAATCGACCGTTAGCAGTCTATTCGGTGCTAGCGATGTCCATCATATTTTCCCCAAGGCATATCTGAAATCTGTTGATAGTCTAAATTTACGATCCATTTACAATCAAGTGGCTAATTATGCCTATCTTGACACCCCTATCAACATTGCCATAAGTGATAAAGCTCCCAATTTGTATTTTAAAGAAGCGTTCGATTCTGCAATCACTTCTGGAACAGTCTTCGGAAATCCAATGTCAAAAGAAGAATTAGAAGCCAATCTAATTGCAAATTGCATTCCTCTTGAAATAGTGAATTGGGATTACACTCAATACCTTTCCGAGTTTTTACCCAAGAGACGTCAGCTTATGGCAATGAAAATCAAAGATTATTACAATAGTCTTTGATATCAGTTATTCGATTACGAGGAATATCTTATGGATAACGACGCAAAACTTCGCCCTTGGATACTGGCGAAAATTCTATATGAGCGTACAGACTATGACCACAGCCTGACGACTGCGCAGCTGACGAAGATACTCGAGGAAGAGTACAATATGCCGACGCACCGAACGACAATCGGTCCGGACATTGAAATGCTTCAGAGTCTTGGGATGGACATTCAATTGCACAAGACAAATCATTTTAATGAATACAACGTTCTCGATAGATATTTTCTGGACTCTGAACTCAAACTTCTCATTGATGCTGTTGCCTCTGCTCGCTTCATTCCTGCCAGCCAGAGCAAGAAGCTAATTGAGAAAATCAGTGCTATGGCCGGCAATAACGCTGCCGAGCGCATGATCCGTAATGTTTCTGTTGAGCGTCGAATTAAGGGATCAAATAAGAAAATCCTGAATATAGTCGACGTGATTAATGCCGCAATAACCCAGAAGAAACAGATCTCTTTTCAGTATTTTGAGTACA
>JAEEGL015879562.1_pt1 | contig 10647 bp, 5 predicted proteins | sample 9134231 | NCBI WGS metagenome assembly JAEEGL01 (sample SAMN16246548, study PRJNA631951) | gut metagenome | biome: gut microbiome; feature: rumen; material: fiber-attached | host: Bos | place: Iran: Karaj | collected 2018-10 | reverse complement strand
TCGAAGATATCAAGAAAGCCCTGGTGAAAAGGCAGTTCTGCCCTGAAGACGGTGCCTATCACTATGTTGTCCTTAGGCAGGTTCATCTTAGTTGTTGCCAGTGGTGTCACCACCTCCTTTTCCTCATACCTAAGCGTCTTGCTTATCTCGTAAGCCATCAGACTGCCTATGCGCTTGATGTTGTTACGGAAACGCATACGGTCCTTCTGTATTTCTACATCGCGTAGCTCTGCTACAAACTGATTGATGATGGAGTTATTCTCTCCTAAGTTGATTACTTTCATGGTTATGTCGATATGCCGTTATTTCGATATGTCGATATGTTGAGGGGTCATTACATCAGTGCTTTCACTATCTCGCTCACCTGTTGGGTGCGAGTCATAGTGTAGAAGTGAAGCACAGGGAATCCCTCTCTCAGCAGTTCCTCGCCCTGCTTTATGCCCCACTCTATGCCTACCTTCTTCACCTCGTCGTTGTCCTTGCAAGCCTGCACCTTGTCCACCAGCAGTTGTGGCAGCACTACGGCAAAGGTCTGTGGCAACACATTGAGCTGTGTCTTAGTGGCAAAGGGTTTCAAACCTGGCAGAATAGGAACGTTGATGCCTATCTCCGAACAGCGGTCGCGGAAGCGCAGTATCTGTTCTGTGCTATAGCTTATCTGTGTTGCTATGTACTCTGCTCCAGCATCAATCTTCTGTTTCAGATAACCCATATCAGTAAGGAAGTTTGGTGCCTCCACATGTTTCTCAGGATAGCCTGCCACACCAATACAGAAGTCCGTACTGTGCGAGGTGTTGGGTTCGCCATCGATGAATTCTCCCTTGTTCATCGCGCTTATCTGTCTTACCAGAGCGTCAGAATGGGCATGACCGTCTTTGTTTGGTACAAAACGGTTAGTGCCAGGCATGGCATCGCCTCGCAGAGCCAACACATTCTGTATTCCTAAGAAGTCGAGGTCTATGAGCAGGTCTTCTATGTCGTATTTGCTCATACCACCACAGATAACGTGAGGCACTACCTCGATGCCATACTTCTGTCTGATGGCAGCACACACGCCAGTAGTGCCAGGACGGCGACGCACCACATGGCGTTCTATCAGTCCGTCTGGTCGCTCTACATACTTCATCTCCTCTCTGTGTGAGGTAACATTGATGAAGGCAGGATTATAGGGCATCAGCGAGTCTATTGCCTGATATATCTTGTCTAGTCCGTCGCCCTTCAGTGGGGGCAGCAGTTCAAATGAGAAACGAGGTTTGCCACTCTCCTTCGCTTGGGCTATTATTTCTGTAACTTTCATATCTTATATGATGTCTAATTTATTCATGAATATGCACACAATGAGTATGGGGCACACTATGCGTGAGAAGAAATAGAATGTCTTCACCACCCATGCGCGACGAGGATAGAGTCCGTTGCTGGTCAGCTCTACCATAACTGTCTCTTTTGGCATTACCCATCCCACTATCAGTATGGTGAAAAGTGCACCTAATGGCAACATTATGTTGGCTGTGAGTTTGTCGAAATTATCAAAGAAGCTGTCGCCAAAGAATCCTATACCCTTATGCGAGAGACTGTAGGCACTCAGCACTCCGATGACAGAGCAGAAAGCGCTCACCACCCATGCTGCCTTGCTACGAGAGAGGGGTGTCTCCTGAGATATTACTGCAGTACCTATCTCATGCATAGAGATGGTAGAGGTGAGGGCTGCTATGGTGAGCAGCAGGTAGAACATCACACTTACCACATAGGCTACACTGTGGGGGAAAGCCTGCTCAAAGACATTTGGCATAGTCATAAACACCAGACTCGGACCTGCATCAGGCTCCACGTTTACTGAGAAGGCAGCAGGGAATATCATCAGTCCTGCCATCATTGCCACAGCTACATCTATGAGCGTTATCTCGACAGTTGACCTCAGCAGGTTGGTCTCCTCTTTGAAGTATGAGGCATAGGTGCACAGACAGGCTGCACCTAAACTCAGTGAGAAGAATGCCTCACCTAATGCCTTGAAAGCCACATGGGCATTCAGTTTGGTGAAATCAGGGTTCAACAGGAATCGTATGCCGTCAAAAGCGTTAGGCAGTGAACATGAAGCACCTATCAGCAGTATCAGGAGCATTATGAGTGTTGGCACCATAATCTTCGATGCCCACTCTATGCCCTTGCGCACACCTCTTACTATTATCATCTGCGTGAGCAGAATGAAGCCCACAGAGATTACGCTGGGCAGGTAGTTGTCTGGTGCCATAAGGTGGGCGAAGGTGTTGTTTATATGTTCCTGACCACCCAGCACACCATCTCCCAAAGCCAGTCCGAAGAAATACACACACCAACCTGCTATCACACTATAGAAACCTAAGATGAGCGAACCACCCAGCACACCTATGGCACCTATGATACCAAAGACTTTCTTGCCGCCAGCCTTTCTGTATGACGAAACAGCATTCTTTCCGCCATTGCGTCCTATGATGAATTCACCCATCATGCCAGGAATGCCTATCAGCAGCGTGATGATGACGTAAAGCAGTACGAAGGCTGCTCCGCCATTCTGTCCGCAGGTGGTGGGGAAATGCCATATATTGCCCAGACCCACTGCACTACCTGCCGTAGCAAAGATAATGCCGAGTCTGGTGGCAAAGGTTACTTTATTTTGTTCTTTTTCCATTTATCAATCTTAAATTGTCAATTATCAATTGTCAATTGTCAATTAACATTAAAGTATTTCGTTGGAGTATTGGCGAATATCATTCCGCAGATGCTCTCGCCAGGGTTTATCATATAGGTCTCAGTGAGCGAGAGTCCGTCTTTCTCCCCTACCCCAAGTATCTGGAATATCTGCTCCTTTGGTTTGTGGTCAGGGCAGGCTCCATAGCCAAAGGCGAATCTTATGCGCCTGTCGCCCCAATTCAATTGGTCGCTGAGGTGCTCGGCAAGTGCTTCGGCTAAGCGGTCGCAGAGCAGTTTGGCAAGCATAGCTTTGTATTCGTCATTGTCCTTGCGATACTCATCCTGCAGGGCTTTCAGTCCTATGCCAGCACTCACCACGAAAGGACAGATGAAGTCCACACCTTCCCTCATGATGTAGTCGGCAAGACACAGAGTCTCGTCAGCCTCCTTCACGCTTCTTGGCATGTTGATGACATATTTGTTCCCGTTCCCGTTCCTGTTCCCGTTATCGTTCCCGTTAATTATAATGTCGTCATACTCATTGCTGTTAGCAGGCAGTATGCGAGCTTTGGCAAGCAGGGTTATGCGTTCGTCAATCACCTTCAGCATCTCCTCAGCGTCAGCCATCAGTTTCCTTGCCTCCTCGCCCTTGCGGTTGTCGCCCTTCAGTCCCCAAGCCTGGAAGAAGTAGTTCCAGTTTATGCGTTCCCTGATGTCCTTCACCCTCACCTTCAGGTCGAATGAGGTGTCGCCCTTTGGCAGAGCTACCTCCCCTACCCTCTTCTGGTGTCTGCGCTGGCGAGCCTCCACCATACTCAACTGAGGTTTCTTGTTAGCCTTCTCGTTGAGGTAGGTCTCGCGCACTATTCGCTGCTGGTTCTTCTGTTCTGCTATATATTCCTCGTGGTCGTCAGCCAGCAGACGGCGAATTATGGCAGCATTGTCAGCAGCAGAGTGAGACTGTATCACCACCCCATTAGGGTATTCTGGTGCCATCTTCACAGCTGTATGCAGAGCAGAGGTTGTTGCTCCACCCACGATCACAGGGGTCTTCATACCTCGACGTTGCAACTCCTGCACCACCTTTATCATCTCGTCGAGCGATGGGGTGATGAGTCCTGACAAGCCTATCACATCCACCTGATGTTTCTGTGCTGTGTCCACTATGGTCTGGGTGTCAACCATCACACCAAGGTCCTCCACCTCGTAGCCATTACACTGGGTCACCACACATACTATGTTCTTGCCTATATCGTGAACGTCGCCCTTGACGGTTGCCATCAAGACCTTGCCCTCACCTGTTCCCGTTATCGTTCCCGTTCCCGTTGTCATATACGGCTCCAGCACAGCCACTGCTTTCTTCATTACTCGAGCCGACTTCACCACCTGAGGCAGGAACATCTTGCCCTCGCCAAAGAGTTTGCCCACCTGTTCCATAGCTGGCATCAGGTAGTTGTCTATCACTCCTAATGCTGAACCAGCCTCTTTGTATGCTTCCTCTGTGTCAGCCTCTATATTGTCTGTCAGGCCCTTCAGCATGGCTTGGGAGATGCGAGAAGCGATAGAAGCCCCGACCCCCTCTCTGTCACCTGTGGTGACATCTCCCCCCGAGAGGGGGAGAGAGGATATGCGATTACTGCCTTGTTGCTCTTTTATCTCCTCCGCAAACTCTATTAACCTCTCTGCTGGAGAAAGCATATTGTTGCCCTCCCCACGGGGAGGGATGCCCTTTTGGGCAGGGAAGGGGTCCCTATTCAATATCACATCCTCCACCACTTGTAGCATATCCTGTGGAATGTCGCTGTATATGGTGGTCATGGCAGGATTTACGATGCTCATGTCGAGACCAGCCTGCATAGCATGATACAGGAACACACTGTGCATAGCCTGACGAATCGTGTTGTTGCCTCGGAATGAGAATGAGAGGTTGCTGATGCCTCCGCTCATGTGCACCTCGGGCATTTCCTCGTGTATGGTGCGACAAGCCTCGATGAAGGCTCTCGCATAATCATCGTGCTCAGGCATACCAGTGGCAACAGCCAGCACGTTGGGGTCGAAGATTATGTCTTCTGTTGGGAATCCTATGCCCTTCAGCAGTTTGTAGGCTCTGCGAGCCACACTGACCTTGCGTTCGTAGGTGTCAGCCTGTCCCTCTTCGTCAAAGAGCATCACCACTGTGGCTGCTCCCATGGAGTGGATATGGCGAGCCTTCTCAAGGAATTTCTCCTCGCCCTCTTTTAGCGAGATGGAGTTGACTATCGACTTGCCCTGCACACACTCCAGACCAGCCTTGAGTATCTCCCACTTCGATGAGTCTATCATCACAGGCACTCGGGCTATCTCTGGCTCTGATGCTATGAGGTTGAGGAAGGTCGTCATCGCTTCCACACCGTCTATCAGTCCGTCGTCCATACAGATGTCTATCACCTGAGCACCATTCTCCACCTGTTGTCTTGCCACAGAGAGAGCTGCCTCGTAGTCCTTCGCCTGAATGAGTTTCTTAAACTTAGCCGAGCCAGCCACATTGGTTCGCTCGCCCACATTTATAAAGGTAGAATGGTCTATTACCAGCTCCTCCAGTCCGCTCAGCCTCAAGACCCTCCTCTTACCCTCCCTTAAAGGGCGGGGGGTATAAGTTCCCGTTAACGTTCCCGTTAACGTCCCTTTCAGGCTTCTTATATGCTCAGGTGTAGTGCCACAGCATCCACCATATATATTCACCAGACCAGCCTCGAACACCTCTTTGGCAGTCTGGGCAAAGGTCTCTGGGGTCTCGTCATAGCCACCCATCACGTTTGGCAAACCAGCGTTAGGGTGCACAGAAACAGCACACTCGGCTATCTCAGAGAGTCTCCTCAGCCAAGGCAACAGCTGTTTGGCACCAAAGCCACAGTTCAGTCCTATGCTCAGCAGGTTTGGGTGGCTCAGCGAAGCATAGTAAGCCTCAACGGTCTGTCCTGAGAGTGTTCTGCCTGAGGCATCGCTCAGTGTGCCACTCACCATGATGGGTATGTCGATACCCATTTCCTCACCCAGGTCTGTGATAGCCTTCAGGGCAGCCTTAGCATTGAGAGTGTCGAAGATGGTTTCCACCAGCAGTATGTCTGCTCCACCATCTATCAGTCCGCGAGCCTGCTCGTGATAAGTCTCATACAGGTCTTGGAAGGTCACCTCCCTCGCCCCAGGGTCATTCACATCAGCCGATATCGATGTCGTCTTGCTCGTAGGACCCATAGAGCCAGCAACCAAGACCCTCCTTGCGCTTTGCGCTGGTTCAAGTCGCGCTTCGCGCTGGTTCAAGAGTTCAAGGGTTTCTGTTCCCGTTAACGTTCCCGTTCCCGTCCCGTTAAGGGTCGCCTCTCTCGCAATCCTCGCCGCTGCCTTGTTTATCTCATACACCTTGTCTTGCAGACCATAGTCGGCAAGCGAGAAGCGGTTGCTGTTAAACGAGTTGGTCTCTATGATGTCAGCCCCAGCAGCTATGTAGTCTTGGTGCATCTTCTTGATGAGGTCAGGGCGCGCCAGGCACAGGTAGTCATTACATCCCTTAGCCTCAGCCTTCGTCTCCTCAGGAAAATGCTGCTGCAGGTAAGTTCCTGTAGCACCATCGAGTATAAGGATGCGCTCCCTCATCATGTTGAGTATGTCCAGTCTTGTTGCCCTCATCTGTAGTCGTCACTATACAATAATTCAATTTGCAAAGTTACTAATAATTTCGCAAATTTCTTTGTTTTGTGCCAATTTTTTCGTAAAATAGCACTTGATAGTTATATAAATCCCACAGCCTCAGGAATGGAGACCGTGGGATTCTTATCTTATATCGCAAGTGTCAGGAAGCTTTATTCTTACTCTGGTGCCTCTTCAAAGTCTATATCTATGCCGTTCTTCTGGGGGTCTTGCTGGTCGTTAGCTCCAGGTCCGCTGGCAGCAAGCAGATGAAGAGGATGACTGATTATCAGACTCTGAGGTGTTATATATGCTTTTTTCATGACTATTTTATTTGTTGTCCAACGATGTTATAATTACCTATGTAGAGCTTGCCGTTCTTGATGACCTTGACCTTAGCGTTCCCGTTAGCGTTCCCGTTAACGTTCTCTATTCCTGTAGCATCATCGCTGCCTATGCCCAGACTACCCACGGCGGAGTCGAAGGTTGCAGCCTTGAAGTAGGCGCGGAACGGACTGCTGCCAGCAGTCTCGTTAAGCTCAAAGGCATTGCCGTCGGCATTGAGGCTGTAGATGTTGCTGGTGGCATCCTGACGGGTGCTGCCCACAAACCTGTAGTATGAGCCCGTCACTGTGCTCATGCCAGTCTTGAGCAGCTGGGTGTTCTCACCGATGAACTTGATTGCCTTTCCGCTCATGTCCCACTTTTCGCCCCACTTGCTTCCTGGGAATGCAACTATGTAAGGTGTGTTAGCCTCGATGTTGGAGCCAGAGACGAATGAGAACAGCACCTTGTCATAGGTGTCGTTAGCGAATGACTTCAGCCAGAAGTTCTTGCCTGAGTCGCCTGAGCTGTGGAACCAGTCTATATTTTTATCATCAGCAGTTACGGCAGTTGCTCTGAATGGCAGCATGAGGGTGTTCCATCCGTTGGAGCCGTCAGCCGCCGTTGTGAAGTTGTATGTGAACTCAGCCTTAGCCACGCTAATATCAACAGGCGAATAGAAAGGACTGCCGTCTTCGAGGGCTATGCTTGGGGCTGAATAGGTGCCATCGAGGTTGCTGGTTACCACATTCTTGCCATCAAGTCCGCTGAGTGCTCCATTGCTTATGTAGAGGGTATTCTTATTGGCATTAGGAGTAATCTGAGTAATGCTTGTGCCAGTAACATCAACCACCAAGACATCAGCAGGTGCTGTATATGAGGTTGCAGAGGTCTTAGTGATGGTCTTGGTGCCATCAGCAGCATAGGTCATCAGGGCAGGTTTCAGTACATAGAATCCATTTGGCACAAGGTTGTAGGTGTCACCCTTTACGTATGTGGTATAGAAGAAGTATTTTTCGCTATAGTCAAGGTCAGGCACAGTAACAGTAAACAGCTTCTCCTCACCTGCAGGAATGCTGGCTGGTATCTGGTTTATGGCTCCGCTTCCTCCATTAGCGTGGAAAACCCATATGAGTGTGCCTGTATAGTCAGTCTCAGTCTCGTTTTTCAGCGTAATGTTAGCCTCGAAGTCGTTGCCTGTGAGGTTGTAAACATCTACCAAGCCTGACTTAGTTTCTACCTGACTGCCTGTAGCCTCTGCATTAGTTACATCTAATTCCAGCGTGAGGTTCACATTATCTGTTATGTCAGCATTGTTTACTGTCAGCTGAACGCTCTTGTTGCCTGGCATCTTAAAATAGTTACCATTCTCACTTGGGTAAAACGGAGTCAAGGGTACTGTACCTACAAAGTTTGGTATCAGGTCTATCTCGCAGTCCTTTGTCTCGCCAGGCTGTAACTTGAAGGTTTTACCTGCATTAAGCAGGTTTTCGCCATAGCCCAAGATTATGTCGCCATCATAGGGCTGGCTACTATTGTTGGTTACGTTGACTGTCACCTTTACCGTCTCTTTTATTTTTGCTGTGCTCTTATCCACACTGATTCCATTGCAGAAGAGCGAAATATTAACCTTGGCACTCTCTACAAGCGGAGAAACACTGCCCTCTCCCCCACTCTTCTGTATGCCTATCACTGCCTCCTGGGCAAAGCGATAGCCATTAGTGCCTGTATAGCCACCAGTACCCTGCTCGTCAGGGTTAAGGGCTGAGAGCTTGAAGTAGTCGTCGCTCATGCCTCCCCATCCCCAGTTGATGTGGAAATAGTCCTCACTATCATAGCCATCAATCACAAAAGCATGACCACCTCCTGTTGACATACCGCCATAGAACACTGGGCGTTGCTCAGAGAGTTCGTGGTAGAGAATGTCTATCCAGTTGCCATAGCTGTAGAAACTGCGTGAGAGATGCTGGACTGTGGTGCTATAGTCGAAGTAAGTTTTCAGGGCTGGTGCAGCATTTGCAGAATTGGCTGATGAAGATGGTCCATACTCCATCTGTACAGATGTGCCCACATAGAGCATCAGTTCAGCCACTGCCTGTGCCTGCTCGCCAGTGTATGAACCAGCATAACTGTCTATCATGTTTGCCCAGTTGATGTCAGTGCCTGCAGGAATATCATCAGTGCTCAGACCATAGGCAGGAATAGTAGTGATGGTCTTGGTGACTTCGTTACCAGCATGGGTCTCAGTATAATACATCACCTGAGCCATCGCTGTTGCCACACAACCTGTAGCATAGTTATTTGGGCATAGGGAGTTGTAGGGGTCTCTTTGGTTCCACCTTGTGGTGAGCAAAGGTGCTATAGCAGTCTTCACAGCTGTAGGTTTGCTCTCCTCCATATCAACATCGAGAGAGTTGGATTTCTCCCCATCTATAGTTCTTGCGCTCTTCACCCAAGCTATCTCATCAGCATAGCCCTTGAGCCAAGCCCTCATATTATCAGGCATATTAGCTACATCGAGGTTGCCCCTCTCGCTATAACCTAAGATTGGGGTTACAGCATCGTCGTTGGCAACAACCACGAAGCCGCCATTGCCCTCCACATTAAAGATGTAAAGACCCTCTACCTTACCAGCCTCAATGAGCGAGGTAGTCTCAGTTGTGCTGTTCCAACTGCCCTTAGCCGAGCGTTTCTGCAAAAAGTTCTGTGCCTGCTCCATCGCCTGCTTAGGTGTAATGTCATCAGCCATTACCCCAGCACAACTCATCAAGGCAAAAATAAAAGTGATAATATTTTTCATATAGAATTGGTTAGGTTATGATGTTCTTTCCTCGCTGCAAAGTTACAAAGTAATTTTTAATTCACCAAAAGTTTGCGAGATAATCCGTGGCATGTTACCGTTATCGTACTCTTTGTGCGAGTAGTTTTTAACATTTCGCCCTTATGCTTCAGGATAGAGGCATTACTTCCGTTTGCAGAAGCATTACTTTTAGCGCTAAAAGTAATGCTTTTACCTACTAAAAGCATAGCCTTTGCAACGCACTAATTATCAAGAGGTTACAAAGCCCATTTTGAACCCATCAAACTCCTCGTTTTTGCACATTTTCTCACTTTTGTGCATCTCCGTTTTTAACATTTCGGGGCTCTATGCGTTGCAGCGTTGCAGTGTTGCAGTTACAAAATTCCCTTTCCCCATACCGGGAATATGCCAATATTATTAATTATATATATATTAATATATATATAATATAATATTGAACTCTCTTGGAGATTAGGCAAGAGCGTTTTTGTAACTGCAACACTGCAACGCTGCAACGCTAAAACTGAAATATTTGCGTGTAATCACCAATTTAGGTGGTTTTATGGCAATCTGACGAGAGTGCTACCCATACCATCGAGCTGAATAGCCACGATGCCATGAATGCCTGGCAGGGTGAGGCGATGCTCTGTGGAGTGGGAGGGTAGGAGGGTGGTGTGAACCAGTTTGCCGTCAGTGGTGAATGCCTTGCAACGGATGCTGTGCTGAGGCTCACCATCGAGCTTGATGCTGATGGTGCCATCGCTGTTTGGTCGCACAGTGGCATTGCTGAGGTGGTGGCTGGAGAGTCCCTCTACACCTAATATATTAAGTATGTAGAGCAAACCCTTATAGGCATCTATCTCGCCATAGCCATAGTGGTTGTTGGGGTAGGAGAGTGAGGCATCATAATGGTTGGCTGTCTGGGCAAAGACATTAAGAATGCGCTCACGGGTTAGGGTAGGGTCTGCCTCGAGCCACAGGGCTATGATGCCTGCCACCATAGGGGTAGCCATTGAGGTGCCGTCGAGGGAGTGCCATTCATAGGTCTTATCCTCATAGGTTATCTCTTGGGTAACCTTGAGTGGATTGATGGGGTAGTAACTGTTAGTTGCTGAGCAGATATTCACACCTGGGGCAAGGATATCGGGCTTGGTGAGTCCTGAGACGGCTGGTCCGCAACCAGAGAAGTC
>JAEEGL015285030.1_pt1 | contig 10647 bp, 6 predicted proteins | sample 9134231 | NCBI WGS metagenome assembly JAEEGL01 (sample SAMN16246548, study PRJNA631951) | gut metagenome | biome: gut microbiome; feature: rumen; material: fiber-attached | host: Bos | place: Iran: Karaj | collected 2018-10 | reverse complement strand
TTGCCGGTGGCAATCTCTGCCGTAGGCAGAAGCGCCGACCGAGCCGGCAGGCGAGACCCGACCCTTACCCGATATAACGCAGTGCCGAAAGTATCGCCGTTAAAATGCGGCTTCAGCCGCCACCTTAATTTTTAATTTTTCATTTTTAATTTTTAATTCTGTGCAATACAACGTCCGGTTTACCGTATCACGTCATTTTTTGCTCCGGTTCGCCGTATACTTCAGATATACGCACGAGAACCCGGGGATATCGATGCCGAAGGAATTCTCCTTGCCGTGCATGGGGATCTTCCGGGTCCAGATCTTCTGCCCCTTGTATTCCCCGCTGCCGCCGTAGGCTGTTTCATCCGAGTGCAGCAGCACGGTCAGCACGCCGCGGTCCGGCACGCCGATGCGGTAATCCTCCCGTCTGACGGGCGTAAAGTTGCATACGCACACCACGGTCTCGCCCTTGGCGTTCCTGCGCTCGAAGGCCACCACGGAGTTCACGTTGTCGTCGGCCACCAGCCAGTTGAAGCCCTCCCAGCTGTAATCGATCTCCCACATGCTGGAGTGGTCTTTGTAAAAGCCGTTCAGGTCCCGCACGTAATCGTGCAGCGTGCGGTGGGTATCGTAACCCAGCAGGAACCAGTCGAGCTGCTTTTTCTCGTCCCACTCAATGAACTGGCCGAACTCCTGCCCCATGAACAGCAGCTTTTTGCCCGGGTGCGCGTACATGTAGCCGAGGAAGGTCTTTGCGCCCATGAACTTCTCTTCGTAGGTGCCGGGCATTTTGTCAAGAAGCGACTTTTTGCCGTGCACTACCTCGTCGTGGCTGATGGGCAGCACGAAATTCTCCGAAAAGGCGTAGAACAGCGAAAACGTGACCAGATCGTGGTTGAATTTCCGCGAAAGGCCGTCCAGCGCCGTGTAGCGCAGCATATCGTTCATCCAGCCCATGTTCCACTTGAAGTTGAAGCCGAGCCCGCCGTCCTCCGCGGGTTTACTTACCATGGGCCATGCCGTGCTCTCCTCGGCGATCATCATTGCATAGGGGTAATCGCGGAAGATGGCGGCGTTTAATTGCCGCAAAAAGGCCACGGCCTCCAAATTCTCGCGCCCGCCGTAGATGTTGGGCCGCCATTCGCCGTTTCTGCGGCCGTAATCCAGATACAGCATGCTGGCGACCGCGTCCACCCGAAGGCCGTCCGCGTGGTACACGTCGAACCAGAAGTGCGCGGAGCTGATCAGGAAGCTGACCACCTCGTTGCGGCCGTAGTCGAAGATGCGGGTGCCCCAGTCCTTATGCTCGCATTTGAGATCGTCCGTATACTCGTACAGGCGCGTGCCGTCGAATTCGTACAATCCGTGCGCGTCCTTGGGGAAGTGCGCGGGCACCCAGTCCAATATCACGCCGATGCCCGCCTTGTGCATGCGGTTGACGAAATACATAAAATCCTGCGGGGTGCCGAAGCGGCTGGTAACGGCGAAATAGCCGGTCACCTGATAGCCCCAGCTGCCGTCGTAGGGATGCTCCATCACGGGCAGCAGCTCCACGTGGGTGTAGTGCATGTCGGCCAGATAATCAGCCAGCGCGTCCGCCAGATCGCGGTAGGAATAGGGCGCGCCGTCCTCGTGCGTCCGCCAGGAGCCCGCGTGCAGCTCGTAGATGTTTACCGGGCTTTCGTATACCCTGCGGGCCGCCTGCTTTTTGCGGTAGGCGGCGTCCTCCCACTCGAACGTGCCCAGATCGTAGAACTTGGAAGCGTTCGCGGGGCGCGTTTCGGCATGGAAGGCAAAGGGGTCGGCCTTGAGGCGCGTCACGCCGTCCGCCCCGGTGACGCTGTATTTGTACGCGTCGAACTGCTTCACCCCGGGCACCGAGATCTCCCACGTGCCGCCGTCCAGCCGGGTCATGGGCAGACTGTCCGCGTCCCAGCCGTTGAAATCGCCTGCCAGCGACACGTTTTCGGCGTTGGGGGCCCATACCCGGAACACGGCGTTTTCCCCGTCCCGGTGAGAGCCGTAATATTCGTAAGCGCAGGCGTTCGCGCCCTGATGGAACAGATAGCGCGGTACGTCGCCGCTTTTCTTTTTCTCTTTTTTCAAACGATTCACCTCCGCATTACAGTGTATCAAAAAATACGCCGCTTTTCAAGTGTCTTTTTGACTATTTTGTTAGAAGGCTCTTTGGGCAGATTTTACAAAATTTAGGCAGATTGCACAAAAGAGGCGGGCGGGTGATAGGTGATAGGTGATAGGGGATAGGCGATAGGCGATAGGAGATAGGAGATAGGCGATAGGAGATAGGCGATAGGCGATAGGCGATAGGCGATAGGTGATAGTTTTAGTGTTGAGAATAAAAGATAAAAGATAAAAGATAAAAGATAAAAGATAAAAGATGAAAGATGAAAGATGAAAGATTAAAAATTACTGTAACCGGCGCCCGGCGCTCAATCAATTTCTCATTCCTCATTCCTCATTTCTCATTTCTCATTTCTCATTTCTCATTCCTCATTCCTCATTCCTCATTTCTCATTTCTCATTCCTCATCCCTCATTAATCATTAATCATTAATCATTCATCATTCATCGTTGATCATTCATCCCCACTCACCTTAATTTTTAATTTTTAATTTTTAATTTTCAATTCTTACTTCTCCTATCCCCTATCCCCTCATCAAAGCACAAAAAATTGACATTCCCTTTTTTCAATGCTATACTTATTTACATAATACAACCTAAAAGAAGGGGCGATCCCATGAAAAGATTTGTCAAATTTTTGTGCGTCATACTCTCCGCCACTCTCCTCTTCGGCTTCTCCGCCAACGCCGCGGGCGATCACACGGTCAAAAACGTCTCCTGCTCCATGTACGGGGACGGGTCCTCCGGCCGGGGCTTCTGCTGGTTTACCGAGTCCCGCGCGGGCACGGACCTGCAGCTCGTGAAGACCGCCGATTTCAACGGCTCCTTTAAAAATGCCAAAACCTATTCCGGCAAGGCCGCCCTCTACCGCGGTCGCTATTCCCATCAGGTGGCCGTCACCGATCTTACCCCCGCCACCGCCTATACCTACCGCGTGGGCGACGCGGAGAAAAACGTATGGAGCGAACCCAAAACCTTCGTCACGGACGACATGGACGAGACCTTCTCCTTTATCACCGTTGCGGACGTGCAGGCCAGCTCTGACGAGAATTTTGCCGAGGCCGCAAAAACGCTGAAGGGCGCGGTGGAGACGCTGCCCGAAGCCGAGTTCATCGTGAACCTCGGCGACTATGTGAACGACAACACCAACGACGAATGGGACTGGTATTTTAAGAACTTCGCCTTCGCCAACGACGCCTATACCGGCGTGCCCGTGGCCGGGAACCACGACGGCAACATCACCAACAAGCTGAACACCCTCTGCTTCCCGCGCACCTTCTGCCTGGACCAAAGCGACAACGAATCCATCGAGGGCGTGTATTATTCCTTCGATTACGGCGAGGCGCACTTCGCCGTGCTGAACACCAACGATATGTACCCCATGAGCCAGGCGCAGCGCAACTGGCTGAAAAACGACATGGGCAATTCTTCCGCCCGGTGGAAGATCCTGCTGATGCACCGCTCTTTATATTCCGCGGGCAAAAACATCAACAAGCCCGATACCGTGATCATGCGCGACGTGCTGCTGCCGATCATCGACGAGCTGGGCGTCGATCTGGTGCTCTCCGGCCACGACCATATGTATATGCGCACCGCTCCCGTCAAAGGCGACGCCCGCATAGAGGACGTGACCTATATCACGGAAGCTTATAACGGCGCCGAGACCACCTTCGCCGTGGATCCGGCGGGCGCCGTGTACGTGATTCCCTCCACGGCAGGCACCAAGCGCTACGCCGTCAACGACGACGCCATCGACCCGATCCACGCGCTGGCGGACGTGGAATTTTCCACCCGGGACCGCGGCGGCTGCTTTGCCACCACCGAGATCAGCGGCGACCGGCTGGTGTACCGCGCGTACCTTGTGGACGACGAGACGCAGGAGATCACCCTTGTGGACGAATTCGGCATTCTGAAGACCGCCGACGGCACGTGGGACGCCCACAGCCACGACCAATCCGCCCTCGCCACCCTCTATTCCGGCCCCATCAATTTCATCGTGGCAATCGTTAAGATGATCGTAAGTTATATCAAACTGCTTGTACAGGTAACAAAATGAAGTCTTGGTTATATTAAGAATTAAGAATTAAAAATTAAAAATTGCCGCTGCGCGTGCCCGCGGCCTGTTCCGACGCGCAGCGGCGGGTTTTTTTCGCAGCGCGGCTCCGTGAGCCGCCCCGCCGCCTTGCGGCGGTTTTTTCTTTTTGTTCTATCAAAGCCTTCCGTTTTTCGAACCGCATTCGGCAGCAAAATTTTTAATTTTTAATTTTTAATTTTTCATTCAATTTTGCCCGTTTTCAGGGAGAATTCCGTTTTTGTTTCTGCTAATATACAGACGTAAATCCAACAAAGGAGATCACTATGGCAGAAACAAAAAACAATTCTCCGCATCCGGAGACCCCCGCAAAAACGCGGTTCACGGATCAGCCCTTTGCACTGACCTGCGAGGGTTACGAATGCACGGACGCGGGCGTATTCACCAAAAACGGCAAAACCGTATGCGTGCACCCGATCATGCCCGCGGGCGGGGTAACGGACGTCCAAACGCGCGAGATCCATATGCGCATCGCCTTCAACGCGCAGGGCTGCTGGGAGGAACGCGTCTACCCCCGCACGGTGCTGGCAAGCCCCACGGCGATCTTATCTCTCGCGGCGGCGGGCGTGGCGGTGACGGCGGAAAACGCCCGGGCGCTGAGCACGTATCTGACCAACCTGTATCACGCCAACGGCGACGTGCTGCCGCAGCGGTGGAGCCTTGCGCGCCTGGGCTGGGTGAATATGTACAGCGACGTGTTCGCCCCCTTCGACGAACTGGTGGACTGCGCGGCGGAGGAGGCCTTCCGGGCCAAGCGGGAGGCCGTGCGCTTTTGCGGGGACGAGCATACCTGGGCCGCGGCGGTGGCTCCCGTTTGGCACGGCGATCCGGTTTCCCGTCTTATCATAGACGCGGCGTTTGCCAGCGTGCTGCTCACGCCTCTGGACCTGCAGCCCTTTTTCGTGCACGTGTGGGGGCAGACGGGACTGGGCAAAAGCGTGCTGCTGCAGATCGCGGCCAGCATCTGGGGCGATCCGGCCCCGGGGAAGCTCGTCACCACCTTCAACGCCACCGCCACGGGGCTGGAGCTGACGGCGGCCTTTCTGCACGACATCCCCATGCTGATCGACGAGCTGCAGATCGTATCCGCGGCGGGCAAAAACGACTTTCAGCATCTGGTGTATACGCTTTCGGAGGGCATCGGCCGCACCCGGGGCGCAAAGGACGGCGGTCTGCGGCGGCAGCCCACGTGGCGCAGCGTGATGATCACCACGGGCGAACGGCCCCTGAGTACGGAATTATCGGGCGGCGGCGCGGTGAACCGCTGCATCGAGCTGGAGCTCGTCAAACCCGTCACCGAAGATTTTGCCGCGCTGGTGAACGTTCTTTCGGAAAATTACGGCGCGCCGGGCTACCGGTTCGTGCAGACCGTGATCAAACGCCGCAAGGTGCTGAAGCAGATGTGGCAGGACTTTCAAAGCGACCTGACGGCGCTGGGGGCCCCGGGCAAGCAGGCGGCAGCCATGGCGGCGCTGATGCTGGCGGACGGCATCTGCGGGCTGGAATTCTTCCGCAAGGACGGCAGACCCGCCGACCCTCTGGCGGCGGAAGAGGTGATCGGGCTGCTGCAGAGCACCGCGCAGGTGTGCGCCGAACAACGGGCGCTGGAGTATCTGTTTGATATCATCGCCGCCAACCCCGCCCATTTCCCGGACGTGCCGGACGCCAAGCGCCCGGTGGAGATCTGGGGCCGCACGGGGAAGGAATACACCGCCGTGATCGGCACCGTGTTCAACCGCCTGATGGAGGAGGGCGGCTTCTCCCCCCGCGCCGTATTGGCCTACGCGGACAGGAACGGATTATTGCTGCGAGACGGCACGCATTTTAAGAAAACGGTTAAAATCATTGACAGGATCGTGCGATGCGTAGTTATAAAAAACAATAACGGTGGAAACGATGCAACGGAAAACAAACGGTCTCAGTGATCATATTAACCACTTTAACCACTTTAACCACTTTATTAAATATCATGTGTTATTATGGGTTTCATTCCGGAATCAAAAAATGTTTAAACATGTGTGTAATATAACCGGTTAAAGTGGTTAAAGCGGTGAAACACACAGCCCATGTCTCATCCGGTAGCATGGCGGGATAACAACCCCCGGTCTCGTCCGCCGTTCTCACCTCCCGGTTCGGTCGTTGCTTCTGTGGCTGACGCCACAGAGGTCACCACCGGCGACCCGCAACGCAGTCGGCGCTTCTGCCTACGGCAAAAGAATGATTAATAATGAATAATGATTGATCCGTATCGGCGGATAAATCGGGAAATAAAAAAAACAGCCGGCTTCCGGCTGTCAGGTTCGATTCCCTTATGGGATACGGTAGGTTTCAACAAGAAAGGAGGGCACCGTAATGCGGTATCTGAAGGTTTCAATTTCCTGTGGGATAAGAAAAAAAACGGCGGTGGCTCCAGTTACATCATTTGCCTTAAGGGCAAAGCGTTTCAATTCCCTGTTGAGATAAGGCAGAGCCGATCATAAAATAAGCAGCTCCGGCAATGGTGGCTCCGGTAACGGGTTTCAATTCCTTATGGGGTAAGGTAGAACAACGTTTTGCTGTTCTTTTCAATTATAGCACGGTGAACACGGATTGTCAACCGCCGGAAAAACGGCAGTCCCTTTCTAAAAAACCGCCGCAAAGCGGCGGGGCGGCTCACGGAGCCGCGCTACAAAAAAACTCGCCGCTGCGCGGCGGTATGAATACGGGTCCGCCGTATAAAAACAACCGCACCCGATCCGGGAAACGGCGGACTCGATAAACAAAGAACCGGCGCTTTCAGCGCCGGGGCGGCTCACGGAGCCGCGCTGCAAAAAAACCCGCCGCTGCGCGGCGGTACAAACGCGAGGCCTTCCGTTACGGTAATTTTTAATTTTTAATTCTTAATTTTTCATTCTCAACACTCAAAACTCAAAACTCAAAACGAAAAAAAGCCGTACCCCCGGTACGGCAATTTTTCATGATTCATCCTTATTTGTTCAGCCTGAACGCCGTCAGATGCCGGTAGCTGATCAGGTGGATGCCGTTGGCCCTGAAGGCGGCGTGGGTCTCGGGGTCCTTCATCACGAGGTATTCCCAATAGCGGCGCTCCCAGCTGCCGGCGATGTGCTTCATCTCGTCCGTGGGCATGGCCGGATGCACGTAGGTCTCGCTGATGCCCTCCGGGATGCGGATCAGGTACTCGATGAAGTTATACTTGAATTCCTCGTAGCATTCGCCCTTGTCGATCTTCTCCGGGAAGATCAGGTAATCGGGCATGGGCACGCGGTAGCGCTTGCCGAAGGCGCCGGAATAATAGCACATGATCTTAAACAGCGCCATGCTGGTCCCCTCGGGGCACTGGCTGGCCAGAGGTTTGGAGAACATGCGGAAGGGATAGCCCAGCTCGCCGCACATTTTCAGCGTCAGGGGCAGCATTTTCAGCTTGCCGTTCATGCCGTACAGGGCGCCCATGTGGGAGTCCAGATGCGAGGGATGCATACCGCCGTCCAGACACTTTTTGACCTGCGCGCGCGCCTCGGCAATGGCCTCCTCATAGGTGCAGTGGGCCTCAAAATCCTCGCTCTCGGGCCACATGCGGCCGAACTCGTTTTCCAGCGTTTTGCCGTGGGTCAGCGAGCCCCAGGGGCAGCGCTCCTGCCACTCGTTGGTGTGTGTCAGATGCACGCCGATGGCGTAATCGGGATTGGCCGCGGCAAAGGCGATGGCCTCGTCCGCTCCCGGCGCGGGCGCCATGATGGTGGACGAAAACACACAGCCGCTTTGGAACAGGTCCATCACCGCCTCGTTGGCGGAATGGCACACGCCGAAATCGTCAGCATTAATAATGAGGTATTTCTTCATAATGATCTTCCCTTCCTATGATTAAAAATTAAAGATTAAAAATTAAAAATGGACGTCACGGCGGGCTTCCCGTATCCCGCAAAACTTGCGGCAACGATCAATTTTTTAATTTTTAATGATTCATCGTTAATTAAATCTCTCCGATCTCTTCCAGATACGCCAGCTCCGCCGCTCTGTCCGCCTTGCTCTGGGCCTTGACGGCGGCGCGCACGGTTTTGCGGTTTTTGCCCACGATGCCGTTTTTGGAGAACGCCACGCCGAACATGCCAAACAGGCTCCCCGCCCCGGCCAGGATCAGATCCAGCATGGTATCGATGAGGCCCGCTTCGCTCAAGATATCGCTCTTCTGCAGCACGTAGCCGTAGAGGCGGTCCATGGTGAACTCGTAGAACTCCCACGCAACGCTGATGAACACGGCGAACAGCAGGCTGAACATGGCCGCCAGCGCGGGGCTGATATGGCGGCGCTTGCCCTGAAACACCACGGCGAAATCGTAGGCGAAATAGGCAGCCACCACGCCCGCCAGAAAATGCTCGATCATGTTGGTGTAGGGGAAGTTCGTTTTGGTGTTCAGCACGTAGCCGATCACCACGCCGAAGCCGATGAAAATATTGAGGAGCGTCTGCGGGAAATAGCCGATGCGGGTGATAAAGCTCCTGCCGCCGAACAGCTGCCACATATCCCACATGTGGGTAAAGGCGATGGCGAACAGCCCCATTAAAAACTGCGTTGTGGAACCGTGCAGGATGCCGAAAATGCTGAAGCCCAGCAGGGAAAGGCGGATCACCCACCATAAGACGAGCTGCGGCATGGGCACCGCGGCGATTTTGTTCAGTTTTTTCTTCATAAAACACACCTGAAAATTCGGAATCCGGAATGCGGGATCCCGTTGATTGCCGGCAATTGCGCCGCACAATATAATACCATACCACGCCCCGGCGCAAAACGGCCCCGATTGTAACAAACGGACGCAATATTGTAATGATTGGTTTCGTTTATTTTATCATAATATACGGCGAAAGTCAATTACGGGCTTGAAAGCGCACGGGGGATGGGATATAATAGCAGATGGTTATTCAAATTTCAGTTTGTCGCTCTGATCAAATGAGGAATGAGAAATGAGAAATGAGGAATTATCGGTGGCGGCTAAAGCCGCATTTTACGATGATACCAGTGGTTTCGCCTTTATAATCGGGTATAGGCGGAGCCCATCCTTCATTCCTAATTCCTCATTCCTAATTCCTAATTGAACTACAAATTCCAATTTTTCACAAAGGAGAAAGATACAATGTCCCTTCTCGACCGTTTCCTGACCTACGTTTCCTTCCCCACCGCCTCGGATGAGGAGAGCGCCGCCGTGCCCAGCACCGCGCGGCAGCTGAAGCTGGGAAAATACCTTGCCGACGAGCTTATTTCCCTCGTGCCGGAGGTGCGCTTCAACGAGGCCACCGGCTGCGTTTACGGCTTTTTGCCCGCGAACGACGGCACGGAGAATGCCATCGGCTTTATTTCGCATATGGATACCTCCCCCGCCGCGCCCGGGGAAAATATCCGCCCGACCGTGATCGCCTACGAAGGCGGCGATATCGAACTCGGCAACGGCATCGTCACGGACGAGAAGCGCTTCCCCTTTCTTTCGGACTACAAAGGCAAGCACCTGATCGTTACGGACGGCACGACCCTTCTGGGTGCGGACGACAAGGCCGGCGTGGCCGAGATCGTAACGGCGCTGGAATACTTCGTTGCCCATCCCGAAGAGAAGCATAAGGGCGTCGCCGTGGCCTTTACGCCGGACGAAGAGGTGGGGCGCGGCACCGAAAACTTCGAGCTTGACGCCTTCAAAGCCAAAGAGGCCTATACCGTGGACGGCGGCGCCTTAGGCGAGATCGAATACGAGTGCTTCAACGCGGCCGCGGCAAAGATCACCGTGACCGGCGTGAATATCCACCCCGGCAGCGCCAAAAACAAAATGAAAAACGCCGCGCTGATGGCGGCGGATCTGATCTCGCGGCTTCCGGCGGCGGAAACGCCCGCCCACACCGAGGGCTACGAGGGCTTTTACCATCTCTGCGAGATGCGCGGCGACGAGATGAGCGCCACGCTGAAATACATCATCCGGGACCACGACCGCGCCAAATTCGAGGCCCGCAAGGCCCTGATGGCCGAAACCGTCCGCTATATGAACGCCCTGTACGGCGACTGTTTTGCGCTGGAAATGAAGGATTCCTACTACAACATGCGCGAGCTGATCGAGGACGGGCATATGGATCTGATCGAAAACGCGAAGGCCGCCATGCTGAAACACGGCGTCACGCCCAGGATCGTGGCCATCCGCGGCGGCACGGACGGCGCCATGCTCACCTACCGGGGCCTGCCCTGCCCCAATCTTTCCGTGGGCGGCGAAAACTTCCACGGCGTGCACGAGTTCGCGTGCGTGGAGGATATGGAGAAGATGGTGAAGGTGATCTGTGAATTGAGCAGGTAAATTGGAATTTATCGCACCGTTAGCGGTTACATCGGGTAGCGCGGCTCCGTGAGCCGCCCCGGCGCCCTCAGGCGCCGGTTCCCCGCATGTGAATATTCTCCGCCGCT
>JAEEGL014966901.1_pt1 | contig 10647 bp, 7 predicted proteins | sample 9134231 | NCBI WGS metagenome assembly JAEEGL01 (sample SAMN16246548, study PRJNA631951) | gut metagenome | biome: gut microbiome; feature: rumen; material: fiber-attached | host: Bos | place: Iran: Karaj | collected 2018-10 | reverse complement strand
GGCCGAAATCCGGCCGCATTTGTGCTTTCCGGGCGGCGTATCGGCGCCCGGCTGAATCCATATGTTCCTTTTCCCAGTCCGCCAGGAACTGCTCCAGTAACGCATGCCTTTCCCCGGCCAGTTCCTTTCCTTTCGCAGTGTTCATTCCGTCCTTCAGCAGGAGCAGCTTTTCATGAAAATGCGCGATGGAATCCTCCGGCGGGCGGCCGTGCTTTCCGCCGTAGGCAAAGGTGCGGGCAATGACGATCGCCCCGATGGCGTCCAGCCGGTCCGCATCCTGCACAATCCGCCCTTCGGCCGTTTCCGGAGGGCGGTTTCCGTTTTTGCTGAAAGAAACCCCGTTAATGATCCGGCAGATTTCATCCGATACCTCCGGGCTGATTCCCCGGCTGTCCAGAAAGAGCCGGGCGTTCGCGTTGCTTTCGGTCCGGAACAGCTTATGGTCATCCGCATCATGCAGAAGCGCGCCGGCGGCGACGAGAAAACGGTCCGCCTCCGGCTCCGTTTCCGCGATGCGCATGGCGATGCGGTATACGCGCAGGGTATGATCCGCCCCATGGCCGTCGGCGTTGCCCAGGAAAAGATCCCGGATATAATCCTGCGCGTCGCGGACTGCGTACTCCTCCGCAAGGACGGCTTCAATAAAGCGGCGGATGGTTTCGGCGTATACGGCGGCCCGGTCCGCGTCCGCCGGGCAGTGGATGAATTCCACCAGGCCCGGGCCGCGGACGCCGGTGAGGTAGAACGTATCGTTGCATACGAAGGTACCGGCGTCCTCCGACGCCTCGATGGCGTATCCCGCTTTCCGCATACCGGCCGCGATGCGCCGTACGGCGGCCCGGGTGCGGTATTCCTCCGGCCCGCCGGGGAGGATGGATTCCCCCGCGGGGCGGCTGCCTTCATTGTCGGGAATCCGGGCATTCCGGATATTGACCGCCCGGATTTCCGGCGTGACCACGGAACGGCCGCCGGCTTCCCCCAGCAGGAAAACGGCGTCTGCCTCCTGCCGCAGGACCGTTTCCGCGGCCCGGCCGAACACGACGGGGAGCAGCAATTTCCGGACCGCGTCCCCGCCGATCCGGTCCGGCAGGCACCGGAGGACCTCCGCGGACGCGTTCCGGGGGCTCCCGCCGAAGGGTTCAAAAGCGGTAATCAGTATCGTGCCCATATGTTCCTCTTTCTCCCGGGATATTTCATGGCAGATATTATAGCGGGCAAATCACTTCCGCGCAACCGAAGGCCCCGGGGACGGACGATTGTATGATCGGGTTTTCTCTGTTATAATTCTTTCAAAATGGCCGGAGAAGATCTGAAAAAGCCGGAGAAGGGGGTGAAGGCTTGGCGCGCAGGGACGCTGACATGACGGAAGGGAATATCTGGCTGCATCTGATCCGATTTGCGGTACCGATGGCCATCGGCCTTCTTTTCCAGCAGCTGTACAATACGGTCGACACCCTGGTGGTGGGGCGGTTCGTCGGGAAGGAAGCCCAGGCGGCGGTGGGGTCCACCGGGCCGATCATCAACACGCTGGTGGGCTTCTGCGCCGGGCTGGCGACCGGCGCGTCGGTGGTAATCTCCCAGCGGTACGGAGCCCACGACGACGAAGGGCTCAGCAAAGCCGTGCATACCACGGTCGCACTGACGATCCTGCTGAGCGTGATCGCCACCGGAATCGGGCAGCTGATCATTGCCCCCATGCTCCGGTTTATGCAGACTCCGGAGGATGTTTTTGCGGATTCGGGCACCTACCTGTCCATCTATTTTGCCGGGATATCCGGCATGCTGTTTTATAACCTGGGGAGCGGGGTGCTGCGCGCAGTGGGGGATTCCCGGCGGCCGCTGTTCTTCCTGATCCTTTCAGCCCTGCTGAATACGGCGCTGGACCTGCTGTTTGTGCTGGCATTCGGGATGAAGGTGGACGGCGTGGCGCTGGCGACGGTGCTGGCGAACGTATTGTCGGCGATGCTGATCCTGCTGACGCTGAGCCGGGAGAAAAGCAATTACGGCATCCGCTGGCGGAAGGTCCGCATTGACCGGAATTCCCTGAAGCAGATCCTGCGGATCGGGCTGCCCAGCAGCGTCCAGTCCGCCATCACCGCGTTTTCCAATGTGTTTGTGCAGTCCTACATCAATTATTTCGGATCCGCGTGCATGGCGGGATACGGCGTATACGGAAAAATCGACGCCTTCGCGCTGATTCCGGTGCAGAGCATCAGCATGGCCTCCACTACGTTTGTAGGCCAGAACTGGGGCGCGAAGCAGCCAGGCCGGGCCCGGAAAGGCGTACGGACCGCCACGCTGATGAGCCTGATCTCGACGGCGGTGCTGGGACTGCTGGTATATGTGCTGGCGCGGCCGCTGATGACCCTTTTCTCTCCGGAGGAGGACGTCATCGAATACGGAATCCGCTTCATCCGCATTGTAACGCCTTTCTACCTGGCGATCTGCTTCAACCAGATCTATGCCGGGGCGCTGCGGGGCGTCGGGGACGCAACCATGCCGACGGTGATTATGCTGATATCATTCGTGGCATTCCGGCAGGTATACCTGGCGGTGACCCGGGCGCTGGACGCGGGGTTCATCGCCGTAGCCCTGGCCTATCCGGTGGGATGGATCCTGTGCTCCACGCTGCTGGTGATCCGCTATTCCCGCAGTGTACTGGTGCGCGGCGAGAAAGTGGTCAGTGGTCAGTGATCAGTGGTTAGTGATTGCGGGAAAAGAGACCAGGGAAACGAGGGCGGCGGCGCGGAAGATGCGTCCACCGCCTTTTCTGCGGAAAAGGGGTGGGGAAAGCGGATCCGTACAGACCAGAGGGCCGGGGCGTCCGCCCGGACCCGGCTGCCGTAGCGGCGGTCTCCGGCCAGCGGCATATGCCGGGAGGCGAACTGGACGCGGATCTGGTGGGTCCGGCCGGTATGCAGGGAGACCCGGACCAGGCTCAGGGGGCCTTCCGCCGTATCCGCGGTCTCCAGCACAGCCCACTCGCAGAAAGCTTCCTTTACGCCTTTGCGGGGCTTATCCACCACAAAGGTTTTGCTGGAACGCCGGTCATGGTACAGAAGATCCGTATAGGAACCCGAAGGGGAGTCCGGCACGCCGGAAACAACCGCCAGGTATTCCTTGACGACCTGATCTGAAAGGAACAGCCGCTGAAGGGCCGCGCAGGAACGGGGATTCCGGGCCAGGACAACGGCGCCGCCGGTGGTCCGGTCCAGCCGGTGAACCGGCAGGACGGAGAAGCCGTACCGGTCCCGGACCATTTCCGGCAGGCCGGGGGATTCGGAGGAGACCCCGACAGGCTTTTCGCAGACCGCCAGGTCATCATCACAGTACAACAGGGAGAGGGACAAGGGCGGGGCACCTCCTTGCGCGGCATGGAATGGAATCATTATACCATTCCTCCCCGGCCGGGTGAAGCCCGGCGGAGGAATGCGGGACACAGGATAAAAAAAGGATGACCGGAAGGCGCGGACGCGGTATAATACAGGGGACAACCTAACCAATGAGAGGGCGGGAAAAGTGAAATACCTTCAGAAACTGGGGAAAGCCCTGATGCTTCCCGTATCCGTAATGCCGATCTGCGGCCTGCTGATGGGGCTGGGATACCTGCTGTGCCCGGCGGCCATGCAGGGTGGGGAAATCGCCGGGTTCGCGGCGCAGGCGGGATACTTCCTGATCAAGGCGGGCGGAGCGCTGATCGACCATATCGCATGGCTGTTTGCCATCGGGGTCGGTATCGGGATGAGCGAAAATAACGACGGCACCGGCGCCATCGCGGCGCTGGTATCCTGGCTGATGATCATTACGCTGCTGAACGCGGACACGGTGAAAACGCTGATCCCGGCCGCGGCGGAGGACAGCGCACGGATCATGGCGTTTTCGAAGATCGAAAACCCGTTTATCGGCATTCTGTCCGGCATTATCGGGTCCGTATGCTATAACCGGTTCCATAAAACCAAGCTGCCGGACTGGCTGTCCTTTTTCAGCGGAAAACGGGCGGTGGCGATCATCGCGGGGGTGGTGTCCATTGCCGCCAGCTTCCTGCTGCTGATCATATGGCCGCTGGTCTTCTCCGGGCTGACGGCGCTGGGACGCGGCATTGAACAGCTGGGGCCGGCCGGCGCAGGCATCTACGCCTTCCTGAACCGGCTGCTGATCCCCTTCGGGCTGCATCACGCGCTGAACAACGTATTCTGGTTCGATACCATCGGGCTGGGGGACCTGACGCACTTCTGGGCCGGAGAGACCAGCGCGGATGTGACCTGGTCCCTGGGAATGTATATGTCCGGGTTCTTCCCCTGCATGATGTTCGGCGTTCCCGGGGCGGCGCTGGCCATTATCCGCAGCGCGAAGCCGGAACGGAAAAAGGCGGCCGTGGGCATCCTGCTGTCCAGCGCCGTATGCGCCTTTGTATGCGGCGTGACGGAGCCCTTTGAATTCTCCTTCATGTTCCTTTCGCCCCTGCTGTACCTGGCCTATTCGCTGATGTACGGGATTGTGACGCTTGTCACGGTGGTGACGGGATTCCGGGCGGGATTCAGCTTCTCCGCCGGGGCGACGGACCTGCTGTTTTCCGCGTCGCTGCCGGCAGCGGCGAAGACCTGGCTGATTATCCCGCTGGGGATCCTGGCTTTCGGGATGTTTTATGGCGTATTCCGCCTCATGATCACCCGCATGAACCTGAAGACGCCCGGGCGGGAGGACGAGGAACCCGCGCAGGGGCAGGCGGAGGCGGCGGGAATGCCCGGGGAGAACCGGTATGCCGCCATGGCCCGGATGATCCTGGGCGGCCTGGGCGGGGCCGGGAACGTGATTTCCGTCGACAACTGCATTACCCGGCTGCGGCTGGAAATCAGGGACATGGCGCTGGTGGACGAGGCCGCGGTCCGGTCTTCCGGCGCGGCGGGCGTAATCCGGCCGGGAAAGAATTCCCTGCAGATCGTGATCGGCACTACGGTGCAGTTCGTCGCGGACGAGCTGAAAGCGCTGTGCGCGGGGCAGGCGCAGGCAGCCATTGCCGCGCCGTCCGGCGGGAAGGAACCGGAGGCGGCTCCGGAACCCGCTCCGGCCCGGCCTGCCGGAACCCGCAGGAAGGTGGTTCCGGGAGACCTGATTTTTGAGCGTATTCCGGACTTTGCCCGGGAGGACGGGTTTGAATACGTGATCCGGGACAAGACAGGCATCCATGCCCGGCCGGCGGGCGGAATCGCCGGGATTGTGAAGCGGTACGACTGCCGGGTGACGGTGGAGGCCGGCGGAAAGAGCTGCGCCGCGGACAGCGTGATCGGCCTGATGTCGCTGGGCGCGGCGGAAGGCACGGAGCTCAGGGTGCGGGCATCCGGGCCGGAGGGCCCGCAGGCCCTGGAAGCCCTGTATCAATACATGAAGGAGAACCTGTGATGATTCGGTACGAATGCAGGACAGCCCAGAAGGGATATGCCGCGGGGAAGGTATATATGCTCCGCTCCGGCGGGGCGGACGCATACCGCCCGGGGGATCCGGCGGAGGAATGTGCCCGGCTGGAGGCGGCCGCGGCGGAAATGAACCGCAGGTTGGAAGCCGGAAAGGAAAGCGGAAACCCGGAGCAGGCAGCGGTGATCGGCGCGGAGGTTATGCTGCTGAACGGGGACGAGTTCCTGGGCGCGGCCCGGCGCGGGACGCTGGAGGAAAAGCTTCCCGCCCCGGAGGCGGTAAAGCGCGCGGCGGACGCAATGTGCGCTTTGCTGGAGGGCAGCGGGCAGGATTATATCCGGCAGCGGTGCGAGGACATCCGGGGACTGGCGGCCGGGCTGACCGCTCTGATTACGGGCGGCAGCGGCGAGGCCCCGGCGGAGCCTTTCATCCTGGCGGGGAGCGAACTGAGCCCGGGGGAGATCACCCTGGCCGGGCCGGACAGGATCCGGGGAATCCTGACAGAAACCGGATCGCCCACATCCCATGTATCGGTGCTGGCCGGGAACATGGGGATCCCGTACATATACGGGCTTAAGGGGCTGGCGGAGAAAGTACGGGACGGGGATTACCTGATCCTGGACGCGGAGGACGGCAGCGTAAGCGTAAACCCTTCCGAAGATGCGCGGCGGGAAGCGGAGGCGCGGCAGGCGGCCGACACAGAGGCGCGGAAAACGCAGCGCGAACGGGCGGCCGGAAGGTCCACGCGGACAAAGATCTGCGCGAATATCGGCCGGGCTGAGGAAGCGGACGGCCTGGCGGAAGCCGGGGCGGACGGTATCGGGCTGTTCCGGTCGGAATTTCTTTTCCTGAACCGGGCGGAGGCGCCGGGAGAGGAGGAGCAGTTCGCGGCATACCGCCGGGCGGCGGAAGCGATGGGCGGCAGGGAAACCGTCATCCGCACGATGGACATCGGATCGGACAAGCGGGCGGCCTGGCTGGAAATGCCGGAAGAGATCAACCCGGCGCTGGGGCTGCGGGGCGTGCGGGTATCCCTGACGCACCGTGAACTGTTCCGGACGCAGCTTCGGGCACTGCTGCGGGCGGCGGTATACGGAAACATCCGGATCATGGTGCCGATGATCGCCAGCGCATGGGAGCTGGACGAAGTACTGGAGGAGATCCGGACCGCGGCGGAGGAACTGGAAAAGCAGGGAGAGAAATACCGGATTCCGGAGACCGGCGTGATGATCGAGACGCCGGCGGCGGTTATGATCGCACCGGAACTGGCGGAGAAAGCAAGGTTCTTCAGTATCGGGACCAATGACCTGGCCCAGTACACGCTGGCGGTGGACCGGGAGGCCAAAGGGATGGACCGGTACTTCATGCCGGGGCATCAGGCGGTTATCCGCATGATTGCCATGGCGGCGGAAGCGGCGCACCGGAAAGGCATTCCGGCGGCGGTATGCGGCGAGCTGGCCGGGGATCCGCAGTTTACGGAGGAGCTGATCCGGGCCGGCGCGGACGAACTGTCCGTATCCCCGGCAAAGCTGGCGGAGGTGAGGAACCGGGCGGCCGATGTCGAGGAAAGCATGGACCGGGAATGCCGCGAAAAGAAAAAGGGCGGGATCCGCTCCCCCGCGGAGGGGGAACTGGTCCCGATGGAGGAGATTCCGGATCCCGTGTTTTCGGGCGGGATCATGGGCGAATGCATCGGGATCGATTCCGCGGACGGAAAGATATACGCGCCGGTCAGCGGAACGGTGGCCACGGTGGCGGCAGCGCGGCACGCGGTATCGTTCCGCGGAGACGACGGTACGGAGATCCTGGTGCACGCGGGGCTGGACACCGTGAAGCTGAACGGGGAAGGGTTCCGGGTGTATGTACGGGAAGGGGAAAAGGTGGAACAGGGGCAGCTCGTGATGGAAGCCGACATAGAGCTGATCCGTTCCCGGGGGTTTGACCCGATGATCATCGTGGTGAAGCTGGGAACCGCGACATAACAAATGCCCCGGAGACGCCGTGCAGGCGTTTCCGGGGCATTTCAGCGCGCCGGTTATCCGGGTTCGCCGTCCAGGGCGGCCTCCAGGGCGGCCAGGTCCGCCTCCGTGGTGGACCAGCCGGTGGCAAACCGGACGACCGTATGGGTGTCATCCTGCTTCTCCCAGAAGCTGAAGGCCACCCTCCGGGCCAGTTTTTCCATCCGCCCGTTTTCCAGGACCACAAACTGCTGGTTGGTGGGAGACTGGATAAAGAACGGAATGCCGCGGGCACGGAAGATCTCCTTCAGCTTTTCCGCCATATCGACGGCGTGGCGGCCGATGCGGAGGTACAGGCCGTCCGTAAAGAGGGCGTCAAACTGGATCCCCAGGAGCCGGCCTTTGGCCAGGAGCGCCCCGCGCTTTTTCACGGAGGTCAGGAAATGCGGCGGCATATTGCCCTTCGTAAAAACCACGGCTTCGCCGCACAGGGCGCCGACCTTGGTGCCGCCGATATAGAACACGTCGCACAGGGACGCGATATCCGCGGCGGACAGGTCGGTATCCCGGCTGGCGAGGGCATAACCCAGGCGGGCGCCGTCCAGGAACAGGGGAATGCGGTACCGGCGGCAGATTTCCGAGAGGGCGGAAAGCTCCGCCGCGGTATACAGCGTGCCGTATTCCGTAGGATGGGAGATATAGACCATGCCCGGGAAAGTCATGTGCTCATGGTTGCTGTCGGCATAGTAATCCGACAGATACCGGGCCAGCGTCTCCGGCGCGATCTTTCCTTCCGACTGGGGCAGTTCCAGCACCTCATGGCCGGTATACTCCACCGCGCCGGCTTCGTGGGAGCTGATATGGCCGGTTTTCGCGGCGATCACGCCCTCATAATCCGCCAGCATGGTGGAGATGACGACGGCGTTGGCCTGGGTGCCGCCGGCCAGGAAGAAGACCTGCGCGTCCGGGACTCCGATGAAACGGCGGATCTTTTCCTTTGCGCTTTCGCAGTAACCATCCGTGCCGTATCCCGGCAGGGGTTCCGAATTTGTTTCGGCCAGTTTCCGGAGGACTTCCGGATGGGCTCCGGCGATGTAGTCGCTTTCAAATGAAACCATACTGTTCCTCACCTCATCAGATACCGGGCGGCGGCCCGGCATTTATTCAGCCTGCAGGAAGGCACAGCCGTTGGCCTTTGCCAGGCGCTGCGCCGCCCCGTCCACCAGGGCGGAGAGTTTCCTGGTCCGGCGGACGCCGGGTTCATACCAGACATTCCGGACGGACAGGGTCCGGTTCTGCCGGTCCGCCTTCGGCTCCACCCGGCCCACAAAGCGGTCCCCGTACAGCACCGGGAGGACATAATAGGCGTATTTCCGTTTGGCGGCCGGCGTGTAGATCTCCCAGGAATACCGGTATTCCCACAGGGCCTCGATCAGTTTCCGGTCCCAGAGCATGGGATCCAGGGGGGCCAGGAATTCCAGCCGGGGCCGGATATCCTCCCGGCCTTCCACGACCGAATCCAGCAGGGGAAGATCGGCGCCCAGCAGGTACAGGGGGAAACGGATTCCCTCCACCTGAACGGGAATGGCGCTGCCGACGCTTTCCAGGCGGGCGAATGCGGCGTCCCGCTGCTCCGCGGACATGCTGATCCCGAGCCACGCGGCGGAATTCCGGTTCCAGAGCAGGCCGACGGCGCCGATTCTCCGCTGCACGCGCCAGGCAGTGAATTCGCTTTCATCCCCAAAGGGATCCGGGGCGGACAGGAGGCCGGCAGGCAGGTATTTTTCCGCCAGGTCATAGTACTTCCGGGAACCGGTTTTATGATGGATCAGCAGGGTGCCGTCCGTATACAGCTGTTCCAGCACGGAACGGGCGGCGGGGGATTCCCTGTCCCAGCGGCCGCTCCAGTGCATGGACGAGTGCCAGAAGACGGTGCCTTCCACCGGCAGCGAATCACTGCTGACCGGGCCGTGCTTCCGGATATAGGCCACGGCCTCCTGTTCCAGCTCGGGAATGCCGGCAAACCGCGCGCCATGGACCCGGCTTCTTTCCCGGTAGGCGGAAAAGCAGGGCCAGTCCTCCGCCGGCCAGATGGACAGCTCCTTATCCGGATAGTCCACCAGCAGGCGGTCCCGGTAAAGCAGGTCCTCCAGCATTTTCTTCCGGAACCCTTTGACCCGGGACTGGAGGGTCAGCTCCGCGTTTTTACCGCATACATCCACCGGGTCAAACTGAATGCAGCCGGCCTGGCGGACATACTGATACGCCCCGTCCTTCCGGATGAAGCGGTAATCTCCCAGCAGGCCCTGCTTCCGCAGGATGAACTGCCTGGCCTGGGACAGCGTGATCGTTCTCATGTCGGTATGATGATTCTCCCTCCGGCCCGGAACCGGGCCCGTTCCCTGCCTGCCCTGAAATACCGCGGGGCGTTTCCTGTCAGCGGACAGGGAAGGTAAAGTACGTATCCGGGTACGGCTCGCTCTCCAGCGTGAAATGCCGCCATTCCGACTCCAGCGGCCCGAAGCCGCGGCGCAGCATTGCATTGCGCAGAAGCATGCGGGCGGCGTACTGCTGCTCCGTGACGCCGGACCAGCCGGGATGGCTCAGTTCCCCGAAAAAGTCAAAGGGGCCGCCCATGTCGAGCTCCTTCTGCGCGCGCATATCAAAAAGGGTCAGGTCCACCGTACTGCCCCGGCTGTGGCCGGAACGGCGGGCAATATAACCGCCGGGGATCAGATCCCGTTTATCGAGATCCGGATAGAAATATGCCTTCATCCGGGTGTCGGCGGGGTCCTCCGCCCAGCGCATAAAGTGATCCACCGCCGCCTGGGGGCGGTAGGCGTCGAAGATCTTCAGGCGGTACCCTTTTTCTGCCATATCCGCGCTGACTTCCTTCAGCCGGGCTGCGGCTTCCCGGGTAAGCAGCGCAGCCGGGCGCTCATAACCGTCAATCCGGTCCCCGATGAAGTTGAAGGTGGAATAATACCGGATCTCCAGAATCACATCCGGAACCGCCTCGCCGAGGGAAACAAAGCCGTCCATATCATCCGAAAACATGGTATGCCGCCTTTCTGCGCCCGTACGCCGGGGAAGAATCCGGCCTGATTGAAACCATTTTACTGAAAATGCGCCGCAAGGACAAGCAAAAGATGTATAATATACCAAACAGACACGGAAGCGGAGGATTTCATGCAGGAATTGAGAACGGCAGCCGGGGAGGAAGCCCCGGCCGGCATTCCCTGGAACGTATATCCGAGGCCGCAGATGGTCCGGAAAG
>JAEEGL013727980.1_pt1 | contig 10647 bp, 8 predicted proteins | sample 9134231 | NCBI WGS metagenome assembly JAEEGL01 (sample SAMN16246548, study PRJNA631951) | gut metagenome | biome: gut microbiome; feature: rumen; material: fiber-attached | host: Bos | place: Iran: Karaj | collected 2018-10 | reverse complement strand
TCTGGCTATCATTTTTACGACGCTCAATCTGCCCTACGGCTCCTTTTCCCCCGCCATGTTGAAGTTTGAGAAGGACAGAGATGGATATATTTCTGCGGTAAATACGATCTGCATCCTGTTTACGGCAATCTTCTTCGGCATCTATTTTCTCTTCAAGAACTTCTGGGACGGTTTAGTCAAATTGCCTACGGTACTTATGATCCTGATGGGGTTTGAAATGCTGTTCAGCACTTCGACTCAGCTGTGGATGGGGCACGCAAGGTTCGAATACCGATACAAACAATTCGTGGCGGTAACGCTCCTTGCCACCGTGATGGGGACCGTATGCTCTCTTCTGGCGGTCATCTTCCTGCCCAACAAAGGGGTGGGGAAGGTGATGGCAAGCGGACTTGTCACATGCAGCATCGGGCTTGTACTCCTCCTTCGATCCATGCTAAAAGGAAAACAGTGCTTCAACAGAGAATACTGGAAGTATGCGCTGTCCTTCAACATTCCGTTGATCCCCTATTATTTATCCCAGATCGTTTTCAATGAATCGGATCGGCTCATGATAAACAATATGACCGGAATGGGCGATGCCGCCATGTATGGAGTGGCCTACGCGTTAGCGTTCGTATTGACCTTTGTGCTAAATGCGATCAACAATTCCTTCGTCCCCTGGATGTATCGGAAAATACGGGACAATCAGCTCCAGCACAACAAGAAGGTGTCGATCATTATTGCCGGCATCATGGCCGTTCTTCTGTTGGGAATCATCGCGCTGGCACCGGAGATCATTCTGATCATGGCCGGGGAGAAATATGCCCCGGCTGTGTGGGTGGTGCCCCCGGTGGCCATGAGTCTATTGCTTCTCTTCTACTCCCAGCTCTTCATCAATATCGAATTTTATTATGAGGAGAAGTACAAGCTGGTCGGCGCATCCATATTGGCGGCGGTGGTGAATATCGTGCTGAATTACTTTGGCATCAAGCTCTTCGGCTTTGTGGCGGCCGGCTATACTACCCTTATCAGCTACATTCTGTTCGCGGGATGCAACTATTTTGCCATGAAGAAGATCTGCCGGAACAAAGGGATCGAAGACGATATGTATGATTACAAAGCTCTGGTTGGCCTTTTCACGGCCTTCGCCGCGATCGGATTTGCTTTTGCCGTTCTATATCCCTACAGATGGGTGAGACTGGGCATGATAGCAGCCGGTTTGATCGTGGGCTTTCTCATGAAAGACAGGCTGCTGGCGGGTGGAAAAAAAGCGCTGGAAACAATAAAAAGCAAGGATTGATCCACATGAACATGCGAATCTATAATTTTCTAAGAGGATGCAAGCATATCTTGATGATTCCCTGGCAAAGGGGCATCCTGTTGGACGCAAAATGGAAAAAGCAAAGGATCCTGGCCAAAAAGAAAGGCAAGATCAGAGGTCCAATTAAAGTTGGATTTATCGTTCAGATGCCGGAAGTGTGGGATAAGGAAGCACCCTTGTTCGAAGCCATGTTGGATGATGATCGGTTCGCCGTCACCATGATCATCGTCCCTCATTATGATTTCGCGGCTTCACGCCTAAATGAATACGGCGAGGAAAAACGGTACTTCACGGAGAAATACCCCAATGTGTGTACCGTGCTACTGAAGGATGAAGCGGATATGGTCATTGATGGATCGTTTGACTATGTCTTTTATCAAAGATGTTGGGAAGAGTATTTGCCAAGGCAGTTGAGATGCAATAATGTGATACGGTATGCCCTGACCTGTTACGTCCCCTATTGTTATCATTGCGCTCCTGATCCGACGGCTTATTATCAGACTGACTTCTTTTTATACTTGAACAAATTCTATTGCTGCAGCAAAGATCAGTTTGAGCAGGTGAGTTCGATCCGGGGAGCAGAAGGCAAATACTTGGGGTATCCCGTCATCGATTCCTTGCGGTATGATGCTGCGCCTCATTCATCCTGCAACGTTTTGTGGACACCGAGATGGACGGATGATCCTGATTTGGGAGGCACTTCCTTTATCAGAAACCATGAAGAAATACTTGGGATACAGGACATAGATGACAGAATCAATCTCATTTTACGGCCGCATCCGTTGACTTTTGAAAACGCGCTGAAACAGGGATGGATGAGCGAATCGGAAATAGAGGCTTACAAGAGAAAGGTCATTGAATCAGGTGCGTCGTTCGACAAAAACAAAATAATCGAGGACACTTTTTTAGATACGGATATAATGATCACGGACTTCAGCTCGGCGATCATCACGTTTTTTTATTCCGGAAGGCCGATTATCTTTTGCTCAGATCATGAGTTTCCCATGATAGACGCTTTCAAGGATATCATTGGAGCGTGCTATCTGGCAAAAGATTGCAGAGAGATATCAACGGTATTGAAGGAGCTTATACAGGGAAACGACGTCCTGTATGACAGACGGCAAGAAGTCATTCAAAGGATATATAACAGGGGATCTTCGGTGGACAACATAATGCGAGACTTGGTTGAAACGCTGAACTGATCCGCTGTATCTGATATAGATAAAAACTGTTCTATTGCAGAACACAGGAGGCGCAAGATGGCAAATGTAGCTTTGTTGATCGCCGGAGGATCCGGCAGCAGAATGGGACAGGACATCCCGAAACAGTTTATCAGCGTCTATGACAAACCTGTGCTGATTTACACACTGGAAGGCTTCCAAAAGCATCCCCAGATTGATGCTATTGAGGTCGTATGCATTGATGGCTGGCATGAAGTTCTGTGGGCATACGCAAAACAGTTCAATATTTCAAAACTGAAATGGGTGATTTCCGGTGGCGAGACCTGTCAGGAGTCCATTCGGAATGGTGTGTTCAATCTGGAGGGGGAAGTGTCAGACGATGATATCGTGATCATCCATGATGGCATCAGACCGCTGGTGGATGAGACGGTACTTACGGATGTCATTCTAAAAGCCCAGCAGTATGGGAACGCCGTGACATCGCTTCCTTATAATGAGCAGATTTTCGTTTTGGATGATGAGAAAAGCACAGTGAAATATATTCCTCGTGAGACGCTGCGACGTGTTTCAACTCCGCAGGCCTACAGGTTTGGAAAGCTGGACTGGGGATACCACGAGGCCTTCGAGAAGGAGATAGGTATCTACGGCTCATCATATACGAACACAATGATGGTCGAACTTGGCGAGCGGCTGTATTTTGCTGCCGGTTCTGACAAGAACATCAAACTTACCACAAAGGACGATCTTGAAATGTTTAAGGCTTATCTGAAATCAGATAAGGACAATTGGTTGAAATAAGGGAGCCGCTCGTGAACCTTTACGATAACGACTTATATCTTGAGGATATCGAATATGTTTGTGACCTTGATCTGCCGTGGGATAAGCTGCAGGGAAGGAGCGTGCTGCTGTCCGGCGCCACAGGCTTAGTCGGTTCATTCCTTGTGGATGTGCTTTTGAGCAAAGGAATTGACTGCACCGTATATGCTCTGGGTCGAAGTGAGCAGAAAGCAAAGAATCGTTTCTCCAAGTGGGCGAATGAAAAGCACTTCATTTTCATTCCATACGACATCAACAAGCAACTGATTCGGGATGACATTGGGACTGTAGACTACATTCTCCATATGGCGTCGAACACTCATCCGATGCAGTATTCCACAGATCCTATCGGTACGATCACAACGAATATTATCGGTGCGCAGAACATGCTGGAATTTGCCATAGAGCATCATGCCACGCGGTTCGCCTTCACATCATCCAATGAAATTTATGGTGAAAACCGTGGGGATGTGGAGTTGTTCACGGAGGAGTACTGCGGATATATAAACTCCAACACCATGCGTGCGGGGTATCCTGAGAGCAAGAGATGCGCAGAAGCATTGTGTCAAGCATATAAGGCACAGAAGGGACTCGATGTGGTTATCCCACGTCTTACTCGTTCCTACGGTCCAACGATGCTGATGAGCGACACAAAGGCTATCAGCCAGTTCATCCGAAAAGGGATAGAGGGAGAAGATATTGTCCTTAAGTCTGCAGGAACGCAGTATTATAGCTACACCTATGTTGCAGATGCGGTGAGCGGATTGTTATATGTGCTCTTAAAAGGTGAGAATGGAGAGGCATATAACATTGCTGATGAGCGTTCGGATATTATGCTTAGAAATCTGGCAGCTATAATCGCCGGTATTGCGGGAAAGAAAGTTGTGTTTGAGATGCCCGATGCTGTCGAGGCTGCGGGATATAGTACGGCAACGAAAGCAAGACTTGATGGAAGCAAGCTGAAAAAACTGGGCTGGAAGGCAAAGTATGATATTCAATGCGGAATGAAGAGAACAATTCATATTTTGCTCAATGCTGTACCGGATTGAGGAATATAAGAATGATGGAGAAGCTTCTTGCGAAATCAATTGATCGGCGGCAGCCATTTCGTGGAATACAACGATCCCCTGACGGACTGCCTCTGGGGTCAGCATAGGCTGGCGGTCCGGCCCCATTGTGTCAGGTAAGCAGCTGGGAGGAGCTAAGTTCCCTTCTGGGTCGGCTGGTTCAGGATGACGACCCGCTGCGTCCCCTTCGGTGGCGCATCATTCAGGACAATTTTCTCTATCATGCCAGCGCCACGGACCGGATCAAAGCACAGATCTTTTCAGACGCGGGATGAACACTTGATTGATTCGTTGCTTTCATCAGGCGCATTTCAAATGAGGAGGTTATGCATATGAAAGGCATCATTCTTGCAGGCGGGGCGGGGACGCGGCTGTATCCGCTCACCATGGTGACGAGTAAACAGCTGCTGCCGGTGTACGACAAGCCCATGATCTACTATCCCCTGTCCACGCTGATGCTGGCGGGGATACAGGACATTTTGATCATTTCCACACCGGACGATACGCCCCGGTTCGAAGCGCTTTTGGGGGATGGCTCGCAGTTCGGTGTGAAGCTGCAATATAAGGTCCAGCCCAGCCCCGACGGCCTTGCTCAGGCGTTCATCCTGGGAGAGGAGTTCCTGGGGGGCGAAGCTGGGGCCATGGTGTTAGGCGACAACATCTTCTATGGAAACGGGTTCAGACGGATCCTTCGAGCAGCGGTGGAGGACGCCGAGGTGAACAAGCGGGCCACGGTGTTCGGCTACTACGTGAACGACCCGGAGCGATTTGGCGTGGTCGCTTTCGATGCCAACGGCAAGGCGACCAGCATCGAGGAAAAGCCTAAGGCGCCCAAGAGCAACTATGCGGTCACCGGACTGTATTTTTATCCGGCAGGGGTGAGCGCACGGGCGAACCAGGTCAAGCCCTCGGCGCGAGGGGAATTGGAGATCACGACCCTCAACGAGATGTACCTTATGGATGATCTGCTGGACGTTCAGCTTCTTGGCAGAGGCTTCGCGTGGCTGGATACGGGAACCATGGATAGCCTTGTGGAGGCGGCCGATTTCGTTCAGATGATTTCAAAACGGCAGGGGATCACCATCTCGGCGCCGGAGGAGATCGGATTCATCAATGGATGGATCAGCAAAGAGCAGCTGATAGAATCGGCGAAACGGTATGGAAAGTCGCCTTATGGTACGCACCTGAAAGCGGTGGCGGAAGGAAAGGTAAGGTATTGAGCATGAAAAAGTATCTCATCACTGGCTGCGCGGGGTTCATCGGTTCCAATTTCGTCTATTACATGCTGAAGAAGCACGAGGACATTTTGCTGGTCAACCTGGACAAGCTGACCTATGCGGGGAATCTGGAGAATCTGAAGGGCGTGGAGAAGGATCCGCGTCATGTATTCGTGCAAGGCGATATTTGCGACAAGGAACTGGTCACAGATCTGTTCTTGAAATACGATTTCGATTATGTGATCAACTTTGCCGCGGAATCCCACGTGGATCGTTCCATCGCCAATCCCGAGATTTTTGTCCAGACCAACGTCATGGGCACGGTGAATCTGCTGCAGCGGGCGAAGGAGGCCTGGTACAACGTCGAAAAGAAGACCTGGAAGGCCGGGAAGAAATATCTTCAGGTCAGCACCGACGAGGTGTACGGCGCCCTGGGTCCCGACGGCTTCTTCGTGGAGACTACGCCCATCGATCCTCACAGCCCCTATAGCTCTTCCAAAGCTTCTGCAGATCATTTTGTGCAGGCGTTCCACGATACCTATGGCATGCCCATCAATATCACCCGCTGCAGCAACAACTATGGCCCCTACCAGTTCCCGGAGAAGCTGATCCCGCTGATGATCAACAATGTGAAGCGTCATAAACAGCTGCCGGTCTATGGAGACGGCATGCAGATCCGCGACTGGCTGTATGTGGAGGACCATTGCAAGGCCATCGACATGGTGTGCAGCGGCGGAAAGCCCGGCGAGGTATACAATGTGGGCGGTCACAACGAGCGTCCCAACATCTTCATCGTGAAAACCATCATCAAACAGCTTCGGGACAGGTTGAAGGATGAAGGCATCTCAGAAACGCTCATCCGGCACGTGGAGGATCGGCTTGGGCATGATCGCCGCTATGGCATTGATCCATCCAAGATCAAGGAGGATCTGGGCTGGTATCCGGAAACTCCGTTTGAAGTGGGCATCGTGAAGACCATCGACTGGTATCTCGAGAACGAAGCCTGGATGGATCAGGTCACATCCGGCGCCTATCAGCGCTACTATGACGAAATGTATAAGAACAGGTAACGAAGGATGAAGGTGCTTGTAACCGGCGTCGGAGGTCAACTGGGGCACGATTGCGTGAACGAGCTGATCAAAAGAGGGCACGCTGTTTTTGGAAGCGATATTCACCCAGTCTACAGCGGCGCGATGGACGCTTCGTCGGTCACCCATGAGCCGTATCACCCGCTGGACATCACGGATCAAGCGGCTGTCAAGAACACGATACTGGATATTCAGCCGGATGCTATCGTCCACTGTGCGGCGTGGACGGCAGTGGACGCAGCGGAAGAGGAAGCGAACAGACCCAAGGTCGAGGCGATCAATCATTTCGGCACTCGCTGCATTGCCGAGGCGGCTCGAACTGTGGACGCCAAAATGGTGTATCTCTCCACCGATTATGTGTTCGACGGCCAGGGAGATAGGCCCTGGCAGCCGGACGATAGGTGCTTTGCGCCGCTGAATGTCTATGGAAAAACCAAATTAGAGGGTGAAATGGCGGTCAGCTCCGTCCTGGAGAAATATTTCATCGTCCGCATTGCGTGGGTGTTCGGTCTCAACGGAAAGAATTTCATCAAAACCATGATCAACGTGGGCAAGACCCATGACACGGTCCGAGTGGTGAATGACCAGATCGGCACCCCAACCTACACGCTTGACCTTTCTCGGCTGTTGGCGGACATAATCGAAACGGATAAGTACGGATTCTACCATGCTACGAACGAGGGAGGGTATATCTCCTGGTATGAGTTCTGCTGTGAATTCTACAGGCAGTATGGTCTTAAAACGAAGGTGGTTCCTGTGACCACAGCCGAATATGGACTGAGCATAGCGAAACGTCCATATAACAGTCGGCTGGACAAAAGCAAACTGATCGCAGAAGGGTTCGAGCCGTTGCCGACGTGGCAGGATGCGGTGGACCGGTATTTGAAGGAGGCTAAGCTCTGATATGGGACAGATCGTGGTGGAGAGAAATCTGGATGGGATCGAAGGCCTGTGTCTGATAACACCGGCCGTTCACGGTGACAGCCGAGGGTTTTTTATGGAGACCTACAATCAGCGGGATATGGAGGAAGCAGGGTTCCATATCGCGTTTGTTCAAGATAACCAGAGCATGAGTACGAAGGGGGTCCTTCGCGGACTCCATTTCCAAAAACAATATCCCCAGACGAAGCTGGTGCGCGTGATCAAAGGGGAAGTCTTTGATGTGGCGGTGGATCTGAGAAGCGGTTCAAGGACCTATGGCAAATGGCATGGGGAGGTATTGACGGAGGAAAACAAGAAGCAATTCTTGATCCCTTGCGGCTTTGCGCACGGGTATCTGGTCTTAAGCAGCATGGCTGAGTTTTGCTATAAATGCGATGATTTCTATCATCCTAACGATGAAGGCGGCCTTGCCTGGAATGATCCGGATATAGGGATCGTTTGGCCGAAGGTTCAGCGTGTTGCTCTTGGAACGGCGAATGCGGAGGGATTCACTGTCGATGGAGCGCCTCTGATTTTGAACGAGAGAGATCAGAAATGGCCCGGCATTCGGAACGCGTTTCGCTTTGAGTGATCGTATATCCGCTGGGGTAAAACGGGCCGGCCCATCCGTGTGATGCTGCAGATCGGTTTCTGTTGGGAATCATAAAAGAGAATAGGGATGCTTTTCAAAAAGATGGGGTTGACGCGGGTATGCGTCAACCCCATCTTTGCTTCTGCCAAATCAAACCAGCACCATGCCGACGATCTCCTTGTTGAGCGCCTTGGCGCGAAGGATCTCGGTATCCACTAAATCAAGACGGGACTTGCCGAGTTCTTCCACAAATACGATCCCGGCGTAATCGGCAAGCTCCTTCACCGCTTCCGGGTTGTTGATTATGTTTCCGCAGACCTGGACTCGACCATCCGTGTATGCGGCGACCTTTTCTGCAACGGAGCGGCTCTGGGAAGAGACAAGGCAAACAGAACGATCGCCTATGCGGGCGAGAAGGCTTTGGACGGTAGCTTGCGCGTTCGCTTCAAAGTTGCCGGTGGGTTCGCCTTCCAGCTTGCGGATGGCCGTATCAAACCAAATCTTCCGTGAGGAGGGCAGAACACCGATCAGAGGGAAGGGATATCTGTTCTTGACTTCGTTTTGATTTTGAATGGTGCCGCCGAATATACCTTTGAGCAGCGCATATCCACAACCAAGCAGGAAGCCGATCAGCCCTGCAATAAGACCATACTTGACGGCCCGTTTGGCCATGCTGCGCAAGCTGGGGCGATTCCTCACTGAGCTGATTTCTGCGTCCCGCAGGGTCGCCTGAGCCGCATCCAATGCGCTCCTGGCTTCGGCAACGGCCTGTTCCGCTTTTGAATCGTTTTGCAAAGACTGAAGGGAATTGTTAGCATCCGTCAAAGCTTTTTCTGCGTTCGTCAGGCTTTTCTCGTTTTCGGTGTGGATCATGCTCATGTTCCGATCCACTTCATACCCGGAATAGGTGGACAGGATCGCTGTTTCATGCTGTGGCAGGGCCTCTTTTCCTTGGGCGACCAAGGTTTCATACAGATGATCGACCACCTGCTCCGCGATCTTCAAATCGTCATACAGGACACAAATTTCAACGACGTAGTGATCCTCGTCGCTGGTAACAGAAATCAGCTCTTCAATGTATTGCGGCTCTGTTTCAACGCCCATGATGGATTGGACGTGATCGATGGTTTTTGAATCGAAGGGATACATCTGCGTATAGGCGACGACGATCCCGATACGGGGATCTTCGGACGGGAGCGCGTCGCCGGAAGCGTTGTCCGCTTCCACCGAGAAGCGGAGCCGCGCTGCGCCGCGGTGGAAGGGATTCATGCCACAATAGATGCTGTCGTTCACATAATCCTGCGACTGCAGCACCTGGCGTTTCAATCGCTCCACCTTTTCCAATGCGCCGGGAAGCTTCACGTTCTCGTGAAACAACAGGGAGTTTTGAGCTTTTTCCAGATTGCTTTTTGCTGTTGCAACAACCCTTTCCGCGGCTTCAACGTCCCTCTGCGTCACTTTGGGCTGGGCTTTGACCACGGAATAGGCGCCGTATAGCCCGCTCAAAAAACCAAGGATCAGTATCAGGCAAAGGATCCCTTTGCTTTTTTTCAGGACCATCGCCAACAGATCGTCGATGCGGATCTCTGTTTCTTTATTATTCACCATGCTGTCCCTCTCGCGTTTTGATTCATGGCTATAAAATGCGCCATTACTCTTTTCCAAACAATTCCTGCCGGATCAGGATCTTGTTCTTTTCAATCTCCGGAAGGATCGCATACGCACCTTCATACGCGATCTCGCTGTAGGAATCGTCAAAGGGCATGCGGATCGTGGTCACCACCAGATCGTTGGATACGGCGATCTCATATCCAAGATCGGAAATGGTCGTCCAATCCAGATTGGTGCGAATGCTGTCAAAAATATCGGCAAACAAGGGGAACAGGTATTCCCGATCAAAATTGTCCGTGAGGTACCAGAAGGTATCGTTGATCAGGGCCAGTTGCTTCTCCGCCCTTCCGATATCCCCCTTGTCGTCCGAGACTCGATCCGACAGATAGCAGACCGCCTCATTGCCTTTGAGTCGGTTGGTCCCTGCGGACAGGTTTGAACTGGTCTGCTCGTTGATGAAGGCGGCTTCCGCTTCGGTCAGCGTGGCGGGGACGCCGTTCACCGCGTCCGCCAGCTTGGCCAGCTCCTCCGTGCCGGTGTATACGTAATTCTGGATGCCCAGCTCGAAGCAGTCGTTGATGGTGTTGATCAGCATGCCCATGCCGCCGGTGGCGTAGATGGCGCCCAGCCGCTTCCAGCCGTACTCATGGGTGGGCAGGAGCATATCTCGAGGCAGGGCGACGATGGAGAGCTTTTGCTGCAGCTGGTTGTACGATACCAGGAAGATCATGTCCGTCTGCCGGGGCTCTGAATCGATCTTGCCCTGCTGGACCACAACCGCCATAGTGATGGTATACTTGTCGATCTTGGCCTGTTCATAGATGGGAACTTCCTGGATCTCGCCGGTCTCATAG
>JAEEGL013346909.1_pt1 | contig 10647 bp, 9 predicted proteins | sample 9134231 | NCBI WGS metagenome assembly JAEEGL01 (sample SAMN16246548, study PRJNA631951) | gut metagenome | biome: gut microbiome; feature: rumen; material: fiber-attached | host: Bos | place: Iran: Karaj | collected 2018-10 | reverse complement strand
GCCTACTACGTCAAGACGGAGCTGAACCCCAAGCTGAAGGTCACGCTGGAGGACGCCTCGCTGTCCCTGAGCAGCACGGTCTGGTACACGGACGCCGCGGGCAAGCCGCAGGAGCTCCAGACCCTGACCAGCCGCGAAAACCGCATCTGGGTCGACTATCAGAACCTCCCCGAGGGCATGGAGCACGCGCTGGTCAGCATTGAGGACCACCGCTTCTATGACCACAAGGGCGTGGACTGGTACCGCACCGCCGGCGCCTTCGCCCAGATGTTCCTCTCCATGAGCAACGACTTCGGCGGCTCCACGATCACCCAGCAGCTCATCAAGAACAACACCCAGAACGACGCCGACCTGGTCTCCCGCAAGCTCCTCGAAATTTTCCAGGCGCTGGAGCTGGAGAAGACCTATACCAAAGAAGAGATCGTGGAGTGGTATCTCAACACGGTCTACTTCGGCGAGGGCTGCTACGGCGTCTACACCGCGGCCCAGACCTATTTCGGCAAGGACGTCTGGAACCTCTCCCTGGCGGAGAGCGCCAGCATCATCGGCATCACCAACAACCCGTCCAAATACGACCCCTTCATCGCCAACATCATCACGGACCGGGACCTGGGCCTGACGCTGACCTGCCGCGAATGGAACAAATACCGCCAGGAGCTGATCCTCGGCGAGATGTACGACTACGGCTACATCACCCACGACGAATACATCGCCGCGAAGAACGAGGAGCTGAATTTCGTCCGCGCGGAGAACGACCCCTATGTGATGGAGATCTACAGCTTCTATGTCGAGACGCTGCTGGACGACGTGCTGCATGACCTGATGGCGGAGCTGGACATCAACGAGAAGACCGCCCGGGACAAGCTCTATTACGGCGGCCTCCAGATCTACAGCTGCTATGATCCGGCGGTGCAGGCCGCCGTGGACAGGGTGTTCCTGGACGTGGAGAACCTCCCGCAGCCTTACCGCACCAGCAAGCAGCAGCTCCAGTCCGGCATGGTGATCATCGACCCCTATACCGGCGAGATCAAGGCCATCGGCGGTGCGGTCGGGGAGAAGACCGTCAACGACGCCTGGAACTACGCCACCGACTCGAAGCGGCAGGTGGGTTCGTCCATCAAGCCGCTGTCGGCTTACGGTCCGGCGCTGGAGTACGGCCTCATCACGCAGAACACGCTCGTCAACGACTCCCCGGACATCCATCTGGAAGGGACGGGGTGGTATCCCTACAACGACGGCGGCAGCTATTCCTACATCATCACGATCCGGGAAGCGCTGAAGCGGTCGAAGAACACCGTCGCGGCACAGATCGTGGACAAGCTGACGCCCGCGGAATCCTACAAGTATCTGACGGAAAAGCTGGGCTTCACCAGCCTGGTGCCCGCGGACGCGGATTACGCGCCGATGGCGCTGGGCGCTCTGACCGAGGGCGCGACGGTCCGGGAGATGGCGCAGGCTTACACGGCCTTTGTCAACGCTGGCACCATGACCTTCGGCCGGACCTACACGAAGGTCCTCGACTCCAACGGCAACACCGTCCTGGACAACTCGCCGAAGACCATCCGAGCCTTCTCTCCCAACACGGCGGCGAATATCTGCAATATGCTGGAAAACGCGGTCGGCGGCGGCGGTACCGGCGCGGGCGCTTACTTCCCCGGCGTTGCCGTCGCCGGAAAGACCGGTACGACTGCGGACAACAACGACCGTTATTTTGTCGGGTTTACGCCGTATTACGTCGCAGCAGTCTGGACCGGATACAATTATCCGGAGACCATGTATTTCTATACCAATCCCGCTGTTACGATCTGGAAGAGCGTAATGCAGCCGCTCCACGAGGGACTGGAGTACCGGAATTTCCCGGCACCCTCCGTCGGTATCGCCACCAACATCTTCGGAAACCTCGAGGAGGACCTGCGCAGGCAGGAGGAGGAGCGGAATCCCAAACCGACGCCCGAGCCCACGCCGGAGCCGACCCCCGAGCCGACGCCGGAGCAGACCCCGGAACCGACGCCGGAGCCGACGGAGGTACCGGAACCCACCGAAACGCCGGAAGCACCGCCGGAACCGACGGACGAGCCGCCCGAACCGACGGAGCCGGTCGGCGGAGAGGAAGAAGCGGGGACGGGAACAGAATAGGAAACAACGCGGCGGCCCGCACTGCGGGCCGCCGCGGTCTTCTGTTTTCGGGAGAAACGAAGGACGTCGGGGAAAAACCGGGTCAGACGTCGTAGACGCCCATGATGACGATGCCGACGATGACCAGCGCGATCATCAGATAATGCTTCCAGGAAAGCTTTTCCTTCAGGAAGATCCGGCTCCAGATCACCGAGACCATGCAGTAGGCGGAGATGATCGGCGCCGACATGGCAAGGTGCTCGCTGTCCGCGATGGCGTAGATGTAGGCGAGCTGGCCGACGGTCTCGCAGACCGCGCCGACGTATTTCGGGAGCTCCATCTTCGGAATGAGCCGATCCTTCTTGATGACGACCGCGTAGACAAAGCAGACGACGCCGGCGCACAGGAAGGTCAGCTCATACGCCACGTTGGCGCTGGCCTCATCCAGCGTTTCCAGCACGATATTGTCGGCAAAGGTGCCCGCGGCGTCCAGAAGGCAGTAGGCGATGGGAAGCGCCAGCGCCAGCCAGCTCTTGGCATAGCGGAAGTTGCCCGCGTCCTGCCGCGCTCTGCGCAGCTCGTCGTCCTCACGGGACTCGACGACGCCGAGCCCGATGACGCCGATGCAGACCAGCGCGATGGCGATCAGGACCAGCGGGGGATACGCCTCGTCCCCGGTGACGAGCGCCGCCACGGCCACCAGCGCGCCGGAGGCGTTGCAGATCGGGGAGGAGATCGAAAGCTCGATGTAGCGCAGACCCAGATAGCCCAGCGCCATGGAGAGGATGTAGAGGATGGAGACGGGAAGATAGGTCAGGATGATCTGCCAGCTGATCTCCACGCCGCCGACGAAGATCTCCCAGCAGGCGTGCAGTCCCATGACGACGCCCACCGCGATGACCATTTTGAGGTGCGATCGTTTGTCGCTGCCGTCCCGGCAGCCGATCTTGGAAAAGAGGTCGCTGCCGCTCCAGAAGAGCAGCGCAATGATGGAAAGCCAAAACCACATGTTGTTCTGTCACTCCTGTTCGTAAGATCAGTTGTTTGCTTTATCCGGCGACAGGAGGCGGACGGCGGCGGAAATGGCGGTTTTCTGTACTCATGAGATCTCCGGAAGGTCCACAAGACCCTTTTCAAACAGCTTCTGCAGGCTCATCATGATGCCGAGCTTGGCGTGATACCAGGTCAGTCGGCCCTGGAAGTAGACGGAATAGGGCGGGCGCAGCGGCCCGTCGGCGCTCAGCTCGATGCTGCTGCCCTGGACGAAGGCGCCGGCGGCCATGATCACGTCCGCGTCGTAGCCGGGCATCGGGGCGGGAACGGGGCGGACGTAGCTGTCCACCGGGGCGGCGGCCTGGATCCCCTCGCAGAAGGCGACGAGCCGGTCCGCGCTGTCCAGCTCCACGGCCTGGATGATGTCGTGGCGGGATTCCTGTCCGTCGGGGAGGACGCGGAACCCGAGGGACGCATAGAGCCGCGCGGCGAAGATCGCGCCCTTCAGCGCGCCCGCCACGGTGACCGGCGCGAGAAAGAAGCCCTGATACAGCGCGGTCTTGACGTCCAGACTTGCGCCGACCTCCTGGCCGAGTCCGGGGGCGGAAAGACGGTAGGCGCAGCGGTCGACGCATTCTTTCGTGCCGCAGATGTATCCGCCGATCGGGGCCAGCCCGCCGCCCGGGTTCTTGATCAGCGAGCCGACGATCATATCCGCGCCGACGTCGCTGGGCTCCCGGCGCTCCACGAACTCGCCGTAGCAGTTGTCCACCATGCACAGCACATCCGGCTTGCACCGCTTGCAGAAGGCGATGAGTTCCCCGATCCGCGCGACGGAGAGCGTGGGGCGCATCGCGTAGCCCTTGCTGCGCTGGATCGTGATAAGCTTCGTCTTTTCGTTGATGGCGGCGCGGATGCCGTCAAAGTCAAAGCCGCCGTCCGGGAGCAGATCGACCTGGCGGTAGGCGACGCCGTATTCCGCGAGGGAGCAGGCGGCGGGCCGGATGCCGATGACCTCCTCCAGCGTGTCGTAGGGCTTCCCGACGGGAGAGAGCAGCTCGTCCCCGGGCAGGAGGTTCGCGCTCAGGGCGACGGCCAGCGCGTGGGTGCCGCAGACGAGCTGCGGACGGACCAGGGCGGCTTCGGTGCGGAAGGCGTCGGCATAGACGCGCTCCAGCGTGTCCCGCCCGGCGTCGTTGTAGCCGTAGCCCGTGGAGCCGGCAAAACAGGCGGCGTCCACGCGGTTTCGCTGCATGGCCAGAAGCACCTTGGCCTGGTTCTCCTCCGCAACGGCGTCGATGGCGCCGAAGCGGTCCTTCAGCGGCGCGAGGATGGCGCGGCAATATTCGGATACACGGCTGTCAATGCCGAAATCGGAGTAGAAATCCTGCATCGTTCAACGTCCTTTTCCATGATTCGTTTTGGGTATGGCACGCGGAAACGACGCCAGTATACCATAAGCCGACGGGCGGCACAACTGTTTTTCCGCTGCGTTGTAACGCAAAATTTACGGTTTGTTCATTGACTTTCAAATCGAACACTGCGATACTGTCAGATATAAGAAATCTCACGCCGCTGGTGATTGCTATGAATCTGAAAGAAAAATTTCTCCGCATGATGGCGGGGCGTTACGGCACGGATCAGTTCTCCCGCTTCCTGTCGTTTCTCGCGCTGGGGCTGATGATCGTGAATCTCTTCCTGCGCAGCGGCATCCTGTGGCTGCTGGGCATCGCGGTGCTCGTGTTCGTTTATATTCGCCTGTTCTCCCGGAACCATGAAAAACGCCGGAGAGAAAACGAACGCTATCTGCAGCTGAAATACAAGCTGACCTCCGGCGCCCGCAACTGGCTGGACCGGCAGAAGCAGCGCAGGGACTTTGTGTTTTTCCGCTGCCCCGCCTGCCACGCGATGCTCCGGGTGCCCCGGGGCAAGGGAAAGATCCGTGTAACCTGCCGCAAATGCGGCAACGCCTTTGAGAGAAAAACCTGATGTTCGGAGTCGTCGTTGCCAATACCGATGCGCTGAATGAAGCGCAGCTTGCCCGCTACAAGGGCGCGTACTGCGGCCTGTGCCGGACGCTCCAGCAGCGCCACGGAGACCTGAGCCGTCTGACGCTGAATTATGACATGACCTTCCTGGTCCTCCTGCTCAGCAGCATGTATGAACCGGAGGAGGAGAGCGGAACGGGGCGCTGCATGGCGCACCCGGTCCACCGGCGCAGCTGGTGGCGCAACCGCTTTACGGATTACGCCGCGGATATGAACGTCGCGCTGGCCTGGCACAACTGCATGGACGACTGGGCGGACGAGCGAAAGGTGCTCTCCCTCACGGAAGCGAAGCTGCTGCGCTCGCACTACGACAAGGTCTATCAGACCCGACGGCGCCAGTGCGACGCGATCGAGACCTGCATGGAGACGATGCGGGCCGTGGAGACGTCGGAGGACGCCGCGCCGGACGCCGCCGCGAACGCGTTCGGCCAGCTGATGGGCGAGTTGTTCGCCGTGGAGGACGACAGCGTATGGAACCCGCGCTTCCGCGCCTTCGGCGAGGCGATGGGGCGCTTCGTCTACTGGATGGACGCCTGCGTCGATCTGGAGAAGGACCGGAAAAAGGGCTGCTACAACCCGCTCCTCGTGATGTACCCTGCCGGGGCCGTGGACGAGGAGGAGAAGCTGGAGCTGCTGAAAATGCTGATCGCGGAATGCGCCCGGGAGTTCGAGCGCCTGCCGCTGGTCCGGGACGTGGAGATCCTGCGCAGCGTGCTCTACAGCGGCGTCTGGACGCGGTATCTCATGAAGCTGGAAAAGGACAAGAAAGAGAAGGGGGGCGACGGGCATGGTCAGCGACCCGTATAAAGTGCTCGGGCTTTCCCCCGGCGCCAGCGATGAGGAAGTGAAGGCGGCTTACCGCAAGCTGGCGAAAAAATATCACCCGGATCTGAATCCGGGCAACCAGCGCGCGGCGGATCGCATGAACGAGATCAACGCCGCCTATGAACAGATCAAAAACCCGCAGCCGCAGGATTCGTACGGCGCGGGCTACGGAAGCGGCGCTTACAGCGGCGCGTGGGGCGGCGCTTACGAGAGCGCCGGGGCCTATCAAAGCCGCGAGAGCGGCGAGCGCAACGAGCTGAAGGCGGCGCGGAACTTCATCCGCAGCCGGGAATTCGCCCAGGCGGTCAACGCGCTCTCCGGCGTCCCGACGAGCGAACGGGACGGGGAATGGTACTATCTCCACGCCATTGCGAATTACAACCTCGGCAACCGCGTCGCCGCGATGGACAGCGCGCGCCGGGCCTGTGCCGCCTCGCCCGGAAACGAGCGGTACCGCCAGCTCCTGCTGGAGATCCAGCAGGGCGCGCAGGCTTATGATGCGGCGGGCGAGGGCTTCGGTTTTCGCCGGGTCAACCTCGGCGGCAACAATCTGTGCATGTCGCTTTGCGTGGCGAACCTTGTCTGCAATCTCTGCTGCGGCGGCCGCTTCCTCTTCTGCTGAGCCGGAGCAGCAATATGCTGACGGGGCTGTCGGTTTCGACAGCCCCGTTTCCTCGTTTCGTTTTCGTTTCATTCCGGGCACAGATCCCGATAGATCTCCGCGTCCAGCAGCTCGCTCAGCTCGGTCAGGACGGCGGTCATGCCGCCGTTGGAGTACGCCGGGCCTGCGCTCATGAGGTCCATCATGCCGGGCGGCATCAGCGGAAGGAGGACCCGCACGTCCGTGCCCTCGCCCTCCCGGCTCTCCAGGATCAGTGTGCCGCCGTGCTTCTCGGCGATCATGCGGCAGAGGCCGAGGCCGATCCCGCCGCCCGGTTCCGCGCAGAGGGCTTCGATGTCGCGCCGCTCCCGGAAGCCGGTAAAGATGCTGTTGAGCTGTGCGGGCGGGATGCCGCTGCCGTTGTCGCTGACGGAGATCAGCGCGTTGGAGCCGCTCTTCGCGAGCTTCAGGCGCACCCGGCCGTCCGCGGGCGTGTGCCGCAGGCTGTTGGCGAGCAGGTTCAGGACCAGCTGCTCGATCCTGCGCGCGTCCATGCAGGCAGGCAGGGTGTCCAGCTCCGTGATGAACTCCACCGGGGCGTATGCGCCGCGGGTGAGCAGGGCGGTGCTGGAGGCGATGTCCGAACACAGCGCCGCGAGATCGACGCGGCGGAGCGCCAGCTCCATGCTGCCGTCGCCCAGGGAGATCAGAGTGTTCAGATTGCCGATCCGCCGGAGCAGCGTGTAATAACTGTGATCCAGCGCGGCAAGATATTTCCGGGCGTCGGCCGCCTCCTGCGGCAGTGCGCTGCGGAGCCGTTCGGAGGAAAGCCCGACGTTGAACAGCGCCGCGAGCATGCCGCTCATCGTTCCCGCGGAAAGGAAGCCGCGGTCCTCCGACACGGGGCAGTCCGCCTCCAGAGAAAGATACAGCGCCCCGCCGCACCGCGCGGCGGACACGGTATAGCGGACGCCGCCGATCACGACGGCGCTGAGAAAGCGGTCCGCCGGATCGAATGCGATCAGATCCGGGATCAGCTCCGAGGCCCCGTCCCCGGGCCGGCTGCCCGGGAAGGCCTGCCGCGCCGCGGAATTCATCCAGACGATCTTCCCGCCTTCCAGGACCAGTACGGGGTCCCGGCTCAGCTCCAGTATGGGATTCAGCGCGTTGTCCATGCCTGCCTCCTGCTCCGGATTTCCGGCCGATGCGGCCGCAAACCTAGGATTTGCACGATAGTTTATTGTATTCAGCGCCGCCGCCGAAAAAACTGCCCGGATTCAGTATAACAGCATTTCGACAAAAAAGGAAGCGCTTTGCGGCGCGGCTGAAGGACTGCCGCGGAAGGGACCCCGTCCCCGCTGCAAGCATCGTTCGCTCCTCCAAAGGGGCGGCGATTCATGCCCCAATCATAGTATATCGGGATCCGAAAAGCAAGGATGCTTTTCCCGGCGCCGAGAGACGGCCGGGCGCGATGGCACTTGTAATCTTTCGTCAATTCATGTATAATTAATTATTCTGCGAAAAAGAAGAGCGAGAAACAGATGGATTTTGACCGTATGCTCCGCTACTGCGAACAGCTGGAGAGGAACAACAACCGAACATGGTTCCACGACCGGGAGAACCACGCGCTCTACACGGCGGCGAAGGAGGATTTCACCGAGCTGCTGCGGGATCTGAAGTTCCGGCTTTCGGAGGTCGTGGCGCCCGATCTGGCGGAGCGGCTTTTGTACGCGGACCCGAAGGCGATGCAGTACCGGATCCCGCGGGACATGCGGGCCAACCGCGGCAAGCTGCCCTACAACCCCCGCTGGGCGGCGGACATTTCCGGCGACCGCCACGCGCTGCTGCCGATCGGGTACTATGTCCACATCCAGCCCGGCGGCCGCACGATGTTCGGAACGGGCGCGTGGTGCTGGGAGCCGGAGATGTATCTGCGGGTCCGCACGGCGATCTCCACGCAGTTCCTGCGCTTTTCCGAGGCGATCGAAGAGAGCGGCCTGCCGCTCCTGGGCGAAGGAATGCTGAAGCGGGTCCCCCGCGGCTTCGACGCCGACGATCCGGCGGCGGAGTATCTCAAATTCAAGAGCTGGCTGGTGGCCCGGGACTTTGCGGACGCGGAGCTGCAGAGCTTCGAGGGCTTCGCTGCCGCCTGCGTGGCGGCGGCGGAACGGATGGAGCCGCTGCGCGTGTTCTTCAACGACGCGCTTTCCGGCGTGCACCGCAATCCGCTGGAAGTCAGCGACTGGGACTGACGGAGGACGTGAAATGATCGCACTCGGTTACCTTCTGACCTTCGGCTGGGTGTTCCTGACGCTGGGGCTGACCCTGGTGCTGAAGAAAAAAACGGGCGCGGACGACGAAGTGTCCCGCAAGATCGTCCACGTCTCTGTGGCGTTTGCCTATATCCCGATGTACGTTTTCCTCCGCGGGACCTGGCATTTCATCGTCCCCACGGCGGTGTTCATCGTGCTCAACGCCGTGAGCTACCGGAAAAACCTGTTCGCCGCCATGGAGCGGACCGACGAGAGCAAACGCTCCCTCGGCACCGTGTACTATGCCGTCAGCATGACCGTGATGGGGGCGCTGTGCGTGCTCGTCCCGCGCTGCCTGCCCTGCTACGCCATGGGGGTGTTCTGCATGGCGCTGGGGGACGGTTTCGCGCCGATTTTCGGCGCGATCCGGCGCGGAAACCGCCGACTTTTCGGCGAGCGGACGCTGTACGGGACGATCAGCGTTTTCGTGATCTGCCTGATCGTCGCCGCCCTGATCTCGGCGATCTTCCACATGGGCCTGCCGGTGTGGGCGATCGCGCTGATCGCGCTTGCGGCGGCGGCGCTGGAGCTGATCGGCAGCCGCGGCCTTGACAACCTGACGCTGCCGCTCGGCGTTTTTCTGCTGAGCACACTGCTGATGCTGAAGACGGGGGCGTGAGCGGCAAATGCTGAAAAGGATCCTGATCTCTCTGCTCGCGGCCGCCGCGCTGGCCGGACTGGCCGCGTGGCGCAGAGCGCTGACGCGCGGCGGACTGCTGCTGGCGGCGGCGCTGGCCGTCGTCATCGGCATCTGCGGCGGCGTGTCCGGCTTCCTCGCCCTTGCCTTGACCTTCCTCTTCACCGTCGCCGCCGGGAAAATCTCCGGCGCGAAGCGTGAGCGGGCGGAAGCGGACCTGCACGCAAAGACCGGCGCGCGGGACGCGGCGCAGGTTTTCTGCAACGTTTTCACCGGCGCGCTGGCGCTGCTTCTTTTCCGCCTCACCGATTACCGCGGCTTCCTTTGGGCTTACGGCGGCGCGATGGCGGCCTCCCTCGCGGACAGCATGGCGAGCGAGCTGGGCGTCCTGTCCCGCCGCGCGCCCCGGGATATCCTGACGCTGAAGCCGGTGCAGGCCGGGATCTCCGGCGGCGTTACCGCGCTGGGCTTCGGGATGAGCCTGCTCGGCGCGGCCCTGCTGGCGCTGACGCTTGCGCTGCCGAAAGACGGCCCGGGCTTCGGCAGCTTTCCTGACGTGACGGCGGCGGGCTTTTTCGCCGCGGTCTGCGACAGCGCGCTCGGCAGCGGCGTTCAGGTCAAGTACCGCTGCGCCGTCTGCGGGAAGCTGACGGAAAAGCCGCGGCACTGCGGCGTGCCGGGCACGGCGGAGCGCGGCGTGCGCTGGATGACCAACGACGCGGTGAACCTCTGCAACAATCTGCTCGGCGCACTTGCCGCGCTCGGGCTTTATGCGATCCATCACTGACGGGAGACAGACGATATGGCTGCTGAACGAAACAAAACCGCCGCGCAGGAAAAGCTGGGGACGATGCCCATCGGCAAGCTGCTGGTGACCATGAGCGTGCCGATGATGATCTCCATGTTCATCCAGGCGCTCTACAATGCCGTGGACAGCATGTTCGTCGCGCGGCTGAGCGAGGACGCGCTGACCGCGGTCTCGCTGGCGCTGCCGATCCAGAACATCATGATCGCGCTGGCCGTCGGCACCGGCGTCGGGGTCAACGCGCTGGTTTCCCGCTCGCTGGGCGAGGGGAACCTCCGCCGTGCGGAAAAGGCCGCCAACGTCCAGGTGTT
>JAEEGL012071770.1_pt1 | contig 10647 bp, 8 predicted proteins | sample 9134231 | NCBI WGS metagenome assembly JAEEGL01 (sample SAMN16246548, study PRJNA631951) | gut metagenome | biome: gut microbiome; feature: rumen; material: fiber-attached | host: Bos | place: Iran: Karaj | collected 2018-10 | reverse complement strand
GCAATATGACCTATGAAATCGCGGCCAACTATCCGGTGAAGGCTGCCGTAGCCTGTCAGGCTTCCCCCTGCATCCAGGCTATGAACACCTCCTATGGCGCGACGGTGAACCTGCTGGACAACCCCTATGTGAACCCCCAGCATTCTCACTGGGATTTCTCCGAAAGCCTCATCGGCAAAAAGTGCTCCCAGGAAGCCCATGATTTCATCATGTGGGGCGTATGCCAGGAGTGCGGCCGGGCCAAGCAGGCAGACCTGTCCATCTACAACAATTTCGACGTGCGCGAGGACCTGAAAAACGTGACTTGCCCCATCCTTCTCGTCCGGGGCGGCGACGATTGGAACGTGCCCGAGCACTACTATAAAACGGCCATGGAGTATCTCACCAACGCCGCGAAGGTGGAGTTCAAGGTGATCCCCGATTACGGCCATTTCATCATCGTAGAAGCGCCGGAGATCCTCTGTGACGCCATCGACGCTTTCCTTCCGGAGGCCCTATGAGAAGAGGATATGTGGACATCCCTGAGGGGCAGATGCATTATCGGTTCGCCGGCAGCGGCGATTCCGTCATCGTGCTGCTGCATATGTCGGGCAGTTCCTCGGAAGAGTTCGAGACCCTGGGCGACGCCCTGGCGAGCCGGGGATATCGGGCAATCGCGCCGGATCTGCTGGGCTTTGGGAGCTCCGATCATCCGTCCCACTACTATTACTCCATGGATGAACATATCGCGTCCATCCTGGCTTTGCTGGACGGGTTGAACATCGAAAAGGCGTGCTTCTATGGCAATATGGCCACCGCCAACATGGCGGCCCGGCTGGCGGTGAAGCATCCGGAGCGGGTGACGGGGCTCATGCTCATGCACCCCCTCTACAACCCGGAACCGGATTACTTCCGGCGCCGCGGCCGTTTGCCGGGTTTCTGCAGGATCGAACCGTCAGCCGACGGCAGCCATCTGCAGGAGATGTGGAAGCGGTCTCACAAGTACAACGATCCGGCCGCGGTTTCGGACAGGCGCTGCGCGGACATGGTCAAGGCGGGGGAATGGAGCGAAACGCTCCACTGGGCCCTTCACGAGGATACGCCCTTCGGTCAGTACGTGCCGCAGCTGCAGCTAAAGACAGTTATTGCCGCATACAGTTTCTTCGGAGAGCCGACGCTGCTTACCGAGTTGGCCGCTCACCTGCCCAACGGTACGTTCGAACAGGTGGAAAACGCCACACCGTATATCACCCGCCGGGAGCCGGAACGCATCGCGGCGCTGGTGTGCAGGCACTTTCCCGCGTGACAGTCTGATAATCGCAAGCAATAAAACTATACAGAAGGGGATATGAACATGAAGAAAGGGATCAAGTCTCTGGGAGCATACCTCCCATATCACTACCTGACTCGTGCAGCTTTGGGACAGGCCTGGGGCGGCAAGGGCGGCAAGGGCGAGAAGAGCATCGCCGATGTGGATGAAGACAGCGTAACGATGGCGGTGGAGGCGGCTATGGGCTGCTTCCGTCTCGTGGATCGGAAGGATGTGAACGCGCTTTACTTCGCTTCCACCACCGGCCCCTATGCCGAGAAAGCCCACGCCTCATTGATCGCTGTGGCCTGCGATCTGAAGGATGAGGATGTGTTCACCTCCGATGTCATGGGGACCACCAGAGCCGGCACCAACGCCTTCAAGGCCGCGCTGGACGGCGCAGCCGCCAATCCCGGACAGAACTATCTGGTCACGGCGGCGGACGCCCGCAACGGCTATCCCAAGAGCGCACAGGAGAGCGGCTTCGGCGACGGCGCGGCGGCATTCGTCGTGGGAACCGGCGACGATCTGCTGGCGGAGGTGGACTGTTTCACCTCCATCAACGAGGAGATCAACGACTATTGGCGCAACGCCGGTGATAAGTACACCCTCCATGCAGAGGGCCGCTTCTGTGACGAAGAGGGCTACCTCCGGGAGATGAAACTGATCGTCAAAAAGTTTGAAAAGGTCAGCGGCACCAAGGCCGCCGACTACGACAAGGTGGTCCTGGTCGCCCAGAACGCCAAGCTTATGGCGAAGGTCGCCGCCAAGTCCGGGATCGCCGAGGAGAAACTGGTGGATACCCTTCTGCTGAACGCCGGCGACACCGGCGCCGCCCAGGGCCTGCTGGGGCTGGTAAACGCCCTGGAGAACGCCAACCCCGGTGAGCGGATCCTGGTCCTGGATTACGGCAACGGCGCCAACGCGTTTTCCCTGACGGTCACCGATAACATCGAGAAGATCGCCGACAAGAAGCAGATCCAGCGGTATTTGGCCACCCGGGAGGAGATCGACTCCTACGTGCGCTTCCTCTCCTGGCGGGACATCGCCGCTGCGGAGCCCGGCGCCGCCTTCCGTCTGCCCGCCTCCACCTCCCAGACCTGGCGCGAGCAGAACATCAACATCGCCCTCCACGGCAGCCGCTGCAAGAAGTGCGGCGCGACCCTCTATCCCGTGGCCCGGGTGTGCGACGTGTGCGGCTCCCTGGACGAGTATGAGGAAGTTCGCCTCTCCGATCATGTCTGCAAGCTCTATACCTTCTCCGTGGACCAGTACGCCGGCCGCAGCGACGATCCCCAGATCATCCAGGCCGTGGCCGAGGATCCCAACGGCTGCCATGTGTACACCATCATGACCAACTACGTGAAGGATCAGGTCCATACGGGCATGGATGTGGAGTTCACTTTCAGAAAAATGCACAATCTGGGCAACTTCCCGAACTACTTTTGGAAGGTCCGTCCGCTTAGAAGGGAGAATGTTTGACCATGTATTTCGAGCATAACGGATTTAAAGACGATGTTGCCATCATCGGCATGGGCTGCGCCAAGTTCGGCGAGCGCTGGGACGCCGGGCTGGAAGATCTGATCATCGAGGCGGCCTTCGAGGCCTTCCAGGATGCGGGCGTCGGTCCCAAGGATATCCAGGTGGCATATTTTGCGAACACGAACGCCCCCAACAACTGCTCCGGTACGCCGGTGGCAGACGCCTTGAAGATGCACGGCATCCCCATTACCCGTAACGAGAACTGGTGCACCGCGGGCCACATCGCCCTCATCAACGCGGTGCTGGCCGTGAAGAGCGGCATGTGCGACATCGCCATGGCCATCGGTGCTGAGAAGCTGAAGGACAGGGGCTCCGGCGGCCTCGGCGTCGGCCGCGGCCTGAACCCGGTCCGTGAGACCCGCCGTGACGCGCCCGGCTCCTTCGCCCTCATCGCGGAAGCCTACTTCAAGAAGTACGGCCTCACCTATGAGCAGGGCAAGACCATGCTGGCCAAGATCAGCGTAAAGAACCACGCCAACGGCTCCCTGAGCCCCAAGGCTCACTTCCACAACGTGATCACCCTGGAGCAGGTCATGAAGGCGCCCCTGATCGCCTCCCCGCTGGGCCTCTATGACTGCTGCGGCAACAGCGACGGCGCGGCCTGCGCCATCGTCACCCGCTCCGATATCGCCAAGAAGTTCCGGGACGACCCCATCTACGTCAAAGGCTTCGGCTGCGCGACGGATATGATCACCCCCCACTATCGCTGCCGTGATTTCGACTGGACCAGTTTCGAAGCCCTGCGCAACACCGCCAAGATGGCCTATGAGATGGCCGGCATCAAGAATCCCAGCGAGGACCTGGACCTGGCAGAGGTGCACGACTGCTTCTCCATCACCGAGATGTGCATCTACGAAGACTTCGGCTTCATCCCCCGGGGCACGGCCTATCAGCATGTCAACGAAGGATACTTCGAGCGCACCGGCAAGCTGCCCGTCAACGTGGACGGCGGCCTCAAGTGCTTCGGCCACCCCGTGGGCGCTTCCGGCATCCGCATGACGTACGAGATCTACAAGCAGCTGCAGGGCAAGGTGGACAACCCGGCCCGCCAGCTCAAGAACGTGCACCGCGGTCTGTCCCAGACCTTCGGCGGTCCACCGCAGATCGCCGCCTGCATGATCCTCGGCAACGAAAAAGGTTAAGATATGAGAGGTTACGAAAGGAGATAGAATTATGGCAGGAGCATTGGAAGGAATTCGCGTATTGGATATGGGCCGCGTGCTGGCAGGCCCGTCCTGTTCCGCACTGTTGGGCGATATGGGCGCCGAGGTCATCAAGCTGGAGCAGCCCGGCCGCGGCGACGACAGCCGTGGTTTCGCGCCCATGAAGAACGGCGTAAGCTGCTACTACAAGAACTTCAACCGGTCCAAGAAGGGCATCACCCTGGACCTGAAAGCCGGCAAGGATATTTTCCTGGAGCTGGTGAAGAACGTGGACGTGCTGGTGGAGAATTTCCGCCCCGGCACCATGGAGAAGCTGGGCCTCGACTATGAGCATCTCAAGGAAGTGAACCCTCGGCTCATCTACGGCTGCATCTCTGGCTTCGGATATACGGGTCCCTATCGTAATCGGGCGGGCTATGACACCATGAGCCAGGCCTGGTCCGGCGTCATGAGCATCACCGGCTGGCCCCACGACGATCCCGTGCGCTGCGGCGCCTCCTTCGGCGATGTTATCGGTGGCCTCAACCTGACCATCGGCATCCTGGCCGCTCTGCGGCAGCGGGAGAAGACCGGCGTTGGACAGTTCATCGATGTGTCCCTCACCGACGGCTGCGTCATTGCGGCGGCCTCCATGTTCGAGGTGTATCTGGCTACCGGCAAGGTGCCTACCAAGAACGGCAACCGCTACACCTCCTCTGCACCTGGCGGCGGTTACCACACCAAGGACGGCTACTGCGTCATCAATGGCAGCGCGCCCAAGTTCTGGGCCATGCTGGTGGAGATCATCGGTCACCCCGAACTGCTCCATGATCCTCGCTTTGAGACCAACGCCCTGCGCGTCAAGAATCGCGAAGAGCTGGATCCTTACGTGGAAGCATGGACCATGACCCTTACCACCCAGGAGGTCATCGACACCCTGCTGCCCAAGGGCTTTGCCTGCGCGCCCATCCTGAAGCTGGACCAGGTGGTCGCCAACGAGCAGATCGGCGGCGCCCGCAACATGTTCCCTGTGGTGGACGATCCCGAAGTCGGTCCCACCCGCTTCGTGAATTCTGCCATCAAGATGTCCGACGGCGGTCCCGAGATTCGCTGCCCCGCTCCCACGCTGGGCCAGCACAACGAGGAAATCTATGCCTCCATTCTGGGCTTCACGCCGGAGAAGCTCCAGGAGCTGAAGGACCAGGGCGTCATCTGAATACAAACAGAGCGATCCGGCAGGTAATCCCTGCCGGATCATAGTGATATGGAAGGAGTTTATCATGTCAGCACCAAAGATTCTGGTGACCAATAAGATACTGCCCGTAGGCGAACAGAAGCTGCGGGAATATGGATTCGACCTGGTTTGGTCCAAGACCAACCTGGTTTCCGACGTGAAGGAACTGATTGGTCAAGTGGACGGCATCATCGCCCGCATGACGCCGGTGAAGCAGGAGCTCATCGAGGCCGCCCCCAATCTGAAGATCATCGGTATGCACGGCGTAGGCCTGGACGGCATCGACGTGAAGCTGGCGGAGCAGAAGGGCATCGCCGTGGTCCACACCCCCGAAGCGAACGCCATCTCCGTGGCAGAGAACGTGATGACCATGATCCTTGCCCTGACCAAGAAGACCATCGGCGCAGATCACGCTCTGCGGGTGGAGAATCGGTTCCAGGACAGGGACAAGTATGTGGGTCGGGATATCTCCGGCAAGACCCTGGCTATCGTAGGCCTGGGCCGCATCGGTCGGCGTCTCGCCGCCATGGCCGGGCTGGGCTTCAATATGCGGGTCATCGCCTATGACCCCTATGTGAGCGCGGAGCGGATGAAGGAAGTGGCCAATGGTGTGGAAAAGATGGAGAACATGGACGAACTGCTGGCGCAGGCGGACTATCTGAGCTTCCATACCGCGATGACGCCCGAGATGAAAGGCTTCGTGAACTATGATCTGCTCAAGAAGATGAAGCCCACCGCCTTCTTCATCAACGAGATGCGCGGCGCCCTGGTCGTCGAAGACGACCTGAAGCGCGCCTTGGAGGAAGGCCTCATCGCCGGCGCGGCCCTGGACGTGTTCTCCAAGGAGCCGACGCCCGCAGACTTCCCTCTGTTCAAGGCCCCCAATCTGATTGCCACGCCCCACACCGGCGCTTCTACGACGGAGAGCATGGAGCGGACCATCCTGACCCTCGCCGAGGACTTCCATCGCTTCTTCAACGGCGAAAAACCCGCCTATCTGGCCAATCCCGGCTACAAGGCCAACGCCCGCTGATTCAGAGAAGTCAAATAATACGCGGAACGCGCACGGATAGGTTCATCCGTGCGCGTGTGAAATTTTTCTCATGTACGGATTGTATTTTAGGAGAGAACGGCATGGATAGATCCTATGAGTACATTTCTGCCATCGCTCAACACGGGGGCTTGGCAAAGGCCGCTGAAAAGCTTTTCATCACGCCCTCCGCTCTAAGCAAGTATTTGCTACGCATGGAAGAAGAATACGGCGTTCCACTGTTCGATCGTGTGGGAAAGCGGATGGCGTTGACCTATGCGGGAGAACGATTCCTTGCTTGGCGGGAGCAGATTGATCTGCTGGAAAAGGACATGCGGGCGGAGTTTGACGATCTATCTCATGCGAACGCGGGAGTGGTTCGTGTCGGCATTCAGCTAAGCGACTCCAATATTCTGGCTACCCGAGTGCTGCCGTCCTTTTTGAAGCGTTTCCCGCAGATCCATGTTGAAATTTTCGAAGAATCTACACGAAAGCTGATCTCCCTTTTGGAGGACTGTCAACTGGATTTTGCAATCCTTCCGGAAGTCAAGTGCTCCGACAATCTTGAAAAAGAAGTGCTTGCTTTCAATTACCCTGCGCTCATTGTCCGTCGTGACAGTGCGCTTATAAGCAAAGCCATTCCTCTGCATGACTTTCCCCATCCATGGATCGATTACGACAACTTGCAGGAGGAAGTCTTTGTTTTACCTCATGAAGATGCTCCTATATACCATGTGTTTGAGTCTTTTTGCCTTGAATGTGGATTTGAACCCAATGTGGTTCTGCGTTCTAAAAACATGCGCACACAGGTGAACTGCGTACGGCAAGGTATAGGCGTTTTGTGCAGCCTGGATCATGCCATCGCTTCCAATTTTGACATGGGTGAGCTTGCCATGCTGTCCTTTGGCTCACCCGCGAAGCCGGATGAACTCATTTTGGCCCATAACCGGTATCATTATCTTTCGGAACCGGCCAAGTATATGATGGACCAGTTTCGTCAGGTAAATCGAGATTTGGAAAAGCAGTTTCGACAATGGGGAGGAGAGTCTGCTGCAAGATAAAAGAAAGAATAAGAATTGTCATTCAACGCGATCCTTGTTTCTCAGATGAAAACGAGGATTTTTATGTCCATAAATGATGAACAATATCCTGTTTTACTTCCTTGTCTTCAAATGATAACATAAAAACAGAAAGTATATTTATCCTCATTTGCAGTTTCTGTATAGAATACACTTGTTGTTTAAGCAAACTCCACCACCAAAACCAGCGCCTTGAGGCTGAGAAGCCTTATCTAATACAAAAAAGGAGAAACACATCTATGGAAAAGGGCGAAACAAAGAAATCCTCAGGCTTACTGGGGTGGGTCGAACGAGCAGGCAATAAGATTCCACATCCGTTCATCCTGTTTCTTTGGCTGTTCATCATTGTGACCGTCATCGCGTTTATCTGCGCCAAAGCAGGCGTATCCGCGGTGAATCCCACCACTGGGGAAGAAGTCTCCGCGGTCAACGTGCTGACATCCCAGTCCATCGGCACCTTCCTGCAGACACTGTCCAACAAGTTCCTGAACTTTGCGCCTATGATGTGCGTGCCCCTGTGCGTGCTGGGCATCGGCGTGGCCCATGGTTCCGGCCTGATCGATGTGTCCATGAAGCTGAGCGGTGCGGCAAAGAGCCGCTTCATGCTCTCCTTCATCTGCGCCCTGATCGGCGTCTGCGCCAACCTCCTCGGTGACGCGGGCTACCTGATCCTGCCCATGATCGTCGCCATGCTCTATCAGTCCACCGGACGAAACCCCCTCGCGGGCGTGATGCTGGCGTACTGCTCCAACTGCGCGGGATACGGCGCGAACCTGCTCATCTCCACAGGTGACAACGTGCTGGCTGGCCTTTCCGAAGCGGCTGCCAAGCTGATCGACCCCAGCTACACCGTCACCCCGACCTGCGGCTGGTTCTTCATGGCTACGTCCAGCTTCATCGTCGCCGCTGTGTGCGCATTCGTTTCCATCAAGATCGTCGAACCCCGAATGAAGCGCAACGGTATCGGCCAGGATGTTAAGATCGTCGATGTCAGCCTTGAAGACATCAAGGTCAAGCCCGAGGAAAAGAAAGGCCTCAAGGCTGTCGGCATCACCCTTCTCGTCTGCGTTGCCATCATGGTCCTCATGTGCCAGAAGGGCATGCCCTGGGCAGCTCCCGAAGGCGGTACTGTCGTGACCGGCCTCATGCTCAAGAGCGTTCCGACCATCATCTTCATCCTCTTCTTCGTCTGCGGTTATGTGTACGGCAAGTGCACCGGTACGATCAAAAAGTTCGGTGACACCATCCCCATGATGACCAAAGAGTTCTCCACCCTCAGCGGCTACTTCGTAACCATGCTTGCCGCCTCCATGTTCAACACCGTGTTCTCGGACAGCAAGCTCGGAACGATCATAGCCATCAAGGGCGGCGAAATCCTGAACAACGCCAATATGGCCCCGGCGCTCATTATCGTCCTGTTCGTTATCGTCTGCGCCATCATCAACATCTTCATGGGTTCCGCGACCGCCAAATACGCGCTCATCGCCAGCACATTCGTGCCCATGCTCATGATGGCCGGCATTTCCCCCGAAGGCACCCAGGTCGCCTACCGTATCGGCGACTCCCTGACCAACTGCATCACGCCCTGCTTCCCGTACCTGGCGTTCATTATCGACTACTGCCAGCGGTATGACAAACGGGCAGGCACCGGCACGGTACTCGCTTATGCGCTGCCATACTCCGGTTGCGTTGCTCTAGTCTGGATCGCATTTCTTCTGATTTGGGCCCTCATCGGCATCCCCATCGGACCTGGCGCCAGTTTCTATATGCCCTAATGCGGATGAAGGAGAAAGAAATCAATGTCTGTCATTGAAGCCCAACTGTATAGCGAAGCGCAGCTGCAGCGGGAAGGAATGGTCGCCCTTCGCAGGGACCTGCATATGCACCCCGAGCTGGGGACAAAGGAGGTTCGCACCTCAAGGGTCGTTCAGAGCTTTCTTACCGAGATCGGTGTGGAACATACGCAAATGTGCGGTACGGCGGTGGTTGGTCTGATCCATGGCAAAAAGCCGGGCGGCGTTGTCGCGCTGCGGGCGGACATGGATGCCTTGCCCATGCAGGACATGAAGGAAAACTGCCCTTATCGTTCTCAAAATGATGGCGTGATGCACGCCTGCGGACATGATGTACATACCGCCTCTCTGCTGTATGCGGCCAAGCTGCTTATGGCCCATCGGGACGAGATATGCGGAACGGTGAAGCTGTTCTTTGAACCCAATGAGGAAACGGGCGGCTACGCCAGAAAAATGATTGAGAACGGTGTCATGGAGAACCCCAAAGTGGATGCTGTCTTTGCCATCCATCAGAGTCCGTTCTGCCAGGTGGGCAAGGTGTGCGCGAAAGCGGGCAGGATATCTTCTGCGTCGGGAAAATTCAAGATTCGCGTGTACGGAAAAGCTGCCCATGGAGCGGAACCCCAAAACGGCGTAGATGCGGTGCTGATCGCATGCCAGATCGCGCTGGCGCTTCAACAGTGCGTCAGCCGGTCCTCCAATCCGGAAGATGCAGTGGCGCTGACGATCGGGACGATCCGGGGCGGCGAAGTCAAGAACGTGGTGGCCCGGGAATGCGAAATGACGGGCATCCACCGTACTCCCACCCTGGAGATACGGGAAGAGATGAACCGGCGGATCGAACGCATCGCGGCAGGGATCGCTGCAGCTATGGGTGGCAGCGCCGAATGCGAGTTTGATAACGGCGCAGCGCCCGTGATTAATGATGATGCCATGACTGCTTTGGTGCAGCAGACTGCGGCAAATATGCTCGGCAAGGATAAGGTGCTTCATGAAGGGTCAGGCGCGTTGCCGATCACGTCCGCAGAGGATTGTGGGGAGTTCATCAGCACCGCTAAAGGATGCTATTATAACGTGGGCTCTCGCAATGAAGAAAAGGGAATCACTGCTGCGGCGCATACCAATTGTTTTGACGTCGATGAAGACTGTCTTCCGTTGGCTGCAGCCATGCATGCTGCAGTAGCTGTAAATTTCTTAAAATCCATTCAGTGATGGGCGAGGGGGCTAACCTCATTCTCCCTCCTGGGGTTTTGCCCCCCTTGCTATTATCAATGAAAGCTCTTCCGAATACATCATAGCAATCAACAAGGACGATACCGCTCCGATCTTTGAAGTGGCTGACTGCGGCATCTGTGCGGATTTGTTCGAAGCAGTCCCCGCGCTCATCGGATGCCTTCAGGAAAAGAAATGATGATGACGGCCGCCCGTTTCCTTGGCGGCCGTCTTTTACCCGGGAAGCAGATGTTCCCAATAACAGAAAACAATGGGTGGAGCATTCGGAGCCATGAAATTTGAGCGATTACTTAAGAGCCGTTCCTT
>JAEEGL011910286.1_pt1 | contig 10647 bp, 10 predicted proteins | sample 9134231 | NCBI WGS metagenome assembly JAEEGL01 (sample SAMN16246548, study PRJNA631951) | gut metagenome | biome: gut microbiome; feature: rumen; material: fiber-attached | host: Bos | place: Iran: Karaj | collected 2018-10 | reverse complement strand
TTTTTCGAGCTACTACGATGACGAATCCAAACGGCGTTTTTATGGTTGCGTGATTCAAGATGCTCTCGCCTGTTGTTCGCAGGGGCTCGCCTTTGAATTGGCAAAACCCCGTAAGTTTCCAAAGGAATACCCTGCCGAAGGTTCAGAAATAACGATTATAGGCTATTTCGACTACCTTGAAGAAGAGGATGGGGCCTCGTACCCGATAGTCCGCAATGCGGAAATGCAGGCCGAAAAATAAACTCTTTTCTAAATTTGGCCTTATGCTTTTTTCTGAACTCCCCCTGGCAAATCCCTTGCAGCGTGCGGTCCGTGCCGTAGGCTATGAACAGCCCACTCCTATTCAGGAACAGTCTATCCCCAGCTTGCTCGAGGGAAAGGACCTGCTTGGAATTGCCCAGACGGGAACGGGAAAGACGGCGGCATTCGCTCTCCCTATTTTGCAGTTGCTCTTGGATTCTGGAAAGTTCCGTGCGCCCAAGACTTGCCGGGCCTTGATTTTGCTCCCTACCCGTGAGCTTGCCATTCAGGTGGCGGATTGTTTTAAGCAGTACGCCCAGTTTACGGCTATTTCTACTACCTGCATTTTTGGTGGTGTAGGGGATGCCTCCCAGAAGAACAGCCTGATTCGTGGCGTGGATGTGCTTGTGGCCACGCCTGGTCGCCTGCTGGACCTTATCGGGCAAAAGGCTGTTTCCCTGAAGGCCCTGGAATTCTTTGTACTGGACGAGGCCGACCGTATGCTGGACATGGGATTTATCCATGATATCCGCAAGGTGGTGGCGCTGCTCCCGCAAAAGCGCCAGAACTTGTTCTTTAGCGCCACTATGCCCGATGACATTACCAAGCTGGCTGCTACCATTTTACGCCCGAATCCGGTGAGGGTAGAGGTTGCGCCTCAGAGTACGCCCATCGAGCGCATCCGTCAGGAACTGTACCGCATCGATAAGCGCCGCAAGGGTGCGCTTCTGAAGGAGCTTTTGCTTGACCACCCCGAGATGAAGAAGGTGCTGGTGTTTAGCCGCACCAAGCATGGAGCCGACAAGATTACCCGCGTGCTGGAAAAGGCGGGCATCAAGTGCGCCGCTATTCACGGCAACAAGAGCCAGACACGCAGGCAAGAAGCCCTGAAGAATTTCAAGGACGAGAAGATCCGCGTGCTGGTGGCTACCGACATCGCCGCCCGCGGAATCGACGTGGACGATGTAAGTCACGTGTTCAACTACGATTTGCCCGATGTTCCCGAGACCTTTGTACACCGCATAGGCCGTACGGCCCGCGCAGGGAAAGACGGTATCGCCATCTCGTTCTGCGCCCCCGACGAGGAGCAGGATCTGCGGGCCATTGAAAAGCTTACCAAGATAAAGATTCCCGAGGGGGACAAGGCCATCTTTGAGAAACTGCCGCCCCCGCAGAAAGAGACTCCCGAAAGCGAGATGAGAAATGCCCGCGGCCGCGGTTTCCCAAAGCCAGCACGTCACCAAAAACCGGCGCAGAACCCTCCCAAGGCCCCAAAGCAGCAGGCCCCCAAAACTGCACAGCCTGCGCAACATGCTAAGCCTGAGCAGAAATCTGAACAGCCCCAAAAGCCGAGCCATCAAAAGCGCCGTCGCAACAGGCCCGGCTCCCGTGCCCGCCGCCGTATGCGGGAATCAGGCGGTACTCCAAATTAGAATAATGTAGTTTGGTGTTTCTAAAATGTGACAAAGTGCGTATTTTTTAGCCTTTGCCGCATTTTTCTTCCTTTTTTTGATTATTTTCAGTCTAAGTGTCGTTGCAATATGGAGATATTGCAGGTGTGTTTTGATACGAAAAAGGAGTGGTTTATGCAAAAAACCTCTTGTTCGCAGACAACTGTTTTTGCCCTGCTGTTTTTTGTGGTAGGGGTAGGCATGTCTTTTGCCGCCTGGGATGGTTCTTCTACCAAAAAGCCCGCAACAGAGAAAATAGGTAGCAAGGATTTCTTCCTTATCGAGAACGAAGCCAATTTGGCCTGGTTCAGGGATTCCGTGAACGCGGTCAAAGGCAATTCCACCCTCAACGCCAAGCTGATGGCTTCTCTTGATATGGGTGGCAAGCTGTTCGTGCCCATTGCTGCAGGTTCCAGTGAAATAACCTTCGGCGGAATTTTTGACGGTAACGGGTTTACCATTTCTAACCTGTATATGAATTCGGATGAACTTGGCAAAATTCCCAATGAATTCTGCCCATCGGGCAAGCCTATGTGTAACGCACAGAATGTGGGCTTTATTGGTGTTCTTGGTGGCGGAACTGTCAAGAACTTGAATTTGGAAAATGTGGATATCTCCGCATCGACGAACAAGGGTGTATCCGGTGGAAAGGATAACCCCGTGTCGGTGGGTCCTGTAGTCGGGTACCAGAGGAACGGAACTATTGAAAATTGCTATGTCTCCGGAAATATCCTTACCAGTGGTATGGGGAACAGCGTTGGTGGAATTGTTGGCAATTCGTGGAGCAATGAAATCAAGAACAGTCTGAGTACCATTACCATCCTAGTAAGTGGCGATAGTTCTGCTGTGGGCGGAATTGTGGGCTCTATTCGTGATGGTGGCAGTTATAACGAGGTAACTATTGACGCCTGCGCATACGATGGAAACATCATTCTCAACAGCGGAAATGGTACAGCAGGCGGTGTGGTCGGCTACTATGAAAGGGGAAACCTGAAGGTTTCCAGATCCTATTTTGACACGGATATCATTGATAGGGGACTGGGCTTGCAGGCAGACGGATTGGCAATGGATGGGACCATTTCGGCCGTAAAGAATGTCAATTCCTCCAAGGTGGTGTGTGATCTGAATGACGGCGAAATGAAGAATAACTCGTGTTCCAAGACTGGCGCTTGGAGCGTTGGTGATGTGCATATCGTGCTTAACGGGACGACCCGCGATAACAACGACGAGCTGACCTATGGAATATACTTTGATGCGAATGGCGGACAATTCGTGGCTGGCTCAAAGACGGTAAAATACCTGAGGGCGGGTGAGATGATCACCGCTGACGAGATTTCTGCTCCTGTTCGCGGTGATACTGTTTTTGGTGGTTGGGCCTTGACCCCAGACGCGACTGGCCCTGAAAAGGATTTGGGTAAGGTGGTGTCTTCTACGACGGTGTATGCCTATTGGAAACCCATGTTCGAAATCACCTTTGATGCCAACGGTGGAACATTCCCCGACAATGCCACTACGAAAACGAAGAACGTGGCCGATGGTTTGGATATTGATATGGATGGTATTGACTTGCCGACCACCTATACCGCCGAAGAAAAGACTTATTACTTTGCGGGCTGGGCGGCTACGGCCGATGCTACCGAAGCTTTGGCTAGCCTCGGGACTGCATCCAAGAAAAATACATTCTATGCAGTATGGACAGAAGCGCCTACATTTGCGGTAATTTTTGATACCCAGGGATACGGAAAGACGTTTGTGCTGGTCCAGGAGGGTGGAAAGGCTTCTAAGCCCACGGATCCTTCCGTTGAAGGGTATACCTTTGGTGGTTGGTTTACAGATAAGGATTGCAAGACTGTCTTTGACTTTACGGCAGCGGTCACCGAAAACAAGGTGGCTTATGCCAAGTGGTCTCTTGCGGAATTTAAGATTACGTATGAGCTGGATGGTGGTGTCAACAACAAGAGCAATCCGGAATCCTACACCATCGAAAGCGAGACTGTCAAATTGGCCGTGCCGACAAAGGTTGGCTTTACGTTTGATGGGTGGTACTACGACAAGAAATTCAGTAATGCCGCAAGCCAGATTTCCAAGGGCTCTACAGGCGACAAGAAATTCTATGCGAAGTGGAAAGTCCGCACGTACAGCATCGTCTACATGGCGGGAACCTATGGACGGGAGGTTGTCCCTGCAGATGTCAAGACGTTCAATGAACCCATTACGTTGAAGGAAGCTTCTTATACGAGAGACGGATATGTGCAGAAGGGCTGGGCAACCGAAAATGGCGGCAAAAAGAAATATGAGCTTGGAGCAACGTATTCGGTGAATGCCCGGCTGACTCTCTATCCCTACTGGGAGAAAGCATCTGGATCCGATGCTATCCGCAATGTCGCGACAAATCGCCTGACCTTCTCGGTTGCCGTGCAGAACCGTACCCTGGATATCTCCGGCACGAAACCGGGAGCCGTGTGGGCAGTCTTTGATATGCAAGGTGGCCTAGTTGCCCGGGGAATCGTCGGGAGCAGCTCCAGTCGTGTAGAAATACAACAGGCCGGTAGTTACATTGTCCGTATGGATAGTCAGTTCCGGACGGTACGTATCCGCTAGGTCTTTTTCCGGCTCATCCAGCTGAGCACCAGGTTCTGCCAGACAACGTAGCAGGTGGGGGCGAGCGCCACCACCGGGCCTGCGTATAGTGTAGAAATCCAGATGACCAGCGTGGTGTTTTTTTGGCCCATGCTTTGCGAGCCTTCAATGGGTCTCCGGTTCCTTTCGCAGAACCAACCCAGCCAGAATAGCAAAATACAGAGAAACAATGAAATTCCCGCCATCCACGGGAGTTTTCCGCTATTCCAAAGATCCCAGAATCCCATTGCGCGGATGTCGAAGCTGGCCTTGGACAAAATGACGAAAACAGAGAATGTCCATACCACCATGGTGTACTTCTGGAACTTTGAGGCTTTGTCGGCAAGTTCCGGGTAGAAGGCCCTAAGCCCCAGCGCAAATGCCAGCGGGATGCTGATGATGGGCTGGATGGAATTGAAAATCTTCATGGCTATTTCGGAAAGGCTAGCCTCAGCGCCGGTCAGGTATCCAAAAATCAGCGGGATAGAGAAGCAGGCGATCAGGTTTCCGCTCAAGAAAATCTTCAGGGCCAGTGATGCCGAACCGCCCAGCATCTTGGCCATGGCAGGAGCAGCATTTGCAGGCGGGCACAGGGCGATGATGGCGCCTCCCAAAAGCACTTCACGCGGGAGTCCGAAGGCCGTGACCGCCGCCCACAAAATTCCGATGAGGATTAGGCTTACGACAAAGGCGCGAATCTCGATCTTGAACGTATAGCCGTGTGTCTGTGGCGGAATTTTCGTCACGAAGGTGAGAAACATCATGATGCCGATGAGGAAGGGCATCAGGGGAGAAAGCACGTGGGCCTGCGGGAAAAGAATCCCGAGCAGGATAGCGATAGGCATCAAGATGGCGCGCAAGTTTTTCATTCTTCGTCACTACGGGCTTCGCGAGCCCAGCCGCCGGATTTTTCCCTGCCGAACGAAAGGAAGAATCCCTTGAGCATGGCCGTGTTCATGGACAGGAAGTAGTACGCTCCGGGGATGATTTTGAACAGCCCAGCCAGCAGGAATGCCAGCAGAATTCCCAGGGAAATCCGATAAGGGGCGCAAGACCATGCCAGGGGAATGTTCACAAGGAGCAGCAAGATCATGATATGGGGAGAAAACCAGCGGAGAACCTTGTGGGACAGGAACAGGTAGCAGCGTAGGGGTCTAAAGGGATTGAGCAGCGGAAGGTAAGAAAGGATATAGTTGAAATTGGCACGGCCGATGCGGACCTTTCTGCGGAACTCGCCGACAGTTTCTTTGGAGGTCTGCTCTGCGCCTATGGCGCTGGCAATAAACGTGCAGTAGTAGCCCTTTTGTAGAATCTTTGTGGTGACGAAGAAGTCGTCCATTATGCTCTTTTTGGTGGGCAGGTCCGTGTACAGTTCCTTGCGGATGGCATAGAGGGCCCCGTTACCGCCGATAAGCAGGTCCATCATGCCTTCGAACTTCTTGATTTCTGATTCCAGGTCCCAGTATGCGCTTTCGCCGCGGCCCAGTTCAGAGCCGCTCTTGTCGGTGAGAATCAGGTGGCCGCAGGCGCACCCGATTTTCTTGTCCTTGAACGGATCCGTGAGCTTGCGGACGACATTGGGGAATAGCATGGTGTTGGCGTCGCAGAAAAGGAGAATCTCGCCGGAGGCCTCTTTTTGCAGCCTGTTCAGCATGGCGGCCTTGCCTGCGTTCTGGGACGCCTTGATGAGGGTGATGCCCTGGTCCTTGTAGCGCTCCACGATTTCGGCAGTCTTGTCGGCAGAACCATCGTCGCCAATGAGGATTTCCAGTTTTTCTTTCGGGTAGTCCAGTTCTAGCAGGTTCTGGATCTTGCGCTCAATAACGGATTCCTCGTTATAGGCGGAAATCAGGATAGAAACGGTGGGCAGGTTTTCGTTGTCGCTGTCTTTGCGGCCCTTCCTCTTGAAAATCTCGCTGACAAAGGGGAGCGTAATGGGGAACAGTACGTAGCAATGGATAAAGAGGAACAGCAGAATCCAGAAGGATAATTGCAAATAGAAAAGAATCTGCTCGTTCATCGTTCAATCCACTCTTGTTCTTTTTCTAGGAACTTGTCCAGTAGCATCTGCATTTCCTGGGGTGACATGGAGTCTGCTACCGTCAATATAGAAAGTCCCTTGGGTGCAATCAAAACGAATGACGGAAGGACATTCAGTTCCCACACATCAGTAAAGCATTTCTTGGCTGTAGCTTTCTGCCCGTCGCATGTAATCTGCTTTTCGGAATCTACGTCTAGTTTTACGGGATAGAATTTTTTGTTCAGTATGGATGCGACCGTGGGGTTCATGTAGACGTTTTTGTCCATGACGCGGCAGGGAATGCACCAGTCGGCGTACATGTCTACAAAAATAAGCTTAGGTTCTTTCTTTGCTTTTTCCAGTGCGGTGCTGTAGTCCATCCATTTGACTAGTGTTTGCGGGACAACTGGTGCCTTACCGGAATTCGGAGCGGCAAAAGCGTTGGCCGATAGGAGTGCGAGGCAGAGAAAGGCGATTGCGAGTGTGGGTCGCATGGGCTAGTCCTCCCCGCGTCTACGTTTGGGTGGTTTTTTCTTTTGGTTGCCCTGCTCTATCAGGGTGTCCAGTCGCTCAATGACTGCCTTCTGGAAAGGTACCCACATGTCTTTATCATCAAGGATTTCGTCTGCCTTTTTGAGGAATTGCTCTCTGCTGTAGCCGGCATTGGTCAAGATGTCTTTGCGCTTGAGACGTGCCACGGGAGAATCCTTGCCGTACATCTGTTCGGCAATCAGCAGTTCGGTGTAGGTGTTTACGAACTGCTGGTCGACGGAGGGATTTTTCTTGTCGCAACCTGCCTGCAGGCATATCAATACCGCAAGTGCAATAGTCAGAAGGATGCGATTGACGCTAGCCATGGTCGCCTATTTGGTTTCTTCTTCTAGGGCGTTTTCGAAAAGGCCTTCTACGTATTCGGCTTTGCTGAAGGGTACTAGCTGATCGATACGTTCGCCCATGCCGATCCAGCGGATGGGAATTTGCAGGGAACTTGCAATCGAAAGTACTGCGCCACCGCGGGCCGTGCCGTCGAGCTTGGTGACCACCAGGCCGGTGAGCGGGAAACTCTGGTTGAAAATTTTCGTCTGGTTGATGGTGTTCTGGCCGGTATTGCCATCAATGACGAGCCACATGTCATGGGGCATGTCGGGGTTCACCTTCTTGATGACGCGGACAATCTTTTTGAGTTCTTCCATCAAGTAGTCTTTGTTATGCAGACGGCCGGCGGTGTCGATAAGCACTACGTCGCAGTCGCGGGCAACAGCGGCGTTGCAGGCGTCGAATGCTACGGCGGCGGGGTCAGAACCCTCTTGGTGCTTCACGAATTCAGCACCGGAGCGCTCGGCCCATGTTTCCAGCTGGTCGATGGCGGCTGCACGGAAGGTGTCGCAAGCGGCGATCATCACCTTCTTGCCCTGGTCCTTAAGGCGGGCGGCTAGCTTACCGATAGTGGTTGTCTTGCCTGCACCGTTTACGCCGATGATCAGAATCACGTGGGGCTTGTTCTTGAGTTCAAAAGGCGGTGGGTCTTTAAGAAGGCGCTCTGCCTCGCTCCGCATGATGTCGAGGACCTGTTCCGTCGTAAGCGATTTACCGAGGGCCTGCTCACGCAAGGCGTCGGTCAAAAGGAACGCCGCCTCGACACCTACATCTGCCTTGATCAGGTGTTCTTCTAGCTCTTCTAGGGTTTCGTCGGTGATTTTGCCTGCGCCGACAATTCCCTTGAGTTCGCCCATCAGGGCATCGCGGGTCTTGGCAAGGCCACTCTTGATGGCGGAAAAAAGTCCCATTATACCAGGCTCTCGACCTTGTCGATGAGGCCGTAGGTCTTGGCCTCTTCGGCGCTCATGAAGTTGTCGCGTTCAGTATCCTTGTCGATTTCTTCTTGGGTATGCCCTGTGGTTTCGGCAAGAATCTTTCCGGTGATGTTACGGATGCGGAGCATTTCTTCGGCTTGAATCTGGATGTCGCTTGCTGGGGCGACGATTTCGCCGTGAATGAGCGGCTGGTGAATCATGATACGGGCATTGGGCCAGGCGTAACGCTTGCCCTTGGCGCCAGAAGTCAGGAGGACGGCGCCCATGGATGCGGCCTGCCCGCAGCACACGGTAACCACGTCGCTCTTGATGGCGTTCATGGCATCGTAAATGGCAAGGCCGCTGCTGATGACTCCACCGGGGCTGTTGATAAAGAACACGATATCTTCGTGGTTCAGGGAATCCAGGTAAAGGAGTTCCTTCACGATACGCTCGGCGCTTTCGTCATCTACACCGCCCCACAGGAAAATCCTGCGCTTGGAGGTCAGGTAATCTTCTGCCTTTTTCAAAAAGTCGGGGGAGGCTTGTTCTTTCTTGTCATTGCATTCGGCCATATGAGCATCCTTTGTATTTACAGGGAATAATTTAGAAAAATGAGCATGACATTTTTGCTATTTTTGTGCCATGTTTGGCAAGAAACAGAAGTATTTGGCGGGACTAATCGATCCGGAGGTGCTGTCCGCTATTGAGTCTGACTCCCTGCATCCGGTGTTTTTAGACCTGCAGGCCTGTTCTGCGCTAGAAATACGGTACGATTTTTTTGAGCCCTCTTGCTGGAATAGCCTTTCCGCGCGAGTTCGGAAACTTGCCCCCCATGCCTTGCAGATAGGCACTATCCGCCTCAAACGGGATGGCGGAGTGTTCCAGGATGGCCGGGCAAGTGAACGCTTGCCCCTATGGAAAGAGATTCTCGAAATGGAACAGGTGCCGGAGTGGCTGGATCTGGAGCAGGATTGTCTCTACAGTTACGAAAGACTGTCTGACATGGCCGACGACCGCGACGTGAAAATACTTGTTTCCCAGCACAATTTTTCCCGAGTCCCGACGGCTATGGAACTGCGAGATTTTGCCAGAGACGTTTCCCGCCTGGGGGCGGAGGGGCTGAAAGTCGCCGCCATGTGCACTTCCGAGGGCGACGACGATCGCCTGTATGACTTTGCCCGTGAATATTCCGACGACTTTGAACTGTTCTCCGCTTTTGGAATGGGTGATTCTGGACGGGTCAGTCGGGTCTGGTCTCTGAAGGAGGGGGCAAACCTGACCTACGGGGCTATTGGTCACGTGGCCGCCCCCGGTCAAATCCAGGTTCCCGTCATGGCCCGTGCCCTGGAGAGGTTGCCGGAATTCCATTCCAAGTTCGAAATTTCCACTTTTTTGGCCAATAATCAATAGTTTTCCTTTTTTTATCCTTATTTTTTGGCAAAAAGAGACCTAAATTTTCTAAATATCTATCTCGTACATAGAGGATAACGATATGCGTCTTTCTGAACGGTTTGTAGATAATTGCATTTTGATCAATTCTCCTTGCGAAACCAAGGAAGCCATTCTGAACGAACTGGTGGATACTCTTTGCAGCGCCTATAAGCTGGAACATCGTGACGAAATTTTCGAGGCCGTGTGGAACCGGGAGAAGACCCGTTCCACGGGTATCGGTTGCGGACTTGCCGTGCCCCACGCCAAGATTGACTACGTGGACCGCATGTGCATGGTGGCCGCCACGGTCGAAAAGGGCCTGGATTTTGAGTCCTTCGACGGTGAACCCGTATACCTGCTGATTCTTATTGTTAGCCCCGGCAATACTGTCGGTCCGCACCTCAAGGCCCTGTCTTCCGTGAGCCGTCTCTTGGCTGACGGCAACGTGCGCAAGGAACTGATTGCGGCAAAGACTCCGGCAGAATTTTTGACCATTCTTCGTGGCGCCGAGGACAAGTACCTGTAAGGCAAAGCCCCCTTGACAAGGCCCGAGCCGTTTTATATATTTGCTCGCACCTTTGGACGGTTAGCTCAGTTGGTTTAGAGCGCTGCTTTCACACGGCAGAGGTCACTGGTTCAAATCCAGTACCGTCCACTCGAAAGGCTCTGCTTCGGCAGGGCCTTTTTGTTTTTGGTTGCGAGAGGTGCCAGGCTAGACCTGCGAGAAGAACAGGTCCGAAAGGGCTGCCCTGAACTGGTTGATGCGGTCGGCGCTGGGTTCTCGGTGGGGCCAGGTGAAGTTGCTGAGCAGAACCGCTGCGGCTCCCCGCTCGGGGTCGGCCACGATGCTCGCTCCGGTGAAGCCGGTTTTCCCGAATGTGCGCGGGGAGCGGCGCTTGCCCATGAAACGCTCGGCGTTCAGTTCCCAGCCTAGGGCGGTTTCGGCACCTACCTCGGGGGCGAATGCGTTTTGGCTGACCATGTCGAGAAGTCCGGCCGGCGCGATGGTCCGGCCCTCGTAGACACCGTCGTTCAGCACCATCTTTACAAAGCGGAGCAGGTCGGGCACGGTGCTGAACATGCCAGCGGA
>JAEEGL011093621.1_pt1 | contig 10647 bp, 7 predicted proteins | sample 9134231 | NCBI WGS metagenome assembly JAEEGL01 (sample SAMN16246548, study PRJNA631951) | gut metagenome | biome: gut microbiome; feature: rumen; material: fiber-attached | host: Bos | place: Iran: Karaj | collected 2018-10 | reverse complement strand
CTGTTCAAGGAGGCTGTGAAATGGGGCGGCACCCTCGCCCTATGGTGTGGCTTCGCCCTCCGTGGCGAGACGGCCAAAGGCAACAAACTCGTTGCCTTCCGCCGCAATGTCACCCGAGGACTGCTCGGAAAGTAAAATCTAAAAGGTAAAAACTAAAAAACAAACACCTACACGGCGACAATCATTTTAGTTTCTACCTTTTAGTTTTAAAGAAATCCATTATCTTCTGACTGGAATTGTAATGGGCCGTTTCGCCCCAAAAGGCTTGTACCAACCGCTTCCGCTCCGTTGAGTCTATTGAGTATTCGTGATTCTCTATACAACGCAGAAAACCCTCTAAATCCTCCACCCTATTCCCCGTCACATACTCATTGAAAGGATAGAAAAACTCGCGTTCTGACACATACTCCTCATAATCGTAGGTATACAGAAAAGCCTGCGACACTGCATCTGGTTTTCGGCTTTCATCCATCAGCAGAAAATCATACAGGATTGACGAATAGTCTGTCACCAGCACCTGAACGTAAGGCAACAATGGATATACATCCATCATCGAATCCAAGAAAATCAGATTTGAATACCGTTCCTCATCGCCACCGACACTCCTCACCATCGGGTGCGGCTTGAGGAGCATCAATTCACCCATTCCAGCCAGCAGGCTGTTCAGCCTGTCCAAATCCAAATGCTGTGTAAAGAGCGTCCGTTGCGAGTCGCGCCATGTAGGCATATACAGCAGTACCCTGCTATAGCGTCGCATATGGTCAATCAACTCAATCATACCCTCTGGTTCGTAGCGTTGGATGAAATCCAATCTCTCCTCCTCATTGACGGTAACGATGGCATTGCGGGGATAGCCCAGTTCCAGACAGCGGTTCTTCGGCACACGGAACGATCGTGAAAACAGCTCCGTCATCAGAGGCGTAGAGGAGAGCACATAATCGTGTCTACGGTATAGCTGTGGGAGCATAACCCTCTCCTTCAGCGACGGATGTTGATAAGTCTGGGCGTAAAAGCCCTTTGTGATGCTATATTGTATACACTTTATCCCAATGCCGTGCCACAGTTCCACACAGGTTGTACCCCCCGAGAGAAAAAAATTGATATCTGAAGAGTATGAGTTGTAGAACCAATAGCGTGAGGTCAACGCAAACCAAATGCCTTTGACCGACCGCCAGTGATACACCTTCAGACCCATCGCACGGAGCTGCCGTTCCGTGATGCGGTGTGGAGTAATCCAAGCTACGTCAATATCCTTACAATGCTCGCTAGCATAGATAAACAGATACTTGGCATTATCCTTAAACGACCCCTGTGGACCCCCAAAGGCATATTTCCTTTTGTTGCGTATCACCAAAAACGAAAAGAAGTATACACAATACCAAAACAGATTATATCCCGTCATTTTCTTCATGACAGATTATTTATAGTGAGATTAGAATCATCTTGGTACAACATCGAAAACTTGATTATCATGATAAGCCCGCAACGAAGTCCAATAGTCTGACACGTGAGTCAAAATTAACAGTCTCTCCCCAAAAGCGGTTAACAATATCCTGCCGCTCAATAGAACTTAATTTATAGTTGTTAGATGCTATCAACTGTATCAGTTCATCAAACGAATAGACTTTTCGTCCCACCACATTTTCATCGTATGGGTAGTAGAAGTCCCTCTCTGCCACATACTCTTTATAGTCATACAGGTACAATATGACCTCCTTATTTGGCATAAGTAGATAGTCATATAGTATAGAAGAATAATCTGTAATTAAAACATCTGTATAGGGAAGGACGGGGTAAATGTCCATCTTGCCGTCCAAAAGCACAATGTTTGATAGGGCATATGCACTGTCATCTATAACAACATTGGAATGAGGCTTCAGCAACAACAATTGGTTCATGGTTGCCAATACGTCATTTAGTAACTTCAAATTCATTCCTTGAATAAAAATGTCGCGCTGTGAGTCACGCCAAGTAGGCATATAGATTAGCGTTTTATCATATCGACCAATACTCTCCAACAATTTCAACACATCCTCTGACTCGTACTTTTGTATGAACGCCATACGCTCTGATTCTGACTGGGTCAGAATTTCATTTCGAGAATAACCAAACTCCAAACAGCGTTCTTTAGGAATCCGAAAAGAGGAGGAAAACAATGTTGTCTGAAAGGGAGTAGAACTGACAAAATAATCGGGCTTATGGAATGATTCAGGATGACAATACACCTCCATAAAGTCTGTCTTATTGTAGCGTTTTGCCAAAGTTCCTGACGTGATATTGTATTCAATCCGTTTCAATCCCACACCATGCCACAGATTAATACATACAGCCCCCCCTGACAGGCAGTACATAATGTCGGACGTATATGAATTGAAGAACCAATACCGTGAAGTGAGCGCATACCACACACCACGTATCGAGAAAATGCTATAGGCCTTCAATCCGCATGACCTAACTCTACTCACTGTTCCCTTATTCTGTGAAATCCATGCCACTTCAATATGAGATGGGATGTGTGTCGAAGCATAAATAAAAAGATATTTCGCATTGTCATTGAAAGAACCGCGAAAACTGCCAAAGGCATATCTGTTTTTCTTCCTACAGAATAGGAACGATAATGGATAGATCAGATAACATATAGTGTAGAGTAATATTTTCATTGTTGTAATACATTATTGGTCATATAACAAGCAACTTCAACGGTCATGTCACCGTTTTACATCTATCACTTCGCCTGAGTATCCCGATACAAGTGTGTTGATTGAAGCGATGCCAACATACTTTGCCTCAAGCAACGAACCCTCAGGTTCTACACCGAAAGCATTTAGGCGCATGGGGGTCTTGGTGCGTTCGGGATTAATACAGTTAATCCGAATGCCTTTGTCTGCCCATTCTTCTGCCAAAGCCTGTACAAGGTTGACTATGGCCGCCTTGGTGGAACTATATATGCTGTACATCATCCGTCCCCGCGTATAGCTGCTACTTGTATAGAAGAGCATCGAACCCTTACTCTCTTTCAGATACTCGTACGAAGCCTTTGCCACGTTCACAACACCAAGATAATTAACGTTGATACTACGCATAATGTCGGCATCACTCATGGAAAATAACGGTTCTTTAACAAGCACCCCAGCAGTGTCAACCACAAAATCAATATGTCCGTTACGCTGTCGAACATCAGCCAAAGCCTGCTGAACCTGCTCAACATTTGTAACATCAACACCATTTTGGGAACGTGAAAAGCTATAAACCACTGCACCTAGCTCGCGACCATATTTAACAACTTCTTCGCCAATCCCATACGATCCACCGAAAACAACCATAACCTTATTTGGCATCTCATTTTTGGCGAGTTCAGACAATGTATGGTTGTTGCCAACTATTGTCTTCAATTGATATAGCTTATCCAGTAAAAACAAGTCTTCCATATAGGTAATCTTCATATTGAAGACCTCACCTGGAACCACATACACTGGGATATCTGGCAGGTAACGGCGTACCACACCACAATCGTCAGTCGTCTGGAAATTGGCATCTTTCAATGCTAGGTCGTACGCTTTTTTTATCACCCCTCGTTTGAAACATTGTGGTGTTTGTCCACAACGCAGCGTGCTTCGAACCGGAATGTCTGCAATACAATTATTGCTATCCACTTGAACGACAGTATCTGTGGCCGGAATTCCGACATCTATAGCACTATGCTGTTCAAGAGCCCTTACACAGTCATCAATTATTCGATTGTTGACTAAAGGACGGACTGCATCATGAAAAATCAGATTATCGTCATCATTTTCGTATGCAGCTATTGCCGACAATGAAGAATGATACCTTTCCTTCCCTCCATGCAAAATCTTCTTAACTTTACGGTACTCGTTATTAACCACTATCTGCTCCATGTCGGCAATATAGTCGGGGCGGCACACAATCGCTATCTCGTCAATATGCTCACTTTTTTCGAATACATCTATTGTGTGTTCGATAATTTTTTTACCTGCAACTTTCATGAATTGCTTGGGCACACCACCACCCATCCTGATACCACTACCCCCTGCCAGTATTATCGCTATATTCATTTTATAGTTTAGAGTTTAAGGTTTAATGTTTAGAGTTTAATTCAATTCTCATCTTAATAACAGCACCGTTCCAAACAGTCGTTGTAACTCATTTGGAGTATATATGCTTCTGTAGAATATCAGATACACATAAGCACCGCTCGGGCACTTACTACCATTGAATGTTCCGTCCCAACCTTCATCCATATCATAGCTGTGGAATAACAACTCACCCCAACGGTGATAGATGCTTATCTCATATTCCATTATCCCAACTCCAACTGCCTTGAACCGATTATTGTCAGAGCGGTCTGGCGTAAAAACATTGGGCACCCACAACGTTTCATCCCTCTTGCTTGTTCTTTTGACAAGCATAATACTGTCTCTACTCCAACAATCATGAAACTTATTATTCCATACCTCTAAATAATAAGTTGTCGGAACACTTGGACACACAATAATATTACTATGATTTTCTTGTCCATTAAGCGATGGGTCATACGGTTCCGACGACCATCGAAATGCATTTCCGTCACTGCTTGTTACCAAATAATAGCTACTGTCGCCTGCCGTTTCCACAGTAAGATGAATTGTCGGCCTGTCCATCCGTGTCAAATATAGCAATGCCACGTATGTGGTGTCACTCCAACGATACAAAGATGTACCAGCCACGGTTGCCGTATCGTCCCTTATATCAAAACCATGAAGGCCATATGGCTCTCCAACACAGATGGTATCGTAGAAATATTCCCTTACCGTATCATCAATAACACATAAGCTATACAAAATAATACTATCACAACCAAATGTCGTATAGTACCTTATAACATCGTCAGTAACTGAATCTGTATAGACCCTGCCGGCATAATGCCACGGCAACTCCCCTACCACTATCGTATCGTATACATGGACCTCATACTTTGGATGCAGCTCAACCGTAACTCCTAGTTCAAACACATAGGCACCACCCGAACACCCATTAGTACTATCTGTCATAGCCGTACCTACAATATGGAACACACCCGGCACTGTATCTATAATAAGCGTGCTATGTACTCCTACATCCTCACCATTTACTGTCCATGATGTTGTAGCTATTCCGCCATCACTTTGTATCGAAAAATAGTGTCTACCCTCACAGAAATGCAGAGTAGAACTATCTGTTACTGGCCGACCATCTACATAAAGCCTTCCTACTGGAACATAATTTAGGCTCGACCCAACCGAGTATCCATAACTCTCATGCGACCCTATTCCGTATGCATACGCTATAAATCCATTACTCCCCGTAGAACTAATTGTATGTGCACCTTGGTTGAGGCTCACTCGTGCCACCCTGTATTGATTGAAACATATAGTAGAAGATACCGAATTCCCATCAAGCCTAATATGCTGCATCTCTCCAGTATCTGCGATAATATTGACAAAATGTGTATTCGTAAACTGGGTAGAATATGTCGCAAAGGTAATATTTTTCACCCGCTGCTCCACGGGGTTAATCACCACCATTGTAGGGTCCCCATTATAGTCTCCCGCACTACCCATAAACAAGTACACACTGGCGGGCTCCGAAGTCTCTATCAAGGCATAGGGATCTGAACTACCTAACGTAAATTCTGCCGATTGTCCAGAATTCAATGTTTGCCATAGTACGCCATTCTTCATTACTTGGCAATTATTGTTTAGAGCCATTACTTTAACATGGTCGTCAAATAGGGAACGCGTACTAGAGACCAAAAACTTTCTCCCCCAATAAGAGGTTGGCATACTTTGGTCGAAGATATGGTCACATGATATAGCATTTGACGGAACGTATGCACAGAAATGGCCCGAATACACGGCTATTCTTTTACAATCCCTGGCATGTACTGTTGTCCCCGACAAATCACCCTCTCCATTCGACGAGCCTCTCAGTTGGTAGGTATCTCCACTATTCAAATGAATTGTGTGAGTCGAACCCGCTGCAAAACCATTCAATGTCGGTGCCGTAACATGGATATCTACCACTGTGCTGTCCTCTGTCGCTACAATAACCACCTCACTCCTATAGTCGGTGCTTAATTTCGACTGGTACGCTTGCACCATATAGTCCGGCCTAAGCGACTCTGTCGGAAGCGCATTGGTAATATCAAGACTATTGTGTCCAAGGTTCACCAAATAGAGTGATATAGTGTCGGTCGCTGTAACATGAAACGCCTTCTGCGTCACAACTCCCGAGGTCGGTGTACATCCCAATGAATAGGGTATATTCACTTGTGTCACATTTCCTGGCGTGACATTGAAGGATGATGACCACGGATCCGACGAATCCGAGTTAGACACAGTGACTGTGCATGACCGCGGTCCCGAAGCAAAAGCATATAGTGTCACCTGATATTGGGGAGCATAATTTGCGTATGAAAAATACAGATATGATACCCAAAAGTCAGTGCCCATGGTCGTATGGTTCTGCGCACTCACCTTCCACGGTGTGAAAAGCAAAATGGCCATTAGCAGCACTTTTATTAATGCTGCATATAGCCTTTTCGACCTTTTACGCAACGTTGCAGACTCTAACACTACCATGGTACATACTTTTGATTGCTTGATTGCCTGATTGCTTGAGTATTATGACTGCGCAAGCCACTCAAACATTCAAGCAATCAATCATTACTCATATATTTCCTGCACCAAGCGGACGGAGAGGCCTATGTTCTTAGCCGAGGAGCTGGCGCGTGGGACAAAGGTGTCCACCACTACGCAGAGCGCCTCCGCGGGTTTCTTGTCGTTGGCCGATGCCGTCCAGTAGTGGCATACCGAGGCATTGCCCACCGCGTCGGTGCCCACACGCCTCGTCTCGCACGGCAGGAACACCGCACCCGCCGCCTCCAGCAGTGCCCACTTCTCGGCGGTAAACCAGTTGATATAGTCCTCCTTGGGTCCGGGCTTCACATACACCCCCTTGGGACATTTCCAACCGTCGGGCAGCAGCACCAGCCCGAACACCTTGTCCACGTATGCCAATGCATACAGCCTGCGGGCTTTCGGACGCTTGGCGAGCAGGTAGGTCCACTCGTCCATCGTCAGCGTGCGCCATATCTTGCCCCCGTTGGTGGGCAGTCCGCAATAGAAGCCCCAGTCGGCAAACGTATACTCGTTGGGGTCGAGCGAATAGTTGGTCGGCTGCATCGCCGTGCCCCAGCCGAAGAGGTCAATCCAGCCCTTGTAACGCTCGTTGCCGTAGAAAGGCTTCCATCCAATCACCTCGGTCTGCTCCGCCGCAAAACGGCACAGATGGGTACTGGGCTGATATTGCAAGTTGCCCGTGGAGAAACGCACCTTCATCGTGGGGCTGACCGAGAACACACCGCCGCACTTGCCCACCGTGGCAGTGTCGGTCGCAACCTCCTGCGCCGACAGCGTCAGCGACACAAGCATAAACAAGAATACAAATATCTTACGCATTACATTTTTAATTTTTAATTCTTAATTTTTAATTTCAAAGTGGCATATATCGTCGCCGCAACCAGCACCACCGCCAGCTGCACCCACACCGGTGTACTGACCAGCATGGCGGGAGCCAACACCAACGCCTTCAGCAGATAGTACACAGCCTTGCCCGCCAGCATCGCCAGCAGCATCGCGCCCAGCGTGCCGACAAACCTTTCATTCCATGCCTGCAGCAACCCGCTCACAAACACCACGCTGGCATACTCTGCCACCATGCACACCGCCTTCGGCGGCGTGGGCATCCCCACCGCCAACATTGACACCACCGGCAGCAACACTGCCAGCAGATAGGCGTTGCGACGGTCGCGCACCAGCAGCATCCCTGCCAGCAGCACCAACAACATGGGATTGAGATAATAGAGCGGCCACGCCAGCAGGTGCGACACCGTAGGCACTAGGCATGCCACCGCCAGCAATAACGCATCGATGGCGGCAATGCGCCACAGCGACTGAACTTTTACAGATGTAGTACCCATAGTAAAGATTAATGTTTAAAGTTTAATGTTTAACTCTCAATTCTCAACTAATCACATGTCCTTTCAAATAAAATGCAAAGATACGAAAAAAAAGTCACATAACAAGAATAAATCTACAACGCCAACGCTAGCACCTCTCTCCCAATCCCTTACACAATTGTTACGGCAGCTCTTGACGAACCGTCAAACGCTCTTCGGGTTAGACTATTCAATTATTATCCGAAATCGACCTCAAAGATAACCCAACATGATGACAGAGCTATATCCAACTATTATTGATGGCAAGGTCATTATTACTGTCGCCACACAAGTTACCTTTGTATTTATCCTATAGTTATACCTTAGTTATACTTTAGTTATACCTTAGTTATTCTATATATAATAGTATAACTAAGGTATAACTAAAGTATAACTATAGAATAAGGATAGGATAAGTGCAAAAGAAAGGCTGGAGATTGTGGACGGGGTTGATGAATGGGCAAAAAGACACTAAATACTATATTTTTGCAGCAGTGGAATTTTAATATTTAATATTTGATTATTAATGCGTATCTTTGCAGATTGTATTATCATATAAACAATATGAAAAAGTTACTGAAAATCATTCTTGTAATATTAGGAAGCCTGGCGGCGTTGGTGCTGCTGGTGATGATTGTGGGCAGCCTCTTCGGCGGCTGCGCCACCAAAAACTATGTCAACAACCACTCCGACGACCTGATTGGCCGGCAGGCACACGTGGACCATGTGGGGGTGAACCTGTTCACGGGCCGTGTCGCCATACACGAACTGAGCGTGAAGGAGGACGACGGCGAGACCTGGTTTGCGAGTTTCGACACGCTCGACGTGTCGGTGTCGCTGCTGCGACTGCTGGGCAAGCGGGTACAGGTGCGCCACCTGACATTGGTGGGATTGGACGCGCATATCATACAGGACAGCTCGTGGTTTAACTTCTCGAGCATTATCGACCGTTTCCGTGGCGACAGCCTCGAAATAGAGGTGGACACGATGCCCAGCCAGTGGGTGGTGAGTATGCACAAGATAAGACTGGCGAAGTGCAAGCTGCTCTATGAGGACCGCCCACGACAGAGCCATATCGGGTTCCACAACCTCAACGTGAGGGTGCCCGACTTCACCATCGGCGGCGGGGAGAGAACGGACGCGGACCTGACCGTCGACCTAGCCGAAGGAGGACAGTTGACGGCTCGGACGGACTACGACGCCACGTCGGGCAACTTCAATCTGGACGTGAGCCTCAATGGTTTTGCCCTCGACCAGCTGAAGCCTTATTTGGTAGACCTAACCCAGATTGAGACCGTCGAAGGCAGCGTTGCCCTCGACCTGACGGCACAGGGCAATTTTGCCCACCTTATCGAGGCGGAGATTTCCACCAAGGTGGGGCTGGACAATGTGAACATCGTGGACAGCAGCCAGACGTCGGTGGCATCGATTGGCCAGCTACGGCTGGACGTGGGCAAGATGGTGCTCAGCCAACGGCTGTTCGACATAAACAGTTTTACGATAGAGGGACTGACTGCCCAATACGAGCTGTTTGCCGACAGCAGCAACACCTTCTCACGGCTGCTGGCAGCAAAGACGGAGGATTCGGAGAATTCAGAAAACCCCGAGGAGTCCGATAATTCCGAGAGCATAGAGTCCCTCGACACACTGCCCACACCGCCACTGCAGCTGCGGGTGGGTCATTTGGCACTGAATGGCATCAACTTCACCTATGCCGACCACACTATGCCGACGGATTTCGTGTTCCCCGTGACGGACCTCAGCGTGGAGGCCACGGGTGTCACCACGGCGGGCAACAACAACGCCCATGTGCGTGCCAACCTGCCTAACGGCGGCACCTTGGCGGTAGACTGGAAGGGCAACATCAGCGACTGGAAACAGCACCAAGAGCTGCTGCTGACCATCAAGGGGCTGCATCTCACCGACTTCAGCCCTTACGCGGTGGCCTATTTCGGAATGCCGTTCAGCGACGGTATCTTTGGCTTCACCAGCGACAATACTATCCTGAACAGCAAATTGGAGGGCAAGAACCGCATCGACATCTACAAGCCCACCCTCGGTGAGAAACAAGAGGGGGTGAAGCCGCGACTGAAACTGCCGGTGAAGGCGGCACTGTACGTGCTGAAGGACAAGGACGGCAAGGTGCTGCTGGACGTGCCGGTGAAGGGCAACGTGGACAACCCCGAATTCAACTACATGAAGCTGGTGTGGAAGACGTTGGGCAACCTGATAGTGAAGGTGGCGACCTCGCCAGCACGCCTGCTGAAAGGGATGAAAGAGGATGGCGAAGAGATGTTTGTGACCATCGACACGGAGGAGAGCGACTTCACCTCGGAACAGCTATATATGATTGACCAGGTGGCAGACATGGCGAAGAAGGATGAGAAAGTGGTGATAAACTTCGAACTGCAGACACACCCTGCCAACGACAGCAAGAAGGCCTCGGCTGCCAACGAGAATCGCAACCAGGCATTGGCACAGCACCTTGAGAAACTGGGCGTGAGCAAGAAACAATACCACATACGTACTGCCAAACCCAGCGATGAGGTGGCGGTGGAAGGATACGCTATCACGGTGGAAGTGAAGTGATAAATAGTTACCTGCGACCTGTG
>JAEEGL011091345.1_pt1 | contig 10647 bp, 8 predicted proteins | sample 9134231 | NCBI WGS metagenome assembly JAEEGL01 (sample SAMN16246548, study PRJNA631951) | gut metagenome | biome: gut microbiome; feature: rumen; material: fiber-attached | host: Bos | place: Iran: Karaj | collected 2018-10 | reverse complement strand
GGAAGTGATAAGAATGCTCAAAGTGTTGTTTGTACATTTGAAGCCTATGGCACAAGAATCCTCTTCACCGGTGATGCGGAAAAAGACTGTGAAGCGGTTTATGCCCCACTAGTTGGTAATATTGATATCTTAAAAGTTGCTCATCACGGAACATACAATGCGACAATGTCATCAACATTAAATTATCTAGATCCAGAAGTTGCGATTGTATGTAATGGTAATTATTTAGGTAATGAATATGGACATCCAACATATGATGCCCTAAATAGACTATATACATATGATCCTGATATGTTAGTATATGCCATAACCGGAGCGAAGATTAATAGTTATGAATCCAAAGCCACTAATGGCCCTGGCGATGTTGCCCAAGTATTATATGGTTATAAGACATCAAAACGAAAGAATTTCTATTTCAAGTGCGATAGTCCAAGTGATGCATCATATCAAAGAAATGGAAATATCCATATTAGCCTTGGTGATAATAGTTATGTTATCACATCTGAGTTCTACAATAGTTCGCCACTAGAAATTAAGAATACTGATTATTATACTTTAATGGTTGAACATTGGAATGATTAATGATTTAGTACCTAGACATTATGTTTAGGTACTAATTTTTTCATCAATATCGGTTTTACATTTTTATTAATTTGTGCTATAATAAACTGGTTAAGGAGTAGATATGAAAAAAGTAAGATTTATCAACATATTTGCCTATATTTTACTTGCCTTTTCAATCGCAATGTTTGTTTTATCATTTATTTATGATATAAACAAATATGTCATTTATGGTAGTTTCTTTATCGCTGGCGTTGATTTAACATTTTTAATCATCCAGTTTAGTTATAATAAACTACGCCGTCAAATCGATTGGTTAGAAGAAAGAGTAAAATTAAGTAATTCCATATCTTATCGTGTAAAACTTGCGGGAGAGAAATCTTTCTATGATATGCCACTAGGTATTATTGTTTATTCCAACGATTTTACTATTGAATGGGCTAATGAATATGCTAGAAAGATATTCCAATCAACGCTTACTAATCGAAAGATTATGAATATCAATATGGAATTTGATATTCGTATGCGTTCCCAAGAAAACTTTGATATTGATTTATATGGCAAACAATATAATGTACTCGTTGTTAAAGAAGATAATATTCTTTATTTAACAGATAAAACTGAATATAAGAACTTAGAAAAGAAATACTTAGACCGTACTCAAGCTACTGGTATTTTAAATCTTGATAACTTCGATGAAGCATTATCTTCAATCGATGCCCAAGATAAAGCGGTTAGAGTCAGTGAAATGATTGGTATTCTATCTGAGTGGGCAGAAAAATATGACATCTACATTCGTGGATATAGTGAGAAACAATATATCTTCTTAATGAATAGAAGTCAATTAGAAGAAATTATTCATGATCAATTTAGTGTTATTGATGAAATCAATGAATATTGTAAGAAAGAAGACTTACGTATCACTGTTTCAATCGGTGTTACTTGTGCCGATACTACTTATGCTGATCTAATGTCAAAATCAAATGAACTACTTGATTTAGCCTTAAACCGTGGTGGTAACCAAGCGGTTGTATCACTTGATGATAATATCACTTATTATGGCGGTAAAGAAAAAGGTGCGGAAACAAGAGCTCCAGTCTTCGTTCGTGTTAAGACTCAAGAATTATGTGATTTAATCAAAGGTTGTGAAAAAGTACTTGTCATGGCCCATTCTAATATGGACGCTGACGGCTTTGGAGCTTCCATTGCGATGTTAAAGATTGTTAATGCGATGAAAAAAGAAGGTTACATCGTTTTCGATGAGAACCAAGCTGATATTACTGTTCATGAAGTATATCGTGATATCGCCTCAGAACACGTTGGATTACTAAATTATTTAGTTACTCCAGATGAAGGACTTAAAAAGATTGATAGTAAAACATTATTAATCATTGTCGATGTTCAATATGAATCACTACTTTTGGATAGTAGACTATATCAAAAAGCTCGTAAACAAGCGCGTATTGCGATTGTCGATCATCATCGTAGTAATGATATGGCAATTACGGATTATAATTACTTATACAATAAGACAACATCATCTTCATCAGTTGAATTAATCGTTGAAATGTTCGATTATTTAGATGATGAAGTAACGATGACGACAATTGAAGCATCACTGATGTTACTGGGAATTGTGACTGATACATCAAACTTAATGTACCGTACTTCATACCAAACATTCTCAGTTCTATCCAAACTACAAATGTATGGTGCTGAGATGCCAAAAGTACAAAGATACTTACGTGAAGACTTCGATATGTACGTTAAGAGAATGACAATTCTTAATAATGTCGAGATGGTTGAAGGTCAGTATGGTATTGCCTTATGTAATAGTGATGATTATGTTACTCGTCAATTTATTGCCAAAGTTGCCGATAGTTTAATTTTAGTTGAATCTATTAAAGCTGGTTTCTGTATTGGTCGTATTAATGATCACCAAGTAGCGATTTCAGCTCGTAGTCTAGATGAAGTTAACGTTCAGGTGATTATGGAACGTTTAGGTGGTGGTGGACATTTCAATAACTCCGCAACCCAAATCGAAGGAATCACTATTGATGAAGCTAAAGAAAGATTAATTAATGTACTTAAAGTACAGGATCAATTAGGAGAAAAGATGATGAAAGTTATATTAATTAAAGACGTAAGAGGAAAAGGAAAAGCCAACGATACAATTGAACTTCCTTCAGGATACGCTAACTACTTAATTAGACAAAAGATGGCGGTTCTTGCCACTCCAGATAATCTAAATGAAGTTAAGAGAAAGATGGAAGTTGAAAAGATTGCGCAACAAGAAGAACTTGAAAGAATGCGTGAATTAAAAGAATTCTTAGATAAACAAGTTATTACTATTCCAGTTCGTGTTGGTGTTGAAGGTAAACTATTTGGTACTGTAAGTACAAAACAAATTGCGGATGAAATCAAGAATCAATTTGATATTTCAATTGATAAACGTCTAATCATGTCTGATAGTGATAAAGATACTAAAGATAAATCAATCAATAAACTTGGTACATATGATATTCCAATTCAACTTCATAAAGAAGTTCGTGCTAATATCAAATTACATGTTGTGGAGAAACAATAATGGCAGAACAAATCGAAAATCGTTCCATCCCTTATAGTAGAGAAGCTGAGATGCATGTTCTTGGTGGTATTTTAGTTGAACCAAATATCGCTAATGAATTTTGTACTCGTCTTCGTGATGATGATTTCTATTTAGAATCAAATAAGCTTATCTATCAAGCAATTGATTATTTGTTTCGTCAAAAAGAAGAAACAACATTAATCAAAGTTATTGAAGTTTTAAAACAAAAAGGCACATTTGACCGTGTTGGTGATAGTTACTTAATCGAAGTAACAGAATCAGTTCCAACTGTATTTGATGTTGAAGCATATGTTGATGTCTTAAAAGATAATAGTTTAAAACGTGAATTATACAATATGACACGTGAACTTGGGGAAGCTGTTTTAAAAGGTAAAGATGAAGTATCTAAAATCATCTCTGACGCTGAACGTAAAGTAATGTTAATATCAAATAAACAACGTTCAGATAACTTAAAACCAATCGCTCAAGTACTAGATCCCGTATTTGATGTGATTGAAGCCAACCGTCAACGTTCAAAAGATGCGATTATTGGTCTTGATACTGGTTACCAAGAATTAAATGAATTCACATTTGGTTTCCAAAGAGGCGAACTTATCATCCTTGCGGCTCGTCCTGCCGTTGGTAAGAGTGCTTTTGCCTTAAACATCGCCGAAAAAGCCGCTCAAAATGTTGGTGCTCATATCGCTTTCTTCTCACTTGAAATGGGCTTAGACCAACTTTCTATGCGTCTACTTAGTATTTGTTCAAATGTAAAATTATCAAAAATTCGTAGTGGAGACATGAACGAAGAAGAAACAACAAGATTACTTGCTGGTCGTGCTGCTTTAAATGATCTTAATATTTATCTAGATGAAACTACAACCAACAATATGGAAGATATTAAGATCCAATGCCGTAAATTAAGTAGAGAAGGTAAACTTGATTTTATCATCGTTGACTACTTACAATTAATGGCAACATCAAAAGATAGTAAGAATAGTGAATATGCGGAAGTTTCTGCTTTATCACGTAGTTTAAAGCTACTTGCCCGTGAACTAAATGTTCCAGTTCTGGCCTTATCACAACTTTCTCGTGCTGTTGAAACACGTAAAGATGATGAAGGTAAAGTTGGTAACTCAAAACCACAACTATCAGACCTTCGTTCATCTGGTTCAATCGAACAAGATGCCGATATCGTTATGTTCTTACATGCTGATAAAGTAAATGAAGATGCTTCTAAGAAAGTTACGCAACGTAAAGTTGAAGTAATTATCGCTAAGAACCGTCAAGGTATGACTGGTTCATTCCCGCTATTATTCCGTGGTGACTATTCTTCATTTGAAAGCTATAAAGAAAAAAAGAATAATTAATTAAATAATTGTTAGGTTTAAAATATGTTAGAAAGATTAAAGATGATGGATGAACGCTATCAGGAACTTGAACATATGTTACAAGATCCGGAAGTTGTTTCTGATGTTAAAAAAATGACTGCTTTAATGAAAGAGATGCGCTCTTTGGAAAAAGCAGTCAATCTTTATCATAAATATTTAGAAGTATTACGTAAGCGTGATGACGCTAAAGAACTTCTAAAAGATGGTGATGAAGAAATGAAAGAACTTGCGTCTCTTGAATTAGAAGAAGCTGAAAGCGAAATTCCACAAATAGAAGAAGAATTAAAAATATTATTAATCCCTAAGGACCCTAATGACGAAAAGAACGTTATTATGGAAATTAGAGGAGCCGCTGGTGGTGATGAAGCCAATATCTTCGCTGGTGATTTATTTAGAATGTATTCTAAATATTTCGAGTCTAAAGGTTGGAAGATTGAAATCACTAGTGCCCTTGAAGGCGAAATGGGTGGCTTTACACAAATCGAATTCATGGTTAAGGGAGAAGGGGCTTATTCATTTTTGAAATATGAATCAGGTGCTCACCGTGTTCAACGTGTTCCTGAGACCGAGGCAATGGGTCGTATTCATACCTCAACAGCGACTGTTCTTGTTATGCCAGAAGCCGACGAAGTAGATTTTGAACTTGATATGAATGATGTTCGTATCGATACATTCTGTTCATCTGGCCACGGTGGACAAAGCGTTAACACAACTAAGTCCGCAATTCGTGTTACTCATATTCCAACCGGAATTGTGGCCACATGTCAAGATGGTAAAGACCAACATGACAATAAAGCTAGTGCTCTTCGTGTTTTGAAAGCTCGTTTATATGATGCAATTCTTCAAGAACGTGCTGAAAAAGAAGGGGCTGAACGTATTTCCAAAATTGGTCATGGCGATCGTTCAGAAAAGATTAGAACTTATAACTATCCTCAAAACCGAGTAACAGATCACCGCATTGGTTTTACTATCCAACAATTAGACCGTGTTATGGAAGGAAAGCTTGACCCAATCATTGATGCTTTAATCACTGAAGATCAAAGAAGAAAACTCCAAGCTGAAGAAAAATAATGAAACTTATTGATTATATTAGAGAAAAAGAAAAAGAAGCCGATAATAAGGGTCTCGAAAAAGAAGCGATTAAAAAGATTCTTATTATGAGTGCTTATTCTTCTTTAACTAATTTAATAATGAATTATGATAATGAGATTGATTCTCATTATTTTAATATATACGATTCTTTAGTTAAAGAATATTTAGATAATGGTAAACCAGTTCAATATATTTTAGGTTATACTTATTTTTGTGGCTTAAAAATAAATGTTAGTCCCGTTTGTTTAATTCCAAGACCAGAAACAGAACTACTTGTAGAAATTGCCTTAGAAAAAATAAAAGAACATGACCTAAAAACTGTTCTGGATATAGGAACAGGTAGTGGAGCGATTGCGATAGCGATTAAGAAAAATAGTGATACTTTCGTCGAAGCATCTGACATATCACTTGATGCGATTGAAATCGCCAAAAAGAATGCGATGGAAAATGGTGTTGATATCAATTTCATCTGTAGTGATGTGTTTGATGAGATTAACGAAAAATATGATCTAATCGTATCCAATCCCCCATATATTGATCCTCTTGATATAGACAAGATTGATAAAATTGTTTATCAAAATGAACCACATCTGGCTTTATTTGGGGGAGAAAAAGGTTTATACTATTACAAAAGAATAATTGATGATATCGATTTATATTTAAATGATGGTGGCCTTTTGATTATGGAAATTGGCGATACCCAAGCCCAAGATATCAAAGATTATTTAAGGGAAAATAAAGAAAACTACAAAATTGATGTTTATAAAGATTACAATGGATTCAATCGAATTGTCGTAATAGGAAAGTGATGTTATGAAATTATTATTTTTGTTTTTAACATTTTTATCATTTGTTTATCCTTTATCAAATGAAGAAACTTCCGTTGATCCGGAAATTGCCTTCATGGATAAAGTTGAAAAGAATTATAAATACTTTTCAGTTATCAAAGTGGATGAACAAACCGAATACACTATTATTGTCGTGCAAGGTATATATAATAATAGTGGAGCTTATGGAGTTTATTTTAATTCCAAAGAAAAAGGAATGTATCACGTTGTTTTAGAAACGGTTGATAGTTCATTTGCCTTAAATCAAGATGAAAATGGATATAGTGCACTTGCCATTAAGAGTGATATTACATATGTACTTTATATTCTTGATAAGAATGATAAGAGATTAAATACAGAAGAAATAGTTTTACAAAAATTTAATAAAGATGATTTTGATTTTACTCATGCGACAGCGGGTCTTGGAGAAGGAGCAAAATTTACTTCATTAAGTCCTAATAAAGAGAAGATTCCATTCCTTCCTGTTCTTCTTATAACTATGGGAGCGATGACTTTAGTCGTTATTCTTACCCTTCTTGTTTTATTTGTATTGAAGAAAGGTTACTTCAATAAAGAAAAGAGACAAGAAGGAGTTATCTCGATGCGAGATATCTATGAATCTAATACGGAAGCTTTGAAAGATGATATTCATTTTGAAGATCAAGAAGATGAAGATGACTATACACTAAAAGAAGAAAAAGAAGAGAAGAAGACACCAATTATTCCAATTATTAATCCAAATATTCGTGAAGATGATGAAGAGATGAAATCAAAGATTGAAAACATCAAAGAATATCTAACAGATAAAGGATTTATTACAGATTACAAAGCTCTATCTGAAGATGAAAAGAATAAGATTATGATGGAACTTATTAAACTAAAAAATGATAATTTAATATCAATGGATGATTATTATAAGGAAACTTATGAATTATGGAAAAAATAAGTCTAAATAATTTATTAAAATTATCAAAAGAAGATTTAAAAGGGAAAATAATAATCTTTATTACGGATACAGTTTTTGGGGTAGGTGCTTTATTTCAAGATAAAGATGGAATTCAAAAGATATATGAAATGAAAAAGCGTGATTACGGGAAACCACTTGCGGTTTTATGCAGTGATTTAAATCAAGTGGAGTCAATCTGTGATTTACCAGAATATGCTTATGAATATACTAAATACTGGCCAGGAGCACTCACTATTATTGCAAGAAAAAAGAATAGTGAAGAAACACTAGCGGTAAGAATTCCTAATTCAGAAGTTGCAAGGGATATCTTAAGGCATTTCGGACCAATGCCAACCACATCAGTTAATTATAGTGGCGAAAAAGAAATCAATGACTTAAATGAGATTTATGATAAGTTTCATGATAATGCGGACTATCTTGTTACTGATATCCATGATTTGTCAAAAATGCCATCGACAGTTATCTCATGTTTAAATGAAAAAGTTGAAGTCATTAGAAGTGGTGCCATTAAAATTTAAGTTGTGCTTGTTTTTTTCTTAAACAACATAACTAATAAAATTTGAAAAATAAAGAGAGTAGTGTCTAAATATTAGGCACTATTTTTGATTTTAGAGTGTTATAGATGCCTTATTTGTGGTATTTATGAAAAAATGATATAATTACGTTAGAAAAATGAGAAAAGAGGGAAAAATATGGATAAAAAGAAAATAATTGCGTTAATATGTTTTCTAATCACTTATTTATTATTAAGTGCCATTATGATCTTCTATATTGATCTTGCGAATGGCCCACTTTATGTTCTTATTGTTTTTATTATTCTTTTTATCATATGTTTAATATCAAGAATAATATTACGAAAGAAAGCATTTAAATTCAGGTTAATTGTGGATTTAATGGTAATACTTTCTTGTAGTTTTGCGTTCATCTTTGCGAAAACAAAGATAGAAACGTTTTATCCAGTAGATGAAATAAACAAAACGGAAATCCTCCATCTTGGAAATGGAGATATTGTTGGTACCTATAATAGTGATCAAAGTGTTGAAATATATACAGGTATTCCCTATGCAAAAGCACCGGTTGGTGAACTTCGTTTTAAAGAACCACAAGATGTGGAAAATTGGGATGGAGTATTAGAATGTACATCGTTCGCACCTCGAGCTATGCAAAAGGATAGAGCATCCGCTATGGATTCACTCATTGACATTTATGCAATGGGTGGATGGCATCCAGATTTTAAAATGAATCCTCGTCAAGACATGAGTGAAGATTGTTTATATTTAAATATATGGAAACCTAATACAACAAGTACAAATTTACCAATCCTCGTTTATATTCACGGGGGATCACTAATGTCAGGATCAAGTGCCTTTTCTGATTATAACGGAGAAAATATCGCAAGAGAAGGCATCATTATGATTACTATATCATATAGACTGGGAGTTTTTGGATATTTTGCAAGTGAAGAATTAATTAATGAATCTCCTAATCATACAACTGGCAATTATGGATTACTAGATCAAATTAAAGCCCTAGAGTGGATTAATGATAATGCCATATATTTTGGTGGCGATAAGGATAATATTACAATTGCGGGAGAATCAGCGGGATCTAGTTCGGTTTCAGCTTTATGTACTTCACCACTAGCATCAGGTTTATTCAAAAGAGCAATCGGTGAATCATCGTCAATTGTAGGAGAAACACCTCCTCATACTTTTAGGACAATGGAAAGTGCTCTTGAGATGGGAAAAGAAATCATGGATGAATTTGGTTGTGCAACTATTGAAGAACTAAGAAACATTCCAGCGGATGAACTCATTAAAACCGGATATGAAAATTCATCAATGACACTTGATGGTTATGCCTTAACAAAAATGCCATATGAAGTATATCTTGCCCACGAAAACAATGAGGAAGCATTACTTAACGGATATAATGTGAAAGAATCTGATGCTTTTGTCGTACCACTATTCTTATTATCACCCACTAATAAAGGTAATATCAAAGAAAGATTAGAAACATATTTTGATAAAAAAGCGGCCGATGCGATGTGTGAACTATATAAAGATAAAATCGAAAAAGATGCTTTCGCCGCATTTAATGAAATTATATCAGTATACTGGTTTATATTACCACATCATGAGTGGTCTACTTTAGCTTTAAATAATGGTGAAGTAGTTTATCGATATCAATTTACTAAAGAGAATGGATATTATGGAACATATCATAGTGGAGAACTGATTTACCTATATGGAAATCTTATCCGCAGTAAACATCAATTTGTCTATGATGAAAGTGATTATGAATTACAAGATATAATGGTTAAATATCTTGTGAACTTCGTGAAAACAGGAAATCCAAATGGAAGTGGTCTTCCAATATGGAATGAGTATACTTTAAATGGTGGTGTTCAAGAACTAGGAACAGAAGTAAAAGAAATAGATGATGAATATTTAGGATTATATCCAATAATTGAATCATTCTTAGAAAGAACTAGTGAGGGAGATAATTAATCTCCCTTTTTAAATTCCCTATTGAGTATTAATTGTGGTATAATAAGGACAAAGGTGTAATGATATTATGAATAAAAATCAGAAAACTATTTTATTAGTTGGCATTCTTATTACAATATTATTTCTTGTCTTATCTAAAGTTTTAGAACCACAAATATATAGATATCAAGAATATACAGATAGAGATGATATTGCGATATATATTTATAAATATAATGAACTTCCGAAGAATTACGTTATGAATGTTCCTGGTGCTTCACACGAAGAAGTTAGTAGGACACTAAGTGAAGGTAAATCTTATGGTGGAGCTATTTTTAGATATGAAAATGCTATAATGAATTATACAAATAATCATGATTTAAAAGAAGCTGATTATTATCCAAACTTAGCAGAGAGGATTGAAGAAGGAAATAGAGGAACGTATAGATTTGTTTTCACATATAAAGGTGAAAAAGAGATATTCTATACCGAAGATCATTATGATACATTCACTAAGATGAATGTATCTAAGGAATTTACCGCAAGTAAAGTGATGACCGCATTAGAGTGTATTTCATATGGAGGTGTGGTAGTTCTCATTGTTCAGCATCAAGTTACACTTAACAGGAGGAAGAAAGATGAATAAAGAAACAATCGAAAGAATTAGAAAATTTACTACTGATCGTGACTGGGATAAATTCCATAGTCCAGCTAATCTTGCTAAATCAATTTC
>JAEEGL010722837.1_pt1 | contig 10647 bp, 9 predicted proteins | sample 9134231 | NCBI WGS metagenome assembly JAEEGL01 (sample SAMN16246548, study PRJNA631951) | gut metagenome | biome: gut microbiome; feature: rumen; material: fiber-attached | host: Bos | place: Iran: Karaj | collected 2018-10 | reverse complement strand
TTTGAAGACATCACCGAAATCGACGAGCTGCGCCGCAAGCGCCGCGAAAGCTCGGCGGTGTTTATCGGCACCATGACTGCCGTCTCGATTTGGATCTATGTCGTTGCACTGTGGCAGCAAACCGGGCAGAAAGCTTCCCAGGAGCTCATGACGCAGTTCATCCACGCCATCTCCCTGGTCATGTTCTTTTATATCCGCCACTACACCCACTTTACCTTTGAAGAAATGGGCTTTCGAATCAAAGGTATTTCCAAGGCGGTAAAAACCGACTGTCTGCTGACGGCGGTCTTCGCAGCGATTCTGTTCGGCACAAAACTCATTCTGCAGCGCGTATCACCGGGCTTTTTCGCCGAGGGCGCGCCCTTCTGGGACTGGAGCCGACTGAACTGGTCCGATTATACATATCCCTTTACCGTGGTACTGCAGGAGTTCCTGTCCCGCGGCGTAATCCACGAGAATCTTCGCCGCATCTTTGTGGGAAAGCACAGCGAAGCCGCGGCAATCATCGTTTCTTCCCTGTTGTTCGGCGCTTTGCATATTCACCGCGGTTTCATTTATATGATCGCCGCCACGGCGCTGCTGGCCATATTCGGCATTCTCTACCGCAGGCAGAACAGTATCTGGGGCCTTTGCATTCCCCACTTTGTTCTGGGCGAGATCATTTGGTTCCTGGGATATGTCTGAGCGCTGCTCCATTTTAACCGGATGTACTCTCCGGCAGCGTTAACCCGCACCCAGGCAGGGCATCCGTGTCAAAATCAGCGTGAAATCCCATAACAGCACTCTGATCTCCATACGATCGGGGTGCTGTTCTGCTCTTCCAGAAAACCGGGGTTCATGTTATACTATCATCATCAGAGGCTTGTAAAAGCATTTTGACAAAGGAAAATGCATTTGTAAATCAGCCTTGATAGACTTTGCCCGGACTATTCTTTATCCTTGAATCGTTCCCGGCCGGAACAAAAAACATCATGTTTGAGGTGCCAGAATTATGGAAATCGGTACAATCATCCGAGACGCAAGGAATGAGGCAAAGCTCTCCCAGGAAAAGGCGGCCGAAGCGCTTGGCGTGAGCCGTCAGACCATTTCAAACTGGGAGAACGGAAAATCGTATCCGGATATTATCAGCGTGATTCGAATGAGCGACTTGTACTCTGTAAGTCTGGATCACCTTCTCAAGGAGGAATCATCCGTGAAACAGACTTACAAAGAGTATCTGGAACAGAGCACAAACGTCGTCAAAAGCAATGAGAAGAAATCCAGGCTCGTTTTGTCGCTGGTAACGCTGGGCATCTGGGCACTGTCGCTGATCGCCTTTATCCTGATTCATAAGGGAATAGACGGCAACGGATACGGACTTGCCGTCACGTGGGCTGTCCTTCCGGTTACATTTTTTGTCGCATCGTATATCATCGGCAACCGCAACTGGTATGGGAAGCTGAAGTGGCTTGCCGTTCCGCTTTTCAGCATCCTGTACACCATGGCGGGCTATGCGACCGTGATCACCGCGGGCAACCTGTCGGTCAAAACCGTTATCTGGCCGGATTTTGCCAAGCTCCCCATCGGGCTGTTGATTTCCGCTGCCGGTCTTATAACGGGACTGCTGGTCAGAAACAGGCAGAATAGAGCAGAACAGTCGCAGGCGGATTCCGGTACCTAAGCATCCCGGCCGTCAGGACAGCATACAGGGAAAAGGCCCTTTACGGCAGCAGTCTGCCCATGAGATCTCCGGGATCGCGCGGTTTTTGCACAAAAACTGCGCAAAAAGTGAAATCAGCACTTGCCTTTTGCCGCGTTTCTGTTACAATAAGAGTCCCTACTGTTTTCAAGACAGCAGGAAGAAAAACATCCGGAGGATACAATGGAAAACAAGCTGGAAAGAAAATACGGTCTTTTTACGGCGATCTGCATGGTCGTCGGCATCGTGATCGGATCGGGCGTCTTCTTCAAGGCGCAGACCATCCTGCAGAAAACCGAGGGCAATATGCCGCTCGGCATCCTGGCGTGGATCATCGGCGGTCTCATTATGATCGTCTGCATCCTTGCCTTTGCCGCCATGGCCCAGAAATATGAACGGGTCAACGGCATCGTGGACTACGCCGAAGCCACCATCGGCCCGGGCTACGGCTATTATGTCGGCTGGTTCATGAGCATCATTTACTACCCCACGCTGACGGTCATTCTCGCCTGGCTGACCGCGAGATATTCTCTGGTGTTTGTGACGTCCTGCTGGCCGAATTTCCCGCTGTTGATCCCGGCGGCCCAGGGCGGCTGCGTCATCGGCCCGGAGTGCATGGTGCTGACGATGGTGTTCCTCGTCTGCGCCTATGTGGTCAACGCGCTGAGCCCGAAGCTCGCAGGCAAGTTCCAGACCACCACCACGATCATCAAGCTCATCCCCCTGTTTCTTATGGCCATTGTCGGCATCATCGTCGGCCTTGTCGGCCCCAACCACATGCTGGTGAGCAATTTCGCCACCGCCTCGGCCACAAAGGGCGGCGCCGCCGCACCGCTGCTGGCTTCCGTGTGCGCCACCTCCTTTGCCTATGAGGGCTGGATCATCGCCACCTCCATCAACGCCGAGCTCAAGGACGCCAAACGCAATCTGCCCAAGGCCCTTATCATCGGCGGCGTGATCATTATCATCACCTACATCGCCTACTACATCGGCGTTGCCGGCGGCGCCTCGGTCGAGACCCTGATGGCCGACGGCGCGACCACCGCCTTCGTCAACATCTTCGGCGGCGTGCTGGGCAACATCCTCAATCTGTTTATTGCCATCTCCTGCGCCGGCACCATGAACGGCCTGATGCTCGGCTGCTGCCGCGGCCTTTATTCTCTGGCCGCACGCGGAGAAGGCCCGCGGCCCGTGCTCTTCTCCCAGATCGACAAGGAGTCCAACCTCCCCAACAACTCGGCCATTCTGGGCCTGCTGCTCTGCGCGTTCTGGGGCGCGTACTTTATCTTCGCCAGCCTCTTTGAGACCTGGGGCGGCGTGAAGGCCTTCACCGGCACCGCCATGGAGAGCGTTCCCTTCAGCTTTGACGCCTCGGAGCTGCCCATCATCACGATCTACGCCATGTATATCCCCATCTTTATCCAGTGGATGCGCAAGGCGACGGACGAGAGTACGCTGCGCCGCTATGTGGTCCCCGCGCTGGCGATCGTCGGCTCTCTGTTCATGGTCTATGCCTGCCTGGTGGGCCACAAGATGGAGAACTTCTGGTATCTGATCGTCTTCGCCGTCATCATGCTCATCGGCGTGGCTTTCAGAAAGAAAAGCAAGTAATTCCCAAAAACAGGGCGGCCGCTCATAAAACAGCGCTGCCGGTTTGCAGATATTTACTGAAAAGCGTATCGCGCGAAGCATTCCAAAAATGCTTCGCGCGATACGCTTTTTATGGCCTGTGCGCTGTTTCGTTCTCCTGCCCGTCCTGCCGCTCTCCCGCCGTCTGCGATTTTATCGCGCCGAGCTCTGTATAGATCATGCCGTTTCTCCCTCGATCGGATCTCATGAGTGAGACGGCCCCGACGGTCATCGAAACCGGCCGGATCCGAATGCCCGGCATCTTCCCGGACACCTTTCGGATCAACGTGATGTGCGGGGAAAACCGTTTCCTGTCGAAGGGAATCCCGCCTTCCGACAGCGCCCGGCGGATTCTCCGCACGAGCGACGCCAGCGCAGGCGATTCCCCGATTCCCGCCCACCAGAGATCTCCGAAGCTGCCCATGCCCTCCAGCCCGATGGGGAAAGGCGTGAAGGAAACGGCGGACAGCGCGTCAAGAACGGCCTCCGCGTCCGGGTATTCTCCGATGAAGGCCAGCGTCAGGTGCATATTCTCTTCCGCCGTATAATTTCCCCGGATGCCGCGGTCAAACAGCGCATCCTGGGCAGCAAGCAGCGCTTCCTTCATTTCATCGGATAAATTGATAGCAAGAAACAGTCTCATATTCTCTGACCCTGAAATGTTCTTCCTACGATTCGCCCGCGGGATCGAGATCCATCATCGTACCCGGGCAGGCGAAGGTGCTTCCTCCCGGGCGGCGTCGATGAGATTCTTGTAAAAATCCACAGCGCCGGGGAGGCAGGCGTATTCGATATTTTCGTTGATCCCGTGCATGCCGCGCATCTGTTCCGGGCCGTAGACCACCGGCGCAAAGCGGATGCAGGCGTCACAGATCTCCTGATAGAAGCGGGCGTCGGTGCCGCCGGTCATCACGTAGGGGCTGGTGGGAAGGCCGGGGAAGGTCTTTTCCACCGTCCGCACGGCCCGCTGCCAGGCGGGGCCGTGAATATCCACCGCCGCAGTGTAATCGCCGGCATAGAGCACCTCCATGGAAAGCTCATGCTTTTGTGCCAGCTTCTCGATCACGGCCAGGCTCTCCTCCATGCCCTGGTGGGGAATGAAGCGCAGATTGGCCCACACCGCGGCCTCCTGCGGGATCACGTTGCAGGCGTCGGAGCCGGACTGCATGGTGAACGCGATGGTGGTTCTCAGCATGGCGCCGCCCTGGTTGGAGATCCGCGGCATGACCTTCAGCAGCAGGGGCTTGAGCAGCCACAGATTTCCGAACAGAAACCGCATGCCGAAATTTCCGTAGGGAGCCAGGCGGGCGAACATGGCCTCCACCTCCGGCTCAAACCGGGCCTTGAAGGGATTGTGGGTTTCCACGCTGTGCTCAAAAGCCGCCAGGCGGGCGATGGGCGAGTGGGCCGGCGGGGCGCTGGCGTGGCCGCCCTTGGAGCGGGCGGTGAACTTCACGTCCCCCTTGCCCTTTTCAAAGACGCCCATCATGGCAAAGTTGCCCGGAATCCCGGCGATCGGCTCTGTGATGATGCCGCCGCCCTCATCGATGACCAGATAGGGCCGCACGCCGCGGCGCTTCAGCTCCGCTACAAGCTTGGAGCATCCGGGCCCGGCGAACTCCTCCGTACAGGAGGACGAGAGATATACGTCCTGGGGCGGCACATAGCCCTCCTGGAGCAGCTCCTCCACCGCCTGCAGGAAGCCGAAGAGGGAGCACTTGGTATCTGAGGCGCCGCGGCCCCAAACCTTGCCGTCGGCAAGGTCCCCGGAAAAGGGCCCGTGCAGCCATTCGCCCTCGGCGGGCACCACGTCCTGATGGCTCATCAGGACGATGGGCTTGTCCGGGCTCTCGCCTCGCCAGAAAAAGATCAGATTGCCGTCGACCTCTGTCTTCTCCAGCTTCTCATGAACCAGAGGAAACAGCTCTTCCAGAAGCTTGTGGAAGCCCAGAAACTTTTCCCTCTGCTCTCTCTCGGGATCGGATACGGTCTCATATCGGACCATGCGGGAGAGAATCTGCGCGTAGCGCTCCGCCCGCTCCGGATCCGGCGCAGGGACATAGGCGGAATGCCTGACCGGCGTGAGCAGGGTTCTGAGCAGGGCGGCCAGCAGCAGAAGCAGAACCAGCGCCAGCAGACCCAGAAGCAGATACAGAATGATCATGCGGCACCCGCCTTTCTCCTATACTGCAGCCAGGCGATCAGTATGGCAATCCCGCCGCTGGGCAGAATCATAAAGCTGGTGGACGAGGTCAGAGACGGAACCAGAATAAACAGGATGCTCATAAGGATAAAGGGGATCACCGCGATGTCCAGATTCCTGCGGAAGTACTTGTAGGCCATGGCGCCGAACAGCGCGGGCACCACATTGTCGAAGGCGGGCCGCAGCACCGGCGACTGCAGCACCGGCTGCAGCGGAATCAGCAGCAGCACGCCCAGGGCCAGAACCACGATGGTGACCAGCGAGGACGTGGCGATGGACAGGGTGGAGATGATCTCATTTTCCGGCGTCCCCGCCTTTACGCCGACAATATCCCGGGCGTTGACAGCGCAGGGGATTTTCATGTTGATGAGATTCCCTGTGATAAAGGCCAGATAGCCGCCGCCCGCTCCCAGCATGGGGGTATACACCAGATACTCCGCCACGCAGCTGACAAGCCAGACCAGGCCGATTGCCAGAAAGCCCTTGCCGAAAGCGGCAAGATCCGGCATAGCGCCCAGATAGCTCCCGATCAGAAACGGCGCGGAAAGGAGCATGAGCAGGGTCAGCGTGCAGGCGATGCGGCCATAGCGGTGGGTCCCCCGGTTGTACTGCTCGAAAACCCGGATTTTTTCTTCCTGTTGCATGGTTTCTCCCCCTCTCTTATGCCAAGGCGCTCAAGCCGACTGCTGCGGCCATGGCCAGGATCATGCTGCCTGCAATGGAAAAGCTCTCCACCCAGACGGCGTTTTTCTTTTCATACAGCCACAGGAAGCCCGCCATGCTGAGGCAGGCCACCGCGACCACGCCCAGGGGTATCCAGGATCCGGCGAAGCGCAGCAGGCCGTTTCCCGAGACAAAGCCGCCGATGTAGCTGCCCATATAGGCGCAGATCAGGCCGATGAACATGGCCGTCATCGCCCTGTCGCCGAAGCCGCCGCCGGGCTTGCCCGTCTTGTCCCCGGAGCCGAGACGGCTCAGATAGCGCTTGTTGAAGAGCACGGAGAAGACCATGCCCCACATGATGCAGACGCTCATCAACAGGCAGATCGTGGAGAAGGCCGAGGGCGTCATCAGAGAGGCGGACAGGGATTTGATCCCCACCGCCTCCGCGGCGGCCTCCGCCACCTGGGTCTCATAGTGCAGGGCGCCGATCACCGACAGGCGGAGCCAGGGCCAGGGCGTCCCCAGGCTGCCGGACAGGGCAATGACGCCCAGCAGAATGCCGATGCTGGGCAGCAGCGTAAAGGTCGCGCTGGCGGTGATCACCCGCCTCATTTTTGCGGTATCAATCCCCAGCGCCTTGCCGGCTCTGTATGCCCGGATCATGAAAAAGACGCAGACCACGGCGACATAGAGAATAATGCCGCCGCAGAGCAGATACATAAAAGGCGTGTTCAACCGGGAGAGAAGGGACATACGCAAAACCTCCTTCGGCGCGGCATGTGAATTCATCTGCCGCAATTTGCTGCTATTATAGCATGCCTGGCGGCCGATGAACAGACGCCAGGAACACAAAAAGAGCGGATTCCCGAAGGAATCCGCTCTTTTTCCTGCTTTAAGGCCGGTCCCGGAAGGATCCGGAACCGGCCTTTTTTCACGGATAAGCTTTCCTCTTTTCAAACAAACAAAAGTCTCTGCGGGCCTTTGCTATTCCCGGGGCCGATATTCTGCCCGTGTCATCCGCATGGGCGTGCAGGTGGAGCTGAAAAACGGGAACGGCTCTCCCGTGATCTGCACGCCCAGCTTCTTGAGAATGTGCACCGTGGCGGGTCTTCCCTCCATGACGACTTCTTCCACGCCGGTATTAAACATCTCTGTGAAGGCATATGAGATCAGCCGGGTCCCGATGCGGCGCCCCCTGTATTCCGGTTCGATTGCAAACCGCCCCGCATGCCAACCGTCGCTCTCCTGGAAAAACGCCACGGCGCCGATGATGACGCCGTCTTCCTCCGCGCAGAACCAGCAGGGGGTTTTCTCCTGCTCCAGATAGTTCAATTCCAACGGAATGCCCTGTTCGCCCGTAAACGTGCGGATCACCAGATCCATAACGGCGTCCAGCTCATCCTCCCGCGCTCTCCGGTATCCTATCATATCTCTCCCCCCGGAACTCTCTTTCCCCTGCCATAGTAGCACGGGTCGCGGTCAATTACAAGAAAGATCGCAGGTCTCCCTCGCGGCAGTGGGCACACGATACTTAGCCTCCAGCCCCTGCGCGGTGTTCCTTGACGGCAATCCATGCGAAACGCTTTGCCGTGTTTCGCTATCCCGTCCTCATTATAGCTTGCGGGGACACCCGCTATGTGATATGATAACATGAAAGCCAGTCGAGATCTCTCCCGTCTGCCGCGGGCGGTGCAGGCCGCCGGAAACCGACAGTCCTTCCCCGCGCGGCAGGGACAGAAATACAGGGGTTACGCGTATGCACGCAATCGCACATTTCAGAACCATTACGCAGCATCGCCATCTGGTCTGCCGATACTGCCTCCGCCTCGGCCTTGTATGGCAGGGGCTGACGCATGACCTGAGCAAATACAGCCCGATGGAATTCTGGCGCGGCGCGAAATACTACCAGGGGTTCCGCAGCCCCAACGACGCCGAGCGACGGGCGACCGGTACGTCGCTGGCCTGGCTCCACCACAAGGGGCGCAACCGCCACCATTTTGAATACTGGATCGACTATGTCATCGCCCCCGACGGCTCGGTCTTCTACGGCGGGAACCGGATGCCCATGCGCTATGTCGCCGAAATGTTCTGCGACCGGCTGGCAGCCAGCCGGGTATACCAGGGAGAAAAGTATACCAACGCCTCCCCCTATGAATACTTTGTCCGCTCGAAAAGTCGGATTCTTATTCACCCCGATACCAGCGCAGAAATCGAGGAAATGCTGCGCGTCCTGAAGGACGAGGGGGAAGAGGCCGCCTTTGCCTATGTGCAAAAACGTCTGCGGGAGAGTCGGTAAGGGGCCGATCTTCGCAGTCAGGGAGAAACTTCATGAAGAAATGCTTTCTTTTGTTGCCGCTGTGCGCGCTGCTGCTCAGCGGCTGCGGCCGTGCCGAACGCAGCTGCCGTCAGATCTCCCAGGAGGAGGCCCTGCAGATGATGGCGGAAGAAACCGACTATATCATTCTGGACGCCCGCACGCGGGAGGAGCACGCCGAGGCCCGCATAGAGGACTCCATCAGCGTGCCCGATGAGGAGCTGGAGAAAACGCCGCTTTCCGCGCTTCCGGACAAGGATCAGCTAATTCTTGTCTATTGCCGCGACGAGGACAGCAGTTTGCAGGCGGCGCAGAAGCTTGCCGATGCCGGCTATACCAAGGTTGCGGCCTTTGGCGGGATCGACACCTGGCCCGGCACCATCGTGCGGGACGAGGCCAGTACCGGCCCGGCGCTGAGGCTGAGCTATGCGGCAGAAACGGAAACCGACGGCATCCACATGCTGGTGACAGACTATACCGCGCCGATCATTACGGCGACGCTCTCCAACCGCAGCGGGAAAAACTGGTCCTACGGGGCGTCCTTCTCCCTCCTCATGCGGGATGAACACGGCGCGTGGCAGGAGTTGGCGTGGCCCGACAGCATCATGTGGATCGCCATCGCCTATGAACTGGCCGACGGTGAGGACGCCGAAATCCAGTGCGACGTCTCCGGCCTGGGCACGCTGAGCGCCGGCGAATACAGACTCTGCAAGGGCGCGCTGGCTGCGCCGTTTGCCCTGGACTGGAGCAATTAAACCGGCGGTCTCTGCGCCCGCCCGTGAAGATACAGGCCATGACCAAGGAGGTCTCTCCATGAATAAGCGTATCTGCAGCGTCCTGCTGATGCTGTGCCTTGTCCTGTGTATGTTTCCTGTCTCCGCCCGCGCGGAGGATGGGACACTGCTTCAGGCCGGGGATCATATCTATTTGGGAGAATACACCGACACCCTCGCCTCCGGCGAGCCATATACCACCCCCGTCTGCTGGCTGGTTCTGGACCCCACGATCATGAACACCGGCGAACCCGGCGTTTTTCTCCTGACCCAGTACATCGTGCAGCGCGCCGGCGTTGTCTTCAACCCGGATCTCTCCATCTGGAAGGACAGCCTGGCCCAGCAGTGGTGCACTGATTTCGCCGCGGCGGCCTTCACCGATGCCGAGCGCGCGTTGATTCCCGCCGTAAGCAAAAAAGAGGAGCCCCTTCAGGGCTACGGCCTGCTCTGGACTCATTCGGATCTGGAGGAGGAGCAGGTCTTTTTCATCTCCGTGCCGGAGGCCATGCGCTACATCGGCCCCACAGACGGGAGCGAGGGGCTCTCCGCCTTCACGGAGGATGGCGTAGCGGTCTATTGGTGGCTGCGCACAACCCATTTTTCCCATCCCGACTATGCCGGCCTGGTACTGCAGGACAACCAGGTCCACGATCATCTGGTCAATTACGGCTGGGGCGCACGCCCCGCCTCCAACCTGGATCTGAGCAAGGCCATCCTGTTGATCCCTGCGGAGGGCCAACCATCCCTGGGAACACTGGCGCCTGTCTCCCGTCCGGCAGACGGCAGCTGGAAGCTGATCGTGCCCGATGAGAGCCGGCAGCTGGAGCTGACCGGGGCCGACATGGAGGGAAACACGCTGCGTCTTTCCTACAGCGGGGCCGCGGTGGGGGAAGACGAGTACCTGTCTCTGCTGATCCGGGATGCGGACGGGGCGACACTGTCCTGGGGCCGCCTCTGCCGAACCGAACAGGCCAGCGGAGAACTGAGCGTAGACCTGGGCAGTCTGCACCTCCCCGAGGGCGCACAGCTCTTCCTGTTCTCCGAGCACGAGGGCGGCGATCGGCACAGCAACTATGCCAGCCCCCTCTGCCCCGTCTCCTGCCGGCTCCGGCTGGAGCCGGGCGCGGGCGGCGGTGAAGCGCAAACTGCCCTGGTTCCCCTCGGCCTTGACATCTCTCTGCCGGAATGCAGTTTTACCCCGCCTGCCGGCCAGTGTTTTGACCACTGGGAGCTGGACGGCGCTGCACTGGATGCGGAGCAGAGCTATCGCTTTACACAGGAGAAGACTCTCACCGCGGTCTATCGGGACATCCCCGTCTCCGAAATCCGCCTGAGCCCAAACAGCCTGCATCTGTCCATGCTGGAGCAGGCCCAGGTCTCAGCCGCA
>JAEEGL010337973.1_pt1 | contig 10647 bp, 8 predicted proteins | sample 9134231 | NCBI WGS metagenome assembly JAEEGL01 (sample SAMN16246548, study PRJNA631951) | gut metagenome | biome: gut microbiome; feature: rumen; material: fiber-attached | host: Bos | place: Iran: Karaj | collected 2018-10 | reverse complement strand
TTTTACCTGCATTGTAACTTCCTTACCATCTACAACCCCACCTGGACCAACAGCTATTACAAGAGCCTCCTGTGGCTTCTCCTGTGCTGCTGACGCAAGAATAATTCCTGATTTTGTAGTCTCCTCTGCCTCGCACTGCTTTAAAACAACACGATCTGTTAATGGAACCAATTTCATTTTATATTACCTCCTAAAATAATAATCTCAAATTATTTGTTAGCACTCTATAAGCCCGAGTGCTAACTACAAAAAGTATAATAGGATTCTATTGAAAAACTTTCAACTAAATCCGAATGAAGATTGTCAACAGAATCCTATTAAAAGCTCATTTTTTCTCTTGTTTTCTCATTTTTTCTTACTTTTGCATTTTTGGAAGTTTGGAAAGTACCGTATTTTTAAGAGTATCTCCACCTACAGCCATTAAATGCTTTAGGACCTCCATTACTATAGCCTGATTTTCGGGATCCAATGCCTGTATTTCCTTGGTAACAATTGCAATAGACTTAACCTTATTTCCTGTAATATGAGACATTTTTGTAGCCCCTGAGTTAGACAAAAGCTCAAAGAATACATCGCCAAAGGCTTCTCTGGTTTCATAATCAAACTTTTTTGTCCACTCTTTCATTATTTCATCAATCATTACAGACGAATTGGCCACCGAATCCACTTTTATAAATCTATTACAAACAACTTGCCAGCTAAACAAATCATGCTGATTTATGCCCCTTGTATTTGATGAAACTATAGAAACTTTTGCCTTTGTATACATCATCATTCCAATAATAGATTCGTTTGGAATATATTTATGTACGCGCTTAATAACAGATTTGTATTCTGGTGTTTTAAGAATCTCTGGAATAAATCCAGGACCATCATTATTGAAAATCTCAATAATATTATCTTTAATGTGTGATTTACAAAATGCTGCACCATACAAGGCAAAGCTTCCACCTTTAGAATGTCCACCGATACGAAGAGGCTTCATTGTGCGCGCAAAATTTTTATTCAAATATTCTACTGCTTTAAGCTGACCTCCAGTACCTGGGGAAAAACTCATATTGAAATCTTCTTTCCATCCAACCAAAGAATCATCCGTTCCTCTAAAAGCCACATATATTGTGCCATCTGGAAGGTAAAAGGTACAAACTGCAAACTGACTCTGATCTTCTTTATCTACTTCATTCACAAAACCTGAAAGCTTAGTGCCTCCAAATCTTTTTGAGTGAGCCATCTTCTTTAGCAAAAAAGGTGCATCCTTGGTCACGGATGTTCTAGCTGACATCTCTTTTTCTGAATACTTTGAAAAAAATGTATCACACACATCCTCGATTGAGATTTTCTCTTTTAGCCCTGGTCCAGGCACGATGCCATCAAAAGCCGAATATACCAATTCACATAAAACTGCATTATCAACCTCATTAAATGGGTCGATATCAAAAGGCACATCACCACGCCAAACCAGATAATCTTCAATGTTAGCCATAATTGATTTTAGTCCTCAAACAATGAATCTGATCCTTTGCCATCATAAACATCATCAAAATAGTTATCTTGAATTTCTTCTTCAAAAATAGAATCGTCTAAGGATGAATTTGCATCCTCCATTATACGAGAGTAATTTCTATTAGAATCTTTTTTATGATCATGTAAACCAATTGCCATAAGCAATAATGAAAATAAAGATAGTGCTCCTATAGCGATTAAATACGAACAAGTAATTACATTTCTCTCGAAGAACTTTTGTGGAACCATAAGGAAATAAATACTTGAACCTATGGTAACTATTCCAAAAATAAGACTTAAGAACCACACTCCACGTTGAATATGGAACAAAGCAAATGACTGCTGAAGCATGACTGCACCTAAAACAACACCTATCAAACATACTAAAGCGTCAATAAAAGCAGATATATAATTTGCCTGAAAGATTGAAACAGCTCCAATGATTACAAGAATAACGCCCGTGGTAAAGCCATAGTTTGATATCTTTATATATTCATGGTTAAAAAAGTATTTGATCATGTACCAAGCACCAAAGCAAATAAATAAAATTCCTATGGCAAGCACAGAAAACGAATATGCTATTTTTGATATTAGGTTTGCATCTAAAACCAAAAGGCAAATTCCCAATGCCAAATAAACAAGAGATGCAACAATGTGTGCAACTAGTGCTACTTTTGAATCCTTAATTTCTTCAATATTTCTAGCCATTATTACCCTCCTCCAGCTAACTGAATAATATTGCAATAAGATTAATTAGGCCATGAGCTAAAAAGCACATCCAAAGACGTTTGTTTTTTACATATATAAAGCTTAATGCCAAACCAACAACTATTGCATATATGAATTGTACTATATTATTATGGATAATTCCAAAACAAATTGTAGATAAAAAGACAGCTTGTATAGGTCCGTACCATAAACATAACTGTCCTGCTATAATACCTCGAAGCAAAAGCTCTTCCAGAATAGGAATAACCATCGCATTACAAAGGATTTTTATAAATATACTACCGTCTGTAAGCGTATTACTAGCTTTTGAAAAATTTGTAGAATGTTCAATCAAACCACTATGGGTGAGAATTATATTTGTAATAACACCTATAGCCACAACAGCAATAATCCAAATAAAATCAGTAATCAATTCTTTTTTATTAAATTTTCTAGGAATAATCTTCGGAACACCTTTGTAAATAATATACATTGGTACCAAACAAAATAATGCTGCAATAAGCAGGCACATAAGCCTGCCAATTTTTGCAGCATATAAATCCATCAATAAAGAACTCCCAAGCTGATAGACAATAAAATACACCAAGAATGGGTAAACTATTTGTATTACTCGATTTGTCCTAATTTGATTCAATGTAATCTAACACCTCACCTGGATAATCAAAGACTTCTAAAGCACCATGTTCAAGCATCTCTTCGCGGGAACCAAACCCCCATGAAACGCCAATGCAATCAATACCGGCAGCTTCAGCTCCGTCTACATCAAACTTTGTATCTCCAATAAGTATAGTTTCATCTTTTAAATGCCATGGAGCTCTTTTAAAGCAAAGATCAATGACTTGTTCTTTGGTATTAATCTTAGCGTCTAAAGTAGCACCACAAATTTCTGTAAAATACTTTGCAACGCCTAAGTATTCAAGAATCTTTTTAGCAGTAGGCTCTGGCTTTGAAGTACAGACAAAAAGGCAATACCCTCTTTTGACAAGGGCAGCTAAAAGCTCTTCTACGCCCTCGAAAAGGTCTACATTCAAGCAGCCATTTTCTGCATCATAATAATGTCTGTATGTAGCAACTGCATCTTTAAAGTCTTCATCCTTAATTCCTAAATAATTAGGGAAAGAATAAGTAAATGGAGGTCCTACGCATTTACGAAGTGTCCCATAATCAGGAATATCGTATCCATATTTGGTAAGTGTTATCCTAAGCCCTTCAATGATACTTGGAGCAGAATCTATCAATGTACCATCTAAGTCAAAATAAATGTTTTTTATCACTTCTTAACTCCTTTAGTATCGCGACTTCCAATATGAAGTCTGTTGAGAGCAACATCTTTATCTTTTACCTTAACCTCTTTTGTCTCACCCTCGGATAAAACATAAATATTTGTAAGCTCATCGCCCTTTGCAAGCTTAATACCGCGAACACCAGCGGCTGTCTTTTTCTTTTCAGGAATTGTATCTCCTTCAATTCTTAAGAACATATCCTTTGCTGACTGCATAACTACAGTATCACCAGGATTAATAATCTGAACGCAAATAACCTCATCCTTATCATTTAACTTTGTGGCAGCAATTGTCTTTCTAGAAACATCAAATTCACTACCATCTACAAGCTTAATCATCGCCTGCTTTGTACCAAAGATAAGCTTATTTTTAATAATGTTTTCCATTGAATCTGCAAAGATTAGATTTTCTTTGGTAAGGTCAATCTTTGAACCCTTCTCAGCGGTATCAATTGGTTGTCCCTTATCTCTAAATTTACCAAATGGAAGGCTTAATACTTTTATTGTATGCATGTCGCCCATTTCAGTAAACAGACAAATCTTATCTATGTTCTTGCAGAATACAATTTTCTTCGATTCGATTTCTGCAGCCTCTTTATTTCGCTCAAATGTAGGCATGTCCACTACACGGGCATAAGCAAATCTGTCGATAAGGACAGCCACATCTATAACCTCAATTGGCTTCTCTTCTACAACAGCTTCCTCTACATTGTCGATAACTGTACGACGGTCTCTAGCATACTCTTTTCTAATAGCCTGAAGATCCTTGATAATAACCTTTGCCATCTCAGCACGAGACCCAAGAATCTTAGTGTAACGGGCAATTTTGTCCATTGTCTCGGCATAATCACCACGTAAAGCTTCGATTTCCAAGCCAATTAATCTATGAAGTCTCATATCAAGGATAGCCTGTGCCTGCTTTTCTGTGAAATGAAGCTGCTCAGCATCAGACTTTGATTTCTGTGACTTAAACTTAATTCCTGCAGTGATTCCATCTACAAGACAAGCCTTAGCCTGCTTAACGTCCTTTGAACCACGAAGAATCTCAATAATTAAATCGATAACATCACATGCCTTAATGAGACCTTCCTGAATCTCTTTCTTCTCCTGCTCTTTGCCAAGAAGATGAGTGTACTTTCTAGTGCAAAGCTCATACTGGAAATCAACGTGATGCTTGATAATTGGAACAATGCCAAGTGTCTCTGGCTTGCCATCAGCAACTGCTAGCATATTAACGCCAAATGTATCCTCAAGACGTGTCTTCTTATAGAGAAGATTGAGAACATTCTGAGCATCAGCACCTTTTCTGAGCTCAATAACGATTCTAATCTGCTCTCCCTTAGACTGGTTAGAAATATCGGCAATGTCATTAGTTTTCTTTGTCTCAACAAGACTACAGATATCATTTAAGAACTTACCGATATTTGCACCAATCATTGGATAAGGAATCTCAGTAATAACAATTTGTTCCTTACCGCCCTTAATCTTTTCGATTTCAGCCTTGCCGCGAATCTTAATTTTACCTACACCAGTAGAGTAAATTTCAAGCAAATCATCTTTATTTGTTACGATACCGCCTGTTGGAAAATCTGGACCAGGAATAATTTCCATCATTTCAGCAGTGCTGATATCAGGATTTTTCATGTACGCAATTACACCATCAACAACCTCACCAAGATTATGCTGAGGAATAGATGTAACCATACCTACTGCAATACCATCAGATCCATTAATGAGTAGATTTGGTACACGAACAGGAAGAACTTCAGGCTCCTTTTCTGTCTCATCATAGTTAGGAATAAAATCTACTACATTTTTATCAAGGTCACCTAGGTAAACTTCCTGGGCAACCTTTGCCAAACGAGCCTCTGTGTATCGCATGGCTGCGGCTCCATCACCTTCGATTGAACCAAAGTTACCATGACCATCCACAAGTGGAAGACTCTTTTTGAAATCCTGGCTCATTACAACCAGTGATTCATAAATTGAGCTGTCACCATGTGGATGATATTTACCCATCGTATCACCCACGATACGGGCAGATTTCTTGTATGGTTTGTTATAGTCAACCTTCAACTCGTACATGTCGTAGAGAGTACGACGCTGTACAGGCTTAAGACCATCTCTTACGTCTGGAACTGCACGAGCAAGAATTACAGACATTGAGTAGTCAATGAAGGATTTCTGCATTATCTCAGAATATTCTGTACGAATTATATCTTGTGCCATTAAATGTATCCTCTTTCAAATCTATAAATTTAGAAATCTAATTCAGCTTCCTTGGCGTGCTTGTAAATGAACTCTTTTCTAGGGGCAACATCTGAACCCATCAAAAGCTCTGTAACCTCTGAAGCCATAAGGGCATCCTCAATTTCAACAAGCTTTAGCTTTCTGCGCTCTGGATCAAGTGTAGTCTCCCAAAGCTGTTCAGCATCCATTTCACCAAGACCCTTGTATCGCTGAAGTGTGAAGGTCTTGCCATTCATCTTCTTACGGTACTTTTCAAGGGCAACATCATCGTAGAGGTATTCCTCTTCGCCCTTGCTTGGGATTGCTTTATAAAGTGGAGGCATAGCAATATAAACATGGCTTTCACGAATAAGCTCTGGCATAAATCTATAGAAGAATGTAAGTAAAAGTGTGCTGATGTGAGCACCGTCTACGTCGGCATCGGCCATGATAACAATTTTGTCATAGCGAAGCTTAGAAATATCAAAGTCATTGCCGTAGCCCTCAGAGAAACCACAGCCAAAAGCATTTATAAGAGTCTTAATCTCTGCGTTGGCAAGAACCTTGTCCATGGAAGCCTTTTCAACGTTAAGAATCTTACCACGGATTGGCATAATTGCCTGATACATACGGTTTCTGGCCTTCTTTGCTGAACCACCAGCGGAATCTCCCTCTACGATGAAAATTTCACATTTATCTGCATCTCTGGACTCGCAGTTGGCAAGCTTTCCATTCTGGTCGAAGGAGAACTTTTGCTTTGTGAGAAGATTTGTCTTTGCCTTCTCTTCGGATTTACGAATCTTGGCACTCTTCTCTGCACAGGAAATAATTGCCTTTAAGGTGTCTAAGTTTCTGTCAAAGAAAAGAATGAACTCATCCTGGCAAACCTTCTGTGTAGCCTTTGAAGCATCTGGATTGTCAAGCTTTGTCTTGGTCTGACCTTCAAAACGTGGGTCAGGGTGCTTGATACTAACGATTGCTGTGATACCGTTGCGGACATCGGCACCGGTAAAGTTGGCGTCTTTGTCCTTAAGGATACCAAGCTCTCTTGCATAATTATTGATAACAGTGGTAAGCACAGTCTTAAAGCCTGTGATATGTGTACCACCCTCAGAATTGTAAATATTGTTACAGAAGCCTAAGATATTTTCCTTAAACTCGTTACAGTACTGGAAAGCAACCTCTAGCTCAACCCCCTCAGCTTTGCCACTGAAATATACAACATCGTGAAGAACCTCAGCCGATTTATTAATCTCCTTTACGAAGCCCTTAATTCCATCTGGCTCGTGATAGGTGCAGTACTCAGGCTCCTCGCCACGTAAATCAGCATAGTTGATTGTAAGACCTGGATTAAGGTAAGCAGTCTCGTGGAGACGTGATTTTACCTCATCCTCCTTGAAATAAGTCTTTTCGAAAATTTCTGCATCAGGAAGGAAATTAATCTTTGTACCGTGCTTATTAGTCTTTGAAACCTTTGGTAAAAGGCCATCCACTAATTGCTCTACTGGTACACCTCTCTCATATCTATCGTGGTGTACGTAGCCCTCTCTTGAAATATTTACATCCATATATTCACTGAGGGCATTAACTACTGATGAGCCTACACCGTGAAGACCACCTGAAGTCTTGTAGACACTATCATCAAACTTTCCACCTGCATGAAGGGTAGAAAAAACAAGACGTGCAGCAGGAAGTCCCTTTGCGTGCATACCTACTGGAATTCCTCGACCATTATCTTCAACTGTACAGCTTCCATCCTTTTCAAGAGTGACATAAATAGTGTCACACTCTCCTGCAAGATGCTCATCAACTGAGTTGTCTACAATCTCATAGATAAGATGATTTAAGCCCTTGCGAGAGGTGGAACCAATATACATTCCCGGACGCTTTCTAACAGCCTCCAAGCCCTCTAAAACAGATATACTGCTTTCATCATAGGTAACCTTTTTTGCCATAAAAATAACTCTCTTTCAAAATTATTATTAAAACAGACGAAAAGGCGTCTGGGTAATCCAGGCGCCAAAAATATCAATTTAATGTTTACCGGTGGAACCGAATCCGCCCTCACCACGGGCAGTATCTGAAAGCTCAGAGACTTCAGAAAATTCTACAGAAAGGAAAGGTACAACAACGAGCTGAGCAATCTTTTCAGCTGGTGTCACAACTCTTTCAACCTCCCCATCATTATGAAGTGCTACCTTAACTTCTCCCCTGTAATCAGAATCTACAACGCCCACGCAATTTGCTGGTCTAAGACCTTCCTTTGCAGATAAACCAGAACGAGCGAAAACTCCTCCGAAATATCCTACAGGAATCTCCATTGCAAGACCTGTGCCAATCATGACGGTCTCATGTGGAGCAATTCTTACCTCCTCTGTAACGTCTGCAAACAAATCATAGCCTGCAGCGTACTCTGAGCCACGCTCAGGAAGCTTAGCAGAATCAGTAAGCTTTGTAATATTAATATTCATAAAATGCAAATCTCCCTTTAGTTAGTCGCAAAACAGAACAATCTGTCCCAGTTTTCTGGTCTGAGGCACATCAATAACCCGCTGATTAATGCTGCCTCTCCATTTTGCCTGTAAGTCTATCTTATCAATTTCAAATTCTCCGTCAACCAGAACATCGATATATTCCATAATTTCCAGAGACTTAATGTCCTCATAGGTAAAGCCAGTGTAGAGCCAGACGGTCTTGCCGGGAAACCTCTCCCTAATTTCCCGGGCAAGCTCCGTCACTTCATCACGATTTCCAGGATACAGTGGGTCCCCTCCACTAAATGTTATTCCGGAAATATAGTCCCTAGAAAGTACTTCAAACAATTCTTCTTTAGCTGCATCATCAAACTTAAGTCCACCATCTGGATCCCAAGTAATTGGATTCTGACAATCCTTACAGTGATGGTCGCAGCCTGATACCCATAACACAACTCTCAGTCCGTCACCGTTGAGCATGTCATCCTTAGTTATATTGTGGTAATTCATTACATTATTCTCCGAGTCTACATAGATTTTCTATCAGCGATTTCCGCCATTTTCGCTTCATTCAAACGTGTATCTCCCTTTACACGTGAATAAGAAAGATAACCATTCATGCGGTCAATTTTAGTGAGGTTTTTGCTTCCGCAAACTGGACAAACATCCATCTCAAGCTCCTCATGACCACAGTCATCGCAGTATGAAAGTGAAAGATTAACACCCTCATAGAAGCCCTTATCCATAGCACGGCGAACCAGGGTCTTTACAGCCTCACGGTTGTAATTGATTGGATAGCGAACATACTGAATCTTTCCTCCGTTTGAAAGCTCCCAGAAACGTCCTTCCTTATCCTGCTTTTCAATTGGAGTGATATTTTCAGTTACGTGGCAATGGAATGAATTAGAAACATAGTCTCTATCTGAAACATTCTCTACAATGCCGTATTTATTTCTAAACTGCTTAACCTGAAGTCCACAAAGGTTCTCTGCTGGTGTGCCGTAGATAGCATATAAATTGCCATCCTCCTCCTTGAACTGGTTAACCTTTTCATTAATGTGCTTGAGAACCTCTAAAGCAAATTCTCCATCCTCAACAAGAGACTTGCCGTTGTAAAGCTCCTGAAGCTCGTTAAAAGCTGTGATACCAAAGGAAGCTGTAGCTGCCTTTAAAAGTGGCTTAATCTTGTCGTGGAAGCCAAGATGTCCACCATAGAAACCACCCTCGCAGTATGCCAATGGATTAGTAGATGCACGCATCTCTCCAAGGTAAGCATAGGTGCGGATGTGAAGCTTTCTAATCATCTCCAGATAATAATCGAGGACCTCATAGAAATCCCTGGATTCCTGACGTGACTTTGCAAGAATCATTGGAAGGTGAAGTGAAACAGCTCCAATATTGAAACGACCAATAAATACTGGTACATCATCCTCGTCTGCTGGTGTTCTGCCACCGCGCTCATACCATGGTGAAAGGAAAGCACGACATCCCATAGGTGAGATTACCTTGCCATATTTTTTGTACATGCTGGCAATATATCCCTCACCTGTAAGTGAAAGCCAGTCTGGATACATTGTCTTGCGAGAGCAATCAATACCAGCCTCAAAAACATCTTCAAGCTCTCTACCTGGTCCGTGAAGATTCTCATCGTAAAGGAATACAATCTTTGGGAACAATACTGGCTTCTTAAAGCCTGGCTTACCCTGTCCAATTGAACGAACCTTAAGACAGGCTTTAGATGCCATCTTTGCAAATACGGAGGTACCAAGTCCGATTGTTACTGTAATAAATGGATAATCGCCACGTGAGGAAGCAACTGTATTGAACTTATACTCCCAGCCCTGGAAGCCCTGCTCCATCTCACGTTCTACTTCCTTCATAGAAACCTCGTGAGCCTTAGCCTCATCAATGCCAAGCTCAAGGTATTTTGCCATGTATTTATCAAATGATTTCTGAGCATACTTTTCAAGAATCTGATCTGCCTGAGGGATGGTAAAGCCACCGTACTGCTGACTTGCAGCCGAAAGAACAATATCGCCGATAACATCAAAAGCAACATCAAGGCTCTTAGGCTCATTGTAGAAAATATTTCCCATCTCAAAGCCACCCTCAAGAACTGTCTTTACATCGAAGAGGCAACAATTCATAGTATCACGTCTGGCATTCATATCGTGGATGTAAATATACCCATCACGAATAGCCTGAACCTCCTCAGTTGTAAGGAAGAATTTCTTGTAAAGCTCGCGGTTAAGCTCGTTGAAAATTAACGAACGTTTTGTGGAAACAAGCGCAGAGTCAGTATTTGAATTCTCCTTATCTCCGATGTACATGATGTTCTGAGACTTCTTATAAACATCATCAAGCATCTGTACGAAATCCTGCTTATAGTTGCGGTAATCACGGTAAGATTTTGCCACCATAGGATTAACA
>JAEEGL017023226.1_pt1 | contig 10648 bp, 8 predicted proteins | sample 9134231 | NCBI WGS metagenome assembly JAEEGL01 (sample SAMN16246548, study PRJNA631951) | gut metagenome | biome: gut microbiome; feature: rumen; material: fiber-attached | host: Bos | place: Iran: Karaj | collected 2018-10 | reverse complement strand
ATAGCGTAGTTTTTTTCATTCTATGGTATTCCATCGTCTATCTTATGTATCTTACATATTGTTATTTCAAGAATAAGCAATGAAGAATATTGTTATCTCCTTTTTCCTTGCATTTGTGGCCATGAGTGCCAATGCGCAGTTTCTGTTTCGTATCAGCGGCAATCAACTTCAAGAGCCGTCTTACATCCTGGGCACCATTCACACCCTGCCTGGTTCGCTGCTCGACAGCATCCCGGAATACCTCGAGGCGGAGACAAAGTGCCGACAACTATTTGCTGAATATGATGTCAGCAGCCAGCAGGCAATGACCAAAGTTCAAGAAGTTGGACTACAAGCTATTACACTGCCCGATGACAAAACCATCTTCGATGTGATGAACAAGGAACAGATCGACTTGCTGGATACCCGATTTAAAGAGGTGTTTCATGTGAGCATTACTGATTCTTTGATGAAAAGCGTGTGGAAATACCAGCCTCTGGTGCTTACCACATCCTTCAACCTGTTGCTTACCGTGCAGGAGATGCAGAAGCACCCTGAAATAAGCATGAGCAACACACCAATCGATTTGGTTTGTATCAATAGAGCCAAGGAACGTGGTATGGCATTTGGCCAACTCGATGAGATACAACCAGAGGACAGTCTGAAAAAGATGCGTGACACGATGAACGAGAAAATCGATGATCAGATAGATTCATTGATGAACTACCTCCAGGATTTCGAACACCGCAAGCAGATGGTCGCCAATGAAATAGAGGTGATGGCAATGTCTGAAAAGTGTTGGAAAGAAGCTGATTATGACAACTATGCCTCCCTGCCAAAAATGGTAACTGAAGTGAACAAGCAGCCTGCCATTTTCAAACAGCGCAATGAGAAGTGGCTGCCTAAACTGCAGGCCGCCATGAGCGAAGCTCCCACCATGTTTGTTTTTGGTGCAGGACATCTTATTGGTGAATACGGCGTCTTGCAACTACTTCGCCAAGCAGGTTATGATGTTCGCCCTTGTCTTACCCCTCAAAAGAGCGTATCAGGGGGACGGGGAATCTGATACATTGAATTAGGAAATCTGCATCACTTACCCCTCAAAAGAGTGGGTTGCCGAAGTAAAAGAACGCGTTTTTACTTTCCCATGCAGTCCCAAAAGTAGTGCCTTCCAAGCGCAAATATATTGCTGCTTGGAAGGCACAGTGGTGTAGTCTATCGTCTGTTTACAATTGGTCCAAAGCCTGGCGGAGGTCATCCAAGATATCTTCCACATCCTCGATGCCGACAGAGAGCCTGATCAGGTCGGGGGCTACTCCGGCCTCACGGAGTTGCTCATCCGACAGTTGCCTGTGGGTGTGGCTGGCTGGATGGAGGACACAGGAACGGGCATCAGCCACATGGGTGACGATGCAGATCAGTCGGAGGGAATCCATAAACCGGATGGCGGTCTCACGGTCGCCCTTCAGACCGAAGGCCAGTACGCCACATGAACCGTTGGGAAGGTATTTCTGGGCCAGGGCATGGTCAGGATGATCCTTCAGTCCGCTGTAGTTGACCCAGGCCACACGGTCGTCCTGACTCAGGAACTCAGCCACCTTCATCGCATTCTCGCAATGACGGGCAACGCGCAGGTGCAGGGTCTCCAGTCCCAGGTTCAGAAGGAACGAATTGTGGGGGGAGGGGATGCTGCCCAGGTCACGCATCAGCTGTGCGACCAACTTGGTTGTATAGGCCATCTTGCCGAAAGCTTTCGTATAGGTCAGACCATGGTAGGACTCATCGGGTGTGGTCAGTCCGGGATATTTATCGGTATGGGCATCCCAGTCAAAATTGCCGCTGTCGACAATACATCCGCCCACTTGGGTGGCATGACCGTCCATGTATTTTGTTGTGGAATGCGTCACAATGTCTGCACCCCATTCAAATGGGCGGCAGTTGATCGGGGTGGGGAAGGTGTTGTCAATGATCAGAGGCACACCATGCTCATGGGCTATCCTCGCAAATTTCTCGATGTCGAGCACTTTGCATCCTGGGTTGGAGATGGTCTCGCCGAACAAAGCCTTGGTATTGGGCTGGAATGCCTTGCTGATTTCCTCCTCAGAGGCGTCTGGATTGACGAAGGTGCAGTCAATGCCCAGTTTCTTCAGCGTCACACCAAAGAGGTTGTAGGTGCCGCCGTAAATCTCATTGGAGGTGACAATATGGTCTCCTGCCTCGCAGATGTTGAAAACCGCATAGAAATTGGCCGCCTGTCCGCTGGAGGTCAGCATGGCTCCCACACCCCCTTCGAGGGCCGCGATCTTCTGGGCTACGGCATCGTTGGTGGGGTTTTGCAGACGGGTATAGAAATAGCCTTCTTTCTTCAGGTCGAAGAGGTCGGCCATCTCTTCTGTGTTGTCGTATTTGAAAGTGGTGCTCTGCACGATGGGCAACACTCTCGGGTCACCATTCTTGGGCTTCCATCCCGCTTGCACACACAAAGTAGCGGTTTTGAGTTTCTTTTTCATAAACGATATCTATTTATTTGGATTTCAATAATTGATTGGCAAAAAGCACGATGACGAGGTAACCGAGCAAGGGGATGATGAAGGGCAGGGTCATGCTGCCTGTAGCATCGGCCAGTAATCCCATCAGCACGAAACCGCATCCACCGACAGGGGTCATCATCAACAGGGAGGACGCACTCTTGGTCAATGGTCCTAACCTCCTGAGAGACAAGGAGAAAATGGTGGGAAACATCATGGCCTCAAAGAGGTAGTTGAGCATGAGAAAAATGAGGGATACCCATCCCAGACCCAGCATGACCACCAACATGCAGACCACGGTGCAGACGGCGCAGATCAGCAGCATCTTCTCAGCGCGCACACGGCGCATCACCATACTGCACAGGAACCGGCCGGCCATGAAGATGACCAAGGCCAGGGAGATGACGACCGAGGCCATGTTCTTGTCCATCCATCCCTCACCGGTCACGAAGTTGACAAAATAACTGTTGATGGAGATTTCTGCCACCTCATACGACAAAAGGGCGATCAGTCCCAAAACAAAGAACCGGTGATGGAAGAGCTTTGCAAGGCGGCCCGACAGGGTCTCCATCCCGCTTTCTTCCTCTTCGCTCTCCACTTGGATCTCTGGTAGTTTGACAAAGGAGAAAATGACAGCCACGACCAGTACGACGATGCCCATCACGATGTAAGGGACGGTCACGTCGCCGCTTGTCCCGTCGGTGCGGAACAGATATTGCCCCACGATAAACGTTGCCATGAAACATCCCATGCCATTGAAGGTCTGTGAGAGGTTGAGACGGCTGGATGCCGTGGCCTCTGGCCCTAATTCGGTGGCATAGGGGTTGGCGGCTGTCTCAAGGAAGACCAGACCGCATCCGATGATGAAGAGCGAGACGAGAAAGGCATTGAATGTGCCCACCTGCATGCTGGGGATAAACGACAGGGAACCCAGACCGAAAAGGATCAGTCCGAAGACGACTCCTTTGCGGTAGCCCTGACGGTTGATGAACATCCCTGCCGGGATGGCCATGAGGAAATACCCCAGATAGGTCATCACCTGGATGAGTGACGACTGGGTGATGGTGATGTGAAGTTCATCCTGGAAATGCTTGTTGAGCACGTCGAGTATCGCCCTCGCGAATCCCCACAGGAAGAACAGCGTGGTGATCAGGATGAAAGGGAGCAGGTACTGCTTGTCAATCAGTTGATGGCTCTTCTTGGTCATGTCGAGGTGGAATTGTCACGAGAAGAAACCGAGCAGCGTACCTGCTGCTACCGCGGAACCGATGACACCGGCCACGTTGGGACCCATGGCATGCATCAACAGGAAATTGTGGCGGTCGTATTCCAAACCGAGGTTGTTGGAGATACGGGCACTCATAGGTACGGCACTCACGCCGGCGTTGCCGATCAGCGGATTGATCTTCTTGTCCTGAGGCAGGAAAAGATTCATCAACTTCACGAACAACACACCACTGGCACTGGCGATGATGAAGGCCATGGCACCAAGGAAGAAAATCTTGATGGTGTTGAGCGTAAGAAACTCGCTGGCCTGGGTCGAGCAACCCACGGTGAGTCCCAGAAGGATAACCACGATGTCGTTCAGCGCACTGCCTGCGGTCTTGGCCAGACGGGTGGTCTTGCCGCTCTCTTTCAGCAGGTTGCCAAAGAACAGCATGCCGAGCAGGGGCAGGCCGGAGGGCACGAGGAAGGTGGTGAGCAACAGACCGATGATGGGGAACAGGATGCGCTCTGTCTGACTGACATTGCGGGAGGGTTTCATGTGGATCACGCGCTCTTTCTTGGTGGTCAACAGGCGCATGAGGGGCGGCTGGATCACAGGCACAAGTGCCATGTAGGAATAGGCGCAGACCGCGATGGCTCCCATGAGGTTGGGACAAAGTTTCGAAGAGAGGAAGATGGCCGTAGGACCATCGGCGCCGCCGATGATGGCGATACCGGCTGCTTGGTTGGGCTCAAAGCCGAGCGCCAAGGCAACCATGTAGGCACCGAAGATGCCAAATTGCGCAGCAGCACCGATCAGCACCAGCTTCGGGTTGCTGATCAGCGACGAGAAGTCGGTCATGGCACCGATGCCCAGGAAGACCAGTGGCGGATACCATCCCTGTCTCACTCCCTGGTAGAAGATGTTCAGGACGGAATTGTCCTCATACAGTCCGATTTCCAGTCCGGCGTCAGCACGGAAGGGGATGTTGCCCAGGATGATGCCCAGACCGATGGGAACCAGCAACAGCGGCTCGAAGTCTTTCTTGATGGCAAGCCATATGAAAATACCGCCCACGATGATCATGATGATATTCGGAATCGTGGCGTTGGCAAATCCCGTGTAAGACAGGAAGTCGAAGAACTTGGTGGATATGAACTCTAAAAATCCCATGACTTTATCCGATTGTTACAAGCGCGGCGCCTTCCATCACGGTGTCACCACGGGTTACTAATACTGACGTTATCTTTCCTTCGCAGTCGGCCTCGATATTGTTCTGCATCTTCATGGCCTCCAAAACGATCACGGTGTCGCCCACTTTCACGGAGTCGCCCACCTGAACTTTCACCTCGGTGATGGTGCCGGGGAGCGGTGCGAGCACCTTGTTGCCTGATCCAGCTGCGGCCTTCGGCTTTTTGGCCGGGGCTTTCTCGGGTGCTGCCGATGTGGCGGAAGCAGAGACCTTCACCTCGACTTTCTTCGGACGGACAGGTGCCTTGACCGGTTCTGCCAGTTCCACTTCAAATGATTTGCCGTTGACGGATACTTTGGCGATGTTGCCGTCAAAATCTTCTATGTTCACGTCATAATCGACGCCGTTGACTTTATATTTGTAATTGCTCATAATAGAATTAGGAATTGGTTTGGGGAATTAAATGCGGGTCCATTTTGTGGTTTTGGGAATGAGCGTGATGATTCCGCTCTCTTCGTCATGCACATGCTCAAGATATTGCCTGAGTGCCATGGATATCACGGCGACATACACGTCGTCATCTGCCTCTGCACCCGACATCTTGTTCTTCTTGACGACAATGCCGGGGAAGGCACGCTCGTCCTCGTCTTCATCATGGACGGCTTCCAGACGGTTCTTCCGGGCTTGCTTGGCGGAGTTCTGCTTCATTTGCTGCTTGCGGCTCATGATCTTGCCGAAAATGGTGAAGAAAATGCACAACAGGGCAAGGCAGGAGAAGACAATACCCATCGACAGCAGCGTGATACCGAAACCATGGGGGTCGTCGCGCTTGATCTGGGCAACCTTCGTCTCAGTGACGCTGATGAAGTTCTCTATGCCTGGCGTCACGGCATCCGCGGCTTTGACTTCCCAGTCTTGGCTGCCGTCTTTCACACGGGCATACGTGGTGTTGGCATTCAAGACCACAGGGATGGTGACGGAGTCGACGAGATCCACGCCATTTCCCTCATACAGTCCAATCCAGACGGGTCCGGAGGGGTCGATGGTGGAAGTCAGGTGGGAGAGTCCCTTGACGGGTGAACTGTTGAGGAAGAACAGCAGGTGCTGGCGTCCTCCCATGTTGCTGGAATTGCCTCCAGGGATGATGCTCATCATGGCCACCCTTTCTGGCACGGAGAGGTTGGGGTTGAGAACGGCCTTGTCCGTGGCGATATACATGCCTCGGATGCTGAAGGTCGTGAACGATGTGTTGGCAAGTTCGACCCATGGCAGGTGATGGTCGTACTCATCCACAATACTTGCCGTGTTGTTCGTCATCACCTCGTTGATCTTGATGTTCTTCGCACCTTGGCCGAACACCGAGAGGGAGGAGAAAACGATAATGGCAGTTAGTAATTTGATTCTTTTCATCGAAATGTATGATATATAGCTTGATTTTCCGTCGGGTTCTGGACTGCTTATCCGCAGAAGAACAGTACCAGTATCTGTGCTGTGAGGATTCTCAGGAACATGCTGAGGGGATAGACGGTGGAGTATCCCACACCCGGTGCCTCATGGGCGCAGACCTGATTGGCGTACGCCAGTGCAGGAGGGTCTGTGTAGGTGCCGGCTATCATGCCCATGACCATGAAATAGTTGAAGTGATAGACCATCTTGGCAATGGTACCCACAATGAGGATGGGCAGAATGGTGATGAGGAATCCCGTATACACATATTTCAGTCCGTCGCCGGCCACCACGGTCTCCCAGAAACCGGCTCCGGCTTTGATGCCCACGCTGGCCAGGAAGAGCACAAGTCCGATTTCCCGAAGCATCATGTTGGCACTAGTCGTCGTATAAGTGACCAGTTTCACGCGATAACCGAAGCGTCCGATCAGGATGGCGATGATCAATGGACCACCAGCCAGACCGAGCCGCATAGGGACGGGCATCCCGGGGATGGCGATAGGCAGGCTGCCGAAGATGATTCCCACCATGATGCCGATGAAGATGGTGGCGATGTTGGGCGCGTTCAAGCGCTTGACGGAGTTGCCCATCATGTCTGCCACTCTGTTGACATTGTCTTCCGGACCGACAACCATGACACGGTCGCCGATGTGGAAATGGTGGTTGCGGCCGGCGAAAAGGTCGATGCCGTGACGGGTGATGCGGGTCACGTTGACACCATAGACGCTCGAGAAGTGCATCTTGCCCAGGGTCTTGCCGTTCATGGAGGGGTTGGTGACAACGATGCGGCGCGAAACCATGGGCTGCTTCTCCAACTCCACGTTCCACTCGGCCTCAATCTCCGGACCGATGAAAGCCTTGATGGGCTCGCAGTCGGCCTCGGCGCACACGATGAGCAACTCATCGTCCACCTCGAAAATCGTGTTGCGGTTGGGAATGCTCACCTGACCGTCATGGAGATATCTCGAACAGACGAAATCCCTGTTGAGAAATTCACTGATCTGCATCAGCGTTCGGCCGGCAAGGTAGGAGTTGGCCACCTTGAGGTGCATCATGTGGGGCTTCTCATGGGGGTTCTCAGCCTCTTCCGCCGACAATTTGTCTTCTTCTTCCTTGAGCTTCGTCTTGCTTAGAAACCTGACGGCAATGGTGGCCAGGATAATGCCGGTGACACCCAGGGGATAGGCACAGGCGTAACCAGAGGCAATCTGAGGCATCTCAGCTTCACTGAAGACGGAGGTGAGGGCTTCGGTGGCGGCACCAAGACCTGGAGTGTTGGTGACAGCACCATACAGGGTGCCGATCATCATGGGCATGTTGCTCTTTTCCGACGTGTCGTAGAAAATGTAGTAACAACCGAACATGACCGCGATATTGAGCAGAATGGTCGCCACCGAGAGGGCGTTGAGCGTCACGCCGTCCTTCTTGAAACTCTCAAAGAAACCGGGGCCCACCTGCATACCGATCATGAAGACAAACAGGATCAACCCGAAGTCTTGGCAGAAATTAAGAATGGTGGTGGGAGCCGTGAAATGGATATGTCCCGCCACAATACCGGCGAACAAGACAAAAGTGACTCCTAAGGATATTCCGAAAACCTTCACCTTTCCAAGATAGACACCGATAGCGATGACCATAGCATAGAGCAATACGATGTGAGCTACTGAGTCTGTTTGGGTGAATAGGTTGATAAGCCAATCCATGTGTAGTAATAATTAAAAAAACAATGCAAAATTACTCAAAATATGGGGAAGAAAATAATTTTTAACCATATTTTTACGGCGATATGGAGATGATTTTGATTTTTTCACTTTTACATTATAATTTATTCATTTTTTTTTCATCAAATCAAGAAAATGCACTATCTTTGCATATTATTTGAGGGTTACTTGTATCGTACCTTAAATTTTGTAAAACTTATTTATAATAACATTTCGCTATGTCAAACAACAAGGAAAAACTCTTTGGCGAGTTTCAAGCCCCCACCACTCAGGAATGGTTGGATAAAATCCAGGTTGACCTGAAGGGAGCGGATTTCAACAAACGACTCGTCTGGAGAACCAATGAAGGTTTCAACGTTCAGCCTTTTTACCGCAGGGAGGATGTCCTGAAGCTCAAAACACCCGAGGCTCTGCCCGGCGAGTTCCCATTCGTGCGGGGCAACAAGAAGGATAGCAACGTATGGTATGTTCGCCAGAACATTCTGGCTGATGATGCAAAGGAAGCCAATGCAAAAGCACTGGATATCCTCAACAAGGGCATTGACTCCCTGGGATTCCGCATCCCTGGCAATAAGGTGAGCCCGGAATTCATCAACACCTTATTAAATGATATACAATGCGAGTGCATTGAGGTCAATTTCAATACCTGTAAGCGCTACGCCCTGGAACTGGCTGAGATCCTCAAGGCTTATTTCGAGTCAAAGGGTTACGATAAGGAGAAAATTGTTGGCAGCGTGGAGTTCGACCCGCTCGAGGCAGTGGTCATGAAAGGAAAGGATGTCACTCCTCTGCTGGATGCCGTTCCTCAACTCGTCGAGGCCTTCAAGGACTTCCCCTATTTCAGGTGTGTCAACGTCAATTCCCTCGCACTCAACAATGCCGGTGCTTACATCGTGCAGGAACTGGGATACGCCCTGGCTTGGGGCAATGAGTACATGCAGCTGCTCACCGATGCCGGTGTGGATGCTGACCTCGCAGCCCGGAAAATCAAGTTCAACATGGGCATCAGCGAGAATTATTTCATGGAACTGGCCAAGTTCCGCGCTGCACGCATGTTGTGGGCGCAGATCGTCAAGCAGTATGAGCCCAAATGCGACTGCGCTTGCCAGATGATCGTCAACGCCACGACTTCCAAGTACAACCAGACTCTGTTCGACAGCTATGTCAACCTCCTCCGCTCTCAGACCGAGGCCATGAGCGCTGCCCTGGCAGGTATCCATTCCATGGTCGTCACTCCGTTTGATACTCCTTATGAGCAGCCCAATGATTTCTCCGAGCGCATCGCACGCAACCAGCAGTTGCTGCTCAAGGAGGAATGCCATTTCGACAAAGTTGTGGATCCCGGAGCTGGATCATATTATATCGAGCACCTCACCGACAGCTTGGCTGCCGAGGCTTGGAAAATCTTCCTCCAGGTGGAGGAGGATGGCGGCTTCCTCGCCGCTGCCAAGGAAGGCAAGGTCCAGGACGTCATCAACCAGACCAATACCAAGCGTCATGCTGATGCCGCCAAGCGCAAGGAGTTCCTGCTCGGCACCAACCAGTTCCCCAACTTCACCGAGAAGTCGGAAGGCAAGAAACCGGTGAAGGAATGCCGTCATTGCTGTGGCGAAGAGAGCGAGTTCAAATCCATCGAGACCACCCGCCTCGCCGCTGATTTCGAAGATCTGCGCATCCACACCGAAAATACAAAGGTGCCGGTGGCTTTCATGCTGACGATAGGCAATCTGGCCATGCGTCAGGCCCGTGCTCAGTTCTCCTGCAACTTCCTGGCATGCGCTGGCTACAAGGTGGTTGACAACCTTGGCTTCAAGACCGTCGAGGAAGGTGTCGATGCCGCTTTGGAGGCTGGTGCCGACATCATCGTTATCTGTTCAAGCGACGATGAGTATGCTGAGTACGCCATCCCGGCCTTCCAGTATCTGAATGGCCGCGCCATGTTTGTGGTGGCCGGTGCCCCGGCTTGCATGGAGGATCTCAAGGCTGCTGGCATAGAGAATTTCATCCATGTGCGCTGCAATGTGCTGGATACCCTCAAAGAATACAATGCCAAATTGGGAATCTAATTTAAAACTTGAAAGTCATGAGAAAGAATTTTAAAGACATAGATATATATGCTGGCATTCAGCCGCAGAACGGTGCTGAGTGGCAGACCGCCAATGGCATTGAATACAACTGGAAGACCCCCGAGCACATTGAGGTGAAACCGGTTTACACCAAAGAGGACCTTGAGGGCATGGAGCACCTTGACTTCACAGCAGGTATCCCGCCTTTCCTCCGTGGCCCGTATTCCATGATGTATCCTTTCCGCCCGTGGACCATCCGCCAATATGCCGGCTTCTCCACCGCTGAGGAGTCCAATGCTTTCTATCGTCGCAACCTGGCCAGCGGCCAGAAGGGCCTGTCCGTAGCCTTCGACCTGCCCACGCACCGCGGCTACGACCCCGACAACGCCCGCGTGGTGGGTGACGCCGGCAAGGCAGGCGTGAGCATCTGCTCCCTGGAGAACATGAAGGTGCTGTTCGACGGTATTCCCTTGAACAAGATGTCCGTCTCCATGACGATGAATGGCGCT
>JAEEGL016659273.1_pt1 | contig 10648 bp, 11 predicted proteins | sample 9134231 | NCBI WGS metagenome assembly JAEEGL01 (sample SAMN16246548, study PRJNA631951) | gut metagenome | biome: gut microbiome; feature: rumen; material: fiber-attached | host: Bos | place: Iran: Karaj | collected 2018-10 | reverse complement strand
CCATTTCCTTCTTGCATATATCTATATGTATATTGACCATCAACAAATTCTGCACCTTGTACTAAATCACCATTAAATTCACATGATTTATTATTCAATGTATAAGATGTAGGTTCTTTTTCTTGATATGATTTACAATCTGGATCAAATACTACTATTTTACTTCTACCATCTATTGTTCTAGTAGTATCAATCTCTTCAGATTTTATTCCAGCTTCAATACTAGATATATCTAATTCATCAAAAGATGTAATTTTTGAAATTCCCATTTCCGATTCATCAGTACTTGTCCAGTAATAATTGAATCCATTTCCTTCAAAAGTAACTATAACATAAGCTGGATTAAATTCTCCATAAGGAGATCTTGCTCCTGTTTCTGATGGTATACAGCTTATAGGCATATAATAAGTTGTATCCATATCATAAATATCAAGTTTTCCTTCATTTACTTTTGATCTTGCTCCTGCGATTATTTCTTTTGAAGTATCAATATACGCTGCCTTTCTTGAATCATTAATATACGTAGTAACTGCAGGTATTGCTATTATCATAAGTATTCCCAATATTATAATAACTGCAAGTAATTCAATTAAAGTAAATGCACTTTTAAATAGTTTTTTATTCGACTTTTTATTAGATTTTTTATTAACTATTTCTTCTTCTTTTTTCTTATTACTTTTCTTTTTCATACTATACTCCATTCTACCTTATACAATATAAATCTTTAGCTTCTCGCAATGTTACTTTAGAGTTTTCATCAATTTTTACTATAAATCCTTCATCTAAATCATAATCCAATCTATAGTCCCCCATCATAATAATGCTAGAATCTATTTTATTTTTTTCTAATTCACTATGATCGCAAATATCTATATCATTTCCATTGTAGAAAAAGTTATGATCAGAAACTAATCTCACTCCTCTCATACTAATATAGTTTTCATGAACTTCATATTCTGATATTTTCATATTATCAGTTATTAAATCTCTTATTTCCTTAACAAATGTTCCATCATTCTTATAGATAAAAATCTTTATTTTGTTTTTCTCAACCCCATTTGTAATTAACAATATATTGTCATAAAACTGATATACTTTTTCAATAAACATATTAATATTATCAGTTTTGAATACTTCTTTATTATTGATAAATACATGTTTGATAGTTTCATCTTCTGAATCATTTTTAATTTCAATAGATACTTTTTTACCTTTGTACATAACTTGATCTAATTGATCAGTAATATTTACAAATAATAAATCCTTTTCATCGACTGTTTCTTTTTTATCACCACTTTTGTCATTCATTTTTATTTCAATAAATATTATCCCAATCAAAACCAATAATATTACTGCAATTAATATTTTTTTCTTTTTACTCATATTATTCTCCTTTAAAAGTGTTTTAATAAAAGACTCCTATCTTCTATTATTTATAATTTTATTATATGAAATTATAATAGTAAGTCAATAAAGTATGACAAAAAAAAGAAAAGTATACACTACTTTTCATTAAAATTTTACCAAAATACTTATTAATTAATTTTAAAATATAAGCTTGTTTCAAACGTATTTACTAAATTATCAAACATACCTGCTAGGGTGAATACTGGAGATAACATAACAGAGTATGCTTTTTTACCATCTTTAATATAGTAAACGACTGTATTATCAATTGTTTTTCCTTTTAACCATGTATTTCCATTAATATTTGTTTCTTTAAGATTTTCCACTGTTGGATAGAATGAATGTGTATCTTTTTTGATAAAAGTATTCAAATCTTCTATATTATCATCTACATATAATTCAACTATAAGAGCATTACTAGTATCACGGAATGTGTAACGATTTTCACCATCTAATTCATAACCATCAGGTAGACTAAAAGTTAAATTATCAATTGAATATTGTCCTTCTTTAAATCCTTTTTGATTTTTAATTGATTCTCTTTCTCCCTGTTTATTGCTTTCTTCATTATTACTCTCTTTTTTGTCTCCACAACCTATTACTGTAAATAAAACTATTAAAATTAATAAACTAGTTAAAATTTTTTTCATTTGTATATCACTCCTTAATTACAATTATAATTTATTTTTTCATATTTATTTATCCATGTTTCAAGATCAAATGAATTATCATTTTTTAACTCTGGTATATCAGTTCTTGTTAAAGAACTTAAGTTAGAAACGTCATTATATTCATATATTTCTTCAACCTTTTTATCGTCATTACAACTACATGTTGTTATTCTTTTATGTCCATCAGTTATCTTTGCATTTATATCATTAGACCATTCAGTTTTTATATCACACCAATAATTACATCTATCAACTGATTCATAATAATATGTATAATCATATTTTAAATATACAAGTTTATCATTTTCATCTAATTTAGCATAATTAAGAATGTCTTCTACATAGTCATCATCTGTAACTTTACTATGTTGCTGAACTCCTTTTTTAATTCAAGAATATTCCATTTTATTATCTTCAGTTTTAGTTTCTTTACTACAACCTGCTATAGTAAATAATCCAACAAATATAAATAATCCTAATATAATTTTTTTATTCACATTTTCACTCCTTTAATTTAAATACCCACTAAGTTATAGCATACTTTTTATTCATAGTTATATATTTAAATCTTAGAAAACAAAAAAACTAGTCTTTAGACTAGCTTATTTTTTTATGGAGCGGATGATGGGAATCGGACCCACGTAGTTAGCTTGGAAGGCTAAGGTTCTACCATTGAACTACATCCGCATCAAAAGTAGACATTTATAATTATATCATCTAAGTTATAAATGTCAACACTTTTTTATTTATTATTTTTCTTCTTTGAAGTACTCTTTGATTTGCTAGTCTTTTTTTCAGTCTTTGGTTCAGCCTTTTTTGAAGTAGTTTTCTTAACTGCAACTTTTTCTTCTTTTACGATTTCTTTTTTAGGTTCAATTTCAATTTCATCTTCAAAATCATCAGAAACTACTTTTTTTCTTCCTAAAACTGCTAATGCTACTATTCCACCTACAATCATTATTAAAACTATTACTCTAGCAACATCACTACTTTCGTTTTCTGTAGATCCAGTAGTATTAGTATTATCAATTGGAGTAACAGTTACTCCTTCAAGACAATCAGAACCACCAGATTCAAAGCATCCAACTACATCTTTATCTCCATCTTTATAAGCTTTTTCAATATAATCTGATAGTGATTCAGTATAAGTTGTAGCTGCATAAATATCACTTATTACTACAAAAGGAGTTCCTTGATATGATGCATCTTTAAAACCAGCTTGTTGGAAAGCATCTGCTACAAGTTTACCTAATGTATAATCTTTTCCCTCTTTCCATTCAACATGGTCAACATAAAGTTCTTTTTCTACAATAACAAATTTTTTATTATATGAATCTAGTTTCTTTAAATATTCTATCTGAGCCTCACAATAAGGACATCCTCCAGCTTCAAATATATATACTTTAACCTTTTCTGCAGCATTTACACTCCTATTTCCCATAGGTGATACTATCATTACTGCTGCTAATAATGCTAATAATATACTCTTAATTTTTTCCATAAATCCTCCCATACTCTAAATGTAATTTTAGCAAACATACTCACATTTTACAATTATTTATCACATTTTTTTTATAAATCTTCTTTATTTGTTAATTTATCTATCTCTACTCCGCTAATTTTATTAAATTTTTTAGTTATCTTATCACTCGTTATTTGTACTTCTTCAACTTCTTTATTTACAGTTTGAATACTTTTTGCAAGTCTATCCCATCTATCCTTATATCTTTCAAATTCTATACCCAATTTATTTAATTCTTCATGAATAATTGATGTATATTTATCTCTTTCGATATTTTTAATTATCATTTGAATTATAGTAAGAGTTGACATTAATGTAGTTGGAGAAGTTATCCAAACTTTTCTTTTATATGAATATTCAATTAAATCATTATGATATGCATTAATTTCAGCAAAAACTGCTTCTGCAGGTAAAAACATTATTGCTTGATTAGTTGTAAAATCTTTTATAATGTATTTTTCACTTATTGCATCTATATGTTTTTTTACATCTATTTTAAATTGCTTTTCATATCTTTCTCTTACATCTGCAGGTAATTTTTTATCTACCATCATTCGATAGTTTTCTAATGGGAATTTTGAATCTATTACAATTGTTCCAAGTGGTTTAGGTGCAAATAATATTGAATCTGCTATTGTATCATTTGGCATTTTAAATTGAAGTCTATATATTTTATCATTAGATTCACCAAAAACACTTTTTAATACATGATTCAAATTTACTTCTCCAAATATGCCTCTAGTCTTCTTATCAGTTAATATACTTTCAAGAGAAACAATATCTGTTGACAAAGACTCAATCTTTTTTTGTGCTTCATCTATTTTACTTAATCTTTCTAAAATATTTGTAAATGTTCTATTAGTCTTTTCAAAATTTTGATCTAACCTTTCGTTTACTTTATCATTTATTTTATTTAATCTATCTTCTATCTTATTTGATAATATACTAAAATTATCATTTATATCTTTTGTTAATTCAATATTTGAATCATTAATTTCTTTATTAATATTTACTTCAAATCTACCCAATCTTTCAGTTATGTTAGCTTCATCTATTTTTTGTTTCTTATCTTTAAATAAAATAATTATATTTAAGATTATTACTAACACTAGTAACGCTACAATAATGTATTCCAAAATATCACCTACCCATATTATTATTATAATTCAAATTATTTTTTATTAAAAGAAAAACAACAACTAAGTGTTGTTATATTGAGTTATTCTTCATTATCTCTAAAACTTTATCAAAGTTATCATCTTCAGCCATAATATTTTTTTTAATTTCTCCACATTTAAAACATTTATATATTATCTTAATTTTATCTTTAGGTCCTTTTTCAATTGATATTGGAATTAATATTCCTCCACAATTAGAGTTTCTATCTCCTGGGTTAATATCTAAATGTTTTGAACTTAAACAATGATTACAATGATCTCTTGCAGTATAGTTTAATTTTTCTACTTTTTTACCACATACTTCGCAAATAAATGGCTCATCTATCATAGTAAACTTTTTATCTTCCATATTAATACCTCAAACAAAAAAATATTACCAAAAGTAATATTTTTTGTCAATTTTTATTCTAGTAATCACTTAACATATCGCCATCTTTATTTATAAGAACAAATTTATTTCTTGTTCCAATTGAAACTTTATTATCTAATGACATATCTTTACCATTAACCTTATAAATTGCATCTGCATCCAATTCATTTCTATCTGTTAAATCTATTTTAAATCCTTGTTCATCTAAACTGGTCCAGCTAAATACCCATTCACTATTTCCATTATATGCAACTGCAACATAAGCATCTATCCACTCTCCATATGGACTTCTTCCATCATTTTCAAGTGGTAAATTATTAATATGTATATAATAAGTTGTATCTTTATCATAAAATTTATATTCTTTAGATAGTATTTTTTTCTCTGCTTCTTTTACATATTCTTTAGCAGTAGAAATATAAACATTCTTTCTTGAATCATTTATGTAGTTGGAAACTGCTGGTATTGCAATTACCATCAAAATTCCTAATATTACTATAACAGCTAATAATTCTACTAATGTAAATCCTTTTTCATTTTTCATATAATCACCTTATCATCTATTTAAATTTTACTTTTTTTAGTGACTATATGTCAATATTTTCAACAATAAAAAAATAATATTTACATCTTATGTTTCATTAACTTATAGGAATTATATCCACCATTTATATTTGTAACTTTATACCCTTTTTCACTTAATACATTACATAATTTTTTACTATTAATTCCATAATTACAATAAATATAATACATTTCATCTTTTTTTAAATAATTATCAGGATTAATCAACAAAAAATTCATTGGAATATTAATAGCATTTGGTATTTTACCAATATTAAATAGATAACTATCTCTAATATCAATAATATTTATATTATCAATTTTATCTATTATTTCTTCAATATTTATATTTTTCATAATTCACCTGATATATTATATGATATATTATATGAATTGTTAGATTTTTAGTATCAAATATGGTATAATACACATTTATGGAAGTGATTGTATGGATGTAGTAATTGATAACAAAAGAATTGTCAGTATTGACGAAAATACTATGAAAATTGGTAGTGGTCAAGATGGTCATTTATATCTTTACTTAGATACTATTATTAAGATCTGTACTTCACAATATATGACTTATGAAAAATTAGATGATTTTAACAGAGTCAAAAGAGCTTTAAAGAAAAAAGGAATTGATCCTAGTAAATCAAGTATTATATTTCCAGATAAAAAAGTAGAGAAACCTAATCAAATAGTTCAAAGATTAAAAATAACACCTATTTTTGGATATACTCAAGTTTATAAATTAGAAAAGAAATCTGGAATAAGTAAATTAAAAACATCTACTTTTATCGAAAAAGTTGAAAGAGTTCATGAAGATTTACATACTATTTTTTCAAATAATAATATTGCTATTATGGATACTAATCCTCATAATTTACTAGTTACAAAAGATGACGACATTTTTTTTATAGATCACGATAGAAATATTACTCCTAGCTGTATGTCTTCTGAAAAAGAAGCTATTATAGATGGTAATTATCATAAACATAATGAAATAAGATTTAGTAAGTTGCTTAATAGAACATTATTACTTCAAGCATTCAGAGGAATTGAAAACAATGACAAAAATATAAGAATTGCTTTAGAAGCAATGGAAGAAGAAGAATTAAAAAATTATACTGTAAATCAACTTTACTCAATAATTTCTAACTATGATACAATTTATGAATATAGTTTAGATAAAGCTAAAGAATTACAAATAAAAAAATAAGACGAAGATTACTTCGTCTTTTTAAATTCTAAATATTCATCATAAGTACATTTTTTATCTGTTATTTTACCATCTTGATCAAATTCAATTATTCTATTTGCTACTGTTTCAATAAATTGATGATCATGAGATGCAAATAACAATTCACCATTATATTTAATTAAACCATTATTTAATGCTGTTATACTTTCTAGATCTAAATGGTTAGTAGGTTCATCAAGTATTATAAAGTTAGAGCCTTCAAGCATACATTTTGATAGCATACATCTTGCTTTTTCTCCTCCAGATAATACTTTAACATTTTTAAATACCTCTTCTCCAGAGAATAACATTCTTCCTAAGAATCCTCTTAAAACAGTTTCATCATCTATTTCACAATAATGTCCAATCCATTTAACAATAGGTTCATCACCAGTAAAATAACTTGTATTATCTTGTGGATAATATGACTTAGTAATAGTATTACCCCACTCTATTTTACCTTTATCATACTTTTCTTCACCCATAAGAATCTTAAAAAGTACAGTTTTTGCTATATTATTTGTACCAACAAAACCAATTTTATCTCCTTTTTCAACTATAAAACTAACATTATCAAGTACTTTTTTACCATCAATTTCTTTAGTAAGTTTTTCAACTTTTAATATTTGTTTACCTGAATCTCTATTAGGTTTAAACTCAATGAATGGATACTTTCTAGATGATGGTACTATTTCATCCAATTCTATTTTTTCAAGCATTTTCTTTCTTGATGTTGCTTGTTTACTCTTTGAAGCATTAGCAGAAAATCTTTGAATAAATGCCTGTAATTCTTTAATCTTTTCTTCTTTCTTCTTATTAGATTCTTTCATTTGTTTTAATGCTAATTGACTTGATTCATACCAGAAATCATAGTTACCTATATATAGTTTTATCTTACCAAAATCTATATCTGCAATATGTGTACATACTTTATTTAAAAAGTGTCTATCATGAGATACTACTACAACTGTATTATCAAAATTAATTAAAAATTCTTCTAACCAATTAATTGCATCTATATCTAAGTTATTAGTAGGTTCATCAAGTAATAATATATCTGGGTTACCAAATAATGCTTGAGCAAGTAAAACTTTTACTTTTTGATTATTTGGAATATCTTTCATTAATGCATAATGATTTGCTTCTTCAATTCCTAAATTATTTAACAATTCACATGCATCACTTTCTGCACTCCAACCATCAAGTTCAGCAAATTCAGCCTCTAATTCCCCCAATTTAATACCATCTTCATCAGTAAAATCAGTTTTAGAATACATTTCTTCTTTTTGTTTCATTATGTCATATAATTTAGTATTTCCCATTATAACAGTATCAACTGGTGTACATTCATCATATTCATAATGATTCTGTTTTAAAACTGCTATTCTTTCACCAGGAGTAATAACTATTTCACCATGAGTAGTTTCTATTTCCCCAGACAACAATTTAAGAAAAGTAGACTTTCCAGCCCCATTAGCTCCAATTAATCCATAACAATTTCCTTTTGTAAACTTTAAATTAACCTCTTCAAAAAGAGTTCTTTTCCCAAATCTTAATGTAACATTATTAACTTGAATCATCTTATCACCTCAGCAAATAACATTTTATTATATTATTACTTTCTAATCAATATTAATCTCTAAAATCTTCATACCATTTCTTTAATTTATCTAACTCTTCAGATCCTAAATTCTTTAAAAAATCAAAAGTTATTCCAAAAGAATTCTTTAATGAATTAAAATCTTCTTTAGCAGATGTACATAAATCTGGATTACTTGTACATATTTTAGTAGTAATTTTAACATACAATTCTACTATCTTTATTTTTACATCTTTATAAATATTTTTAACTCCTGTAGATAATGTTTCTTTATATCCAGGAAAATAAGAATCTATCTTTGAATCTATTTTTAATGCAACACTTAATAATTTTAATTTAGCATTATCTTTTAACTCACTAAATTTAACACCATTAATAGGTTCATTATAAAATAAGAAATCTACTACTTTAATAAACCCTTGTTTAATAGTTCCTTTATCAGTTGAATTACTAATACTTGTAAAATATTCTAATGGTTCTACTTTATTATCATTAGATGTATTATTATCATCGGATACTTGTTCATTTTTATTATTATTGTCATTAATAATTACTTGAGTATTTTCATTATTAACTGGTTCATTATTATTTTTTAATACTAAAACTGTAATAAACGCTGCTGATAATCCAATTATTATTCCAGCAAGTAAATAAATTAATGTATTAATATTAAATTTCTTCATATTTACCCCTCCATTTGTTCTAAGTATTATATCATATTTTTCACTTTTTTTCTAGTTTTGACAATCAAAAAAACTCAAGTATTGAGTTTTTTTTAGAAAATATGTCCTCCACCACTAGAAAAGCCACTTTCTGAACTTTCAACTGGACTATATTCTTTGTGTTCACCATATCTATCTAAACCAACTACTTCAGCACTAAAACTACTTACACATTTTATTTAATAATTTATCTTTTTCTTGATCATTCAATAGATTAGCATTATCTTCATATATAACTTTATAGTTTGTTTTTTATATTTAATTATTTAATATATTTTTTTACTATGGTTTACATAAAAAAGTTCTAACTTAACGTTAGAACTTTTTATTCTATTTTTTCAATTTCATTTACTTCATCATTATTTAAATGATAAATAGTTATTTCATCACCTTGTTTTAAGAAAGGTAATTTATACTCATCTACTTTTATTGAAACTCTATATTTTTTATTATTAGTTGATTCAATATAATAATAAGTATTTTGATCAATATATACTGGCGTTATAGTTTTAATTTTAATTTTTTCTTTAACTGTTTCAGAATTATTTTTTATTCCACTATTTTTTAAATAATTATCTTTTGCTTTTAATATTCCTTGATTAGCATCTGTTACAACTACTTTTTGATAATTTTGAACATCTACAAAAGCATACATTTTTACTAAACCTGCATTATCTTTTAATGATACCAAATATGTTGCTTTACCTTTTAAATTTATTAATAATGGGAAAGTAGAAGTATAGTGCATCTGTTGTACTTGCCCTTCTGCACTTGCCATTGCAGAATACTCTTCTGCTCCTGGAATCAAATAATAATTTGTCTCTTTAGTACGCATATTAGTTAAAATAAATCCTAGATTAGATTCATCACTTGCTACAGAAGTAATTCCTGTATACAAATATACATCATCATCCTGTATTAAATAATTATATCCAGTTGTTGTTGCTACTACATTCTTTTGACCAAACATACTATTTATGAAACCACCATTATAGCGTCCCCAGTCATTTACTTGTTCCATTATTAAGTCTGCACTATAAACATGATCAACCCAACTTGGTATTTCATCTAAATCATACTTTTTAGTGTCTCCAGTAATTGGATCTAAGATAATTATACCTGACACTTCTTCTTTTAATCCAACTCCTGAATAACTTAAAGTTGGAACTATCCAGTAAGGATTACCTTCATTATCTAATTCAAATGTTTCTTCTCCAAATATTTCAGTTGGATAACTAAATCTTAATTTACGATACAAATTTTCATTAAACATTGCAGAAGGCATATATTTCATTCCATTTTTTAATCTTACTAATTCTGCCTTACCTGTTACAGAATCAACAATAATATACCCAGTTATACCTTCTCCTCTAT
>JAEEGL016449055.1_pt1 | contig 10648 bp, 7 predicted proteins | sample 9134231 | NCBI WGS metagenome assembly JAEEGL01 (sample SAMN16246548, study PRJNA631951) | gut metagenome | biome: gut microbiome; feature: rumen; material: fiber-attached | host: Bos | place: Iran: Karaj | collected 2018-10 | reverse complement strand
GATTAGTTTTTCCATTCCATTGTAACAGCCTTTAAAATTATCAAATCCCAATGATTTTAAGTACTTATTACGATCTTGGAATGTATAGTAATGATCATGATAAGCATATGTCTTATATCCCATATCTTTAAATACTGTAGCAATTCCAAAAGGATAATAATTTCTACCGTTTCTAAATGTTCTTAATATTGAGTTGTTAGCAAATAAACCAGTTAATTCTTGAAACTCTCCTCCAATTGTACTATTGTTTACCGGTGTATAAAAATTATCAAAAATAAATGAAGAGTTTACTAATTTATATATAGTTGGAGTTAATTCTTCACTTACAGCTACTTCGTTAAAGCTCTCTGCCATAAATAAGATTAAGTTTTTATCCTTAAATAAACCAGTATATTCATTTTGTTGAGTTCCTGTTTCATTACTAAAATATTCATGCATTTGTTTAATAGTTTTATCATTTGTATTATTAATTAATGAATCAAAATCAATATCTAAATTATTATATTCATATACTATCTCTTCTGGTTCAGTTGGTTTTTTAGTATTTGGTTTTACTAATACAACTTCTTCTGTAAATCCGGTTAAAGTCTTTTTAACATCCAAATAACTAGCTATAGAAAGACCAAACTTCTCAATAGATAATGATTGATCATTTATTTTGTAATAAACTTCATAAGATGAGTATGTTTTATTTTTATTAATTAATAATGATGATTTAAATCCTACAGCAAATAATATTACAATAAGAACTAATATAAGAACTCGTTTGCGAGTTTTTCTAGCAAAATTAATTTTATTTTTAATAATAAATGTCATTACAAAAGGAATTAAAAGAATAATAATATAGATTACATTTCTTGCTATTAATCCAACAGCATCTTTCCAAAAATCGACAACTTGATCAGCTAATTTAAACATTTCAAATGAAAAGAATACGTTAAAAATGTTTTTATAAACTAACATAGCAATTGCCCATAAACTAAATATAAATAGTATTATACGATATATTATTCTGTTAGCTTTTTCTCCAAATAGTCCACAAATAATAGATATTAATCCAGATACTAAAGCTGATGATAAAAATATGTTTATTAAAGAAGTAGCAAAGAAGTGATCTATAGTTACTGCTCTAAAAACAAGTTCAATAAATAGTACTGATAAAAAACTATAAATAAATAAGTTCAATCTTTTTTCTTTCATAACAACTCACCTTCTAATAGTATAACACAAAATGGACTTTAGTAATTAAAAAAACACACTTTTCAGTGTGTTTTTCTTAAAATTCTATTCCGTCAATACTATCCCAACTTGTATCAGTTGTAAACATGCTTGAAAGGCTTTCTATCATTCCATTTAAGAATTCGTTTTTACTTAACTCATCCATAAATTTGTATGCGTTATTAGCATCATTTAGGTCTAAAGCATTGTTATATGTTTTATCTGTAACTTTGTCAGTAACATATACTCTAGTATTTAATTCTCCACCTAGCATAAGCATTGGTACACTAAATGTAATACTTGTTGAAACATCATTTTTCTTAATTGTTTCTTTGTAAGTTCCTGTTACAAATGATACGCCATTCATCTTAATTGCATATTCAGTTGATTTCTTATTATAAGTATATTCTATTTTTGCTTGATCAGCATCTATTTTAATACCACTATCATTTTTGTATTCATCAATATTTATTTTTCCAAATTCTGGAATATTAAATGCATATCTTACAACATCAGCACCCTTAACAAATATTGAATATTTGATGCTTACTTTGTCAACTTCACTCTCTGCTATTTGTTTTTTCATTTCAACAAATCCAGCTTTTAAGTCAGCTTTAGTTACCTCTTCACCCATTGCTTTAGATAAATCAGCAACTGATTCTAAGAACTCATCGTCTTTTGATATCTTATCAACAAATTCTGTCATCATCTTTACTAAATCTTTTTCATCAATTACAGTTTCAAATTTAGTAACATCCATTTCTTTATCAAAAACTGTTATTTTTTCCTTAGATTTTGTAAAATCATCTTTAGTAAATGTTGCTTCAAAACTATCAGCTAAATATTTAGAAAATTTTTCAGTTGAATCATTATTCACCATGCTTGAATAATCAGTCATTGTTTTAAATAACTCTGCAAAATCAGAGCTTGCTTTGTAAGCGTTTGAATTCTTAGCAAGTTGTATGAACATTTCACTTGCAGTAATTTTTCCATCTAAGTATAACAAGCTATTACCTTTTTCATCAAAAGCAGTTGTAAATTGGGCAATACTATTTTTTAAATCAAATCCACCTTCAATATTAATTTTATAATCCCCAACTTTTCCATCAATTGTCATGATAGTAGCTTTATCTTTAGAAAAGAAGTCACTACCTTTTAGTACATCATTTGATGATGCAGCTAATTCTTTAATCTTATTAGTAGTAATCTTAACAGGATCAGATACTTTTAATTTTTTATAAAAATAATAAGCTCTGTATCCAATTGCAGCTACTAAGACAAGAATGATTAAGGCGATTATCGCTGTGTGGTTTTTCTTTTCTTTTGGAGCACCATTTGTTACTTCATTTTGAAGTGCTTTTTCTTCTTCCATATTTTACCTCTTTCTATTTTATACTTATATTATATTACATTATTATATTTTTTCAAACAAAAAAGGAAAAAAACTTTCCTTTTTAGATGTTACTTTCTTAATATCGTTAATAATGAATATTAGATTGATATCAAGAGCTATGATGTACTAAAGTAACTCTGTGTACACAATAATATTATGAGTTACTTTAAAATATTTATTTCTCCTGTTTTTTCCATTTCTTTTTCTTCTTCGCGATAGTTTAGCGCAAGTCCAATAGTAAATATATATGATAACATATAAATCCAAACCATTAAGATTACTAAGTTTGCTAATCCTCCAAAGAATAAATCGTAATAAGCTAAATTATTAATATAAAGTGAATATATTTCAGTAATTACTATCCATAATATAGTAGTAAATATTGCACCTATATTAACGTTCTTGCTTGGGACTTTTTTGTCTGGAGCCATCGTGAATATTAACTTAATAAACATAAATATGATAAGCCATGAGAAAGGACCTTTTAACCATCTAAATGCCTTTATTATATTGGATGTAATAACCGGATTTAAATTAACATATTTAATTAATTCAACTATCTTTTGACCAAACATTGGAACAATTAACATAAAGATAAATAAGATTATTAAAAATACTGTCATAATAAATGCTTTAATACGGCGTTTTAAAAAACCACTATCTTTGATGCCATAAACAGCATTTGATGTAACTATCATGGATGCTGCACCATTACTTGCTAAATAGTAACCTAATAATAAAGATAAGTAAAATCTTAATCCTAAGTCACTATTAGATAGTGTATTACTAACTAAAGAGGCAATATTTGGATTTAATGCTTTAGTCAAAAAGTTATATACAAAACTCGTTGACATGTGAAGTGATGATGCAAAATAAGAAAGTAATGTTATAGTAGGAACAATTGATAGGACAAAGAAGAAAGCTAGTTGTCCCGGCAATACGATTAACTCCGGTCTTTGTAAAACTAACCATACAGTAGATATAAACTCTTTAAAAGTTCTTCTCTCTTTATTCTTCTTTTTCCTTTTCATTCTCACTTTTTTCCTTTTTCTGTTTTTTCATCTGTTCTACAGCTTCGTTAATAGCATCTTCTATAGTTTTTAAATCATCAGTAATCATGCTATAACCAAATTCAGCCCCATAATCATAAGGTAATTTCTTAAATTCTTTGTTCAATTTATGGATGTAACTTGCAACTTGTTTTTGAGAATATCCAACCATATATACTAAGAATTCATTTCCATCTGTTCTTATGATTTCAGTATAATCAAGTTGAGTTTTAACTAAAGAATTAGCTAAAGCCTTTATCTGTTTATCTCCCTCTTCATAGCCTAATGTATCGTTTATTTGTTGAACTTTATTTAAATCAAGTACTATTACAGCTTGAGGATAAACATTATTATTATTCCATGAATCAATATTTTCACTCAAATAGTTACGATTCTTAAGTGAAGTCAACTGATCAATATATTTTAATTTATCTTCTTTTTTAATTCTCTTAATTATAGTAATTTTTCTAGTGCGTTTATATAAGTAAATAACAACGATAAACACAATTATAACAATATATAATAAGTATTTAGCTATTGTTCCAAGAATAGTACCAGATTTAACAGTTTTACTATGATTTAGTAATCCTTCATTAATCATCTCTTTACTATCTAGAAGATTAACATACTTTTTAAATACTCTTAATAATGCTTTGTTATCTTTCATTTTAAAGCTATACTCATTATTTAAAATTCCACTAAATCTTGAAGTATAATTATTTAATTTATTAGATTTATAATATTCAAAAACATTGTGATCTATTAAAATAATATTATCCTTCTTAGCTAATTTAGCTAATTCTTTATTATTTTTATAAGTATTAATTTTTATACTTGAATTAGATAATAAAGAAGATAGTAAACTATTTTCTTCAACATAAATTTCTTTGCTTTGTAGTGAAGCAAGAGAGTTAATAACTGTATTGTTATCATTTCTAATTATGATGTCATAGTTTATTGGCATAGATACTCTAATATCGTTAAATGGTGTATTTAAACCATAACTATTAAAGTATAAATCAACTTTACCTTGTTCTATAGCTTTAACAAATTTATTGTAATTAGAATACTTTTTAAAATTAAATGTTACACCTGAAAAATCATGGAACTTTTGTAAATATACTGCTACTATTCCTCCATAATTACCACCAGTTAAGACTTCATATGGACTATTATTAATAAGACCATATTCATAGTCGGTGTTTTGTAAATCGGCAACATCTGTACCAGTTAATTTTAACTCTGTTACAAATAGATTAAATAAGTTATCGTTTAGATAGTCATTTAACTTATCTTCCCAAGTAATCATATATTTTTTTAGTATGCTACTAAATACACTATCATCAGAGTTTAAATAATAATAATAATTAATATCACTAAAATGATATACAACATAATAATCATTATCTAATAATAAATCTACATTCTCCATTAAAGGTACTAAAAGGTATTCAACAGTTCCATTTTCTAAAGAAGTTTTTAAATCTTTTTTAGTTAATGCAGTATAGTTAATTCTAACATCATTTAAGTAACTAGATACATATGAAATATTAGCACTATCTATACCTACTGTTTTTTCATTTAAGCTTTGGGCATTTTTAATTAATTCATATCTTTTAGCAATTAAAACATAATGATCTTTATAAAATATGCTGTCTTTATCAGAAACTTTATTTGATTTTCCTAAGTATAAACCGCTTACATTATCTCCTGTATTATAAGCTACTGGATTTAATTTAACATTATAGTTGTCAGAAAAATCAGAAAGAAAATCATAGAAAACTCCAACTCCAGTATTACCAAACACCTTGTCATCATTTAAAACTGTAATATTGGCAACATTCTTATTGTTATCGTTAATCCATGTCTTTTCTTCTAATGTTAATCTTGTTGGATTTTTAATATATTTAATTACAATAATGGATAAGATTAAAAATACTATTAAAGCAATCCCAATTATCCATAGGCGCTTATTACTTTTCATACTATTCCTCTTCCTCAACTATTTCAGTGTTATTGCTCCATACAACTCCACTGCCATTTACGTTGCTGCTTCCCATTATAGTAAATCCTTTTGTTTCATCACCTGATACTTTATCTTGCATAATAATAAAGTTAATATCATAGTATTTTAAAACTTTTTCTTCGATTTTTTCTAGACTAGCAACAGCTTTGCTTTCAGCTTCAACTAGTGATGCCTTATCATTAAATTTAATTGTTATGAAGATAGTTCTAACACCTTTTCTCCATGTAACATCTGATACCATATCATCACTTTTTAAAGCATCTATGTAATCTTTCTCTTGTTTATCAGATATTTTAACTTCACCGTTTAATCTATTACCATATACACTCTTATTAGATCCTATAAAATAACTGAAAACTACTAAGCATATAGCAATAAAACAAACAATTAATATTAAAAATAGTACAAATAGAATTCTATTTTCATTCCACATCTTTTTTAATCTTTTCAATTTTTTCACCTCAAAAGCATATTTATTATACTACATAATAACTATATTATCAATTTTATCTTTCTTATCTATTCAGTTAAAATCCATGCATCTGGAACTTTTCTTGTTATTTTCTTTCCCTCTGAATTGATCGGTTTATTTGTTAGTTTTCCTTCGATAACTAAACCACTAGATGTTCCTCCATCAAGGTTGGCTGCATTATATGCTCCATATCTTTTAAGAAGATTAGTCATTTGGACCATGGTAGCACCAGGAATACCTCCTATATAATCTCTACCATCTAAAACTAGAAATAAAACTATTCCGTCTTCTCTTTGGGCTATAGAACTTCTTGGAGCACTTCCCCATCCACCATTTCCTTTAATAAATGCAGGATTTCCATTAACTATTAAGTATGGGCCAAACTCAACCGCATCTCTAATCCCCATATTTAGTGCTTCTTGAGCAGAATACTTACCTAAAATCAAACGATTTTGATTATCAAATCCAATTAATCCACCACTAAACATAGATTTAGCATTATTAGCTAGTAGCTTACCATCTTTTATTACTATTCCGTGTGGACTTCCGCCATTACCTTTTCTTTCTTGATCAAAAAATCCACTAGCATTCATAGCCACTAAAGCATTATTTTTCTTAGCCATTGTAGTTAACATTTCTCCATTATGTCCAAGCTTTTCAGATACGGCAAGCTTTACTTTTGAAGCATCATATATAACTACTAAATAACCTCTTAGATTTCCTTCTCTAATATTAATAAGTTTATATGGTTGATTATCTTCTCTTGTTAATATTTCTTTGTCATATTTGTTTTTATAAACAATTTCACTTGTGCTATAATCAACAAAATCAATTAAATTAGCGTTTGTACTTTCAGTTGGTTCTATTACTCTATTGCTAGCCATTTCTATTCCAATAATATCATTGCTATAAAACATGGTTGCAAGATATTGATGAGTATATGTAGTCATTGCAGTAGTTATTAACCAACTTTTAAACTTTGAATGTGGTAGATAAAGTAAACATAAACCTATAGTAGAACAAACTATTCCTAATACGGCAACAATCCATAGAATTACAAACCATAACGAAGAACTATTTTTGTCTTTTGTAGTAACTATTTCAAAACCATATTCGGTAGTTTCATCAAAAGATTCCTCTAACTTCTTCATTATTATTCACCTTCATTACCAATATATATTTTATCTTGATTAGCATCAACATAACTATATTTAAGAGTTACCGTATTAAGTTTCTTTTCATTAGAATCAGTTTTGATGTTGCTATTATAAGTATTAATATAATTATTATATGTATTGATGTCGTTAACATAATAATTATTTGCACTTTCATAATTTGTTTTTATTGTATCACATAAATTATTTGTATCAGCATTAGCATATAGATGATTGCACTGTTTTTCAACTTTTTTATATGTCTCAGTAACACCATCTAAAGCTTTAGTGTAATTTGTTATTAATTCTTCATAACTTGAAACACTTTCGTTTAAGGTATCTAAATAAAAGCTTAAGCTTTTATCCTGATAAAAATCATCATGATACTTATTAACTACTTTTACTTTCTCATTTATTAAATCAGCATACTTAGAAATATATTTATAATCATCTGGATTATCTATTTTTTTCATTTTCATAAATAGTATCACTGAAAAATCAACTAACAAAGTAACCAGTATTATTGTTATTGGTATTCCATAATTATGTTTTTTCTTGTTTACTTTCTTCATATTACCACTTCATTTATTCTATTATTATTTTTAAATATTTAATCTCTCTTTTAAATCCTCTTCGTTCCAAATTTCAACATTTAATTCTTTAGCTTTATCATATTTACTACCAGGATTTTCTCCTACTATTACTACGTCTACTTTTTTGCTAACTGTTTCAACCGTTGTTCCCCCAGAATTTTCTATATACTTTTTAAGTTCGTCTCTTTTCATTACCTCGAGAGTTCCGGTGATAACAAACTTTTTATCTTTAAAATTATCATTTATATTTACTTCTTCAGCTATATAATCCATATTAACTTGATATTCTTTAAGCTTACCAATAGTAGCTATGTTATTCTCATCTTGAAAATATGAATAGATACTAGCTGCTAAAATGTCTCCAATGTCATAAATACTATTTAAAGTATCAATATCAGTATTGACTAAGTTATCCATAGTTCTAAAGTATTTAGCTAATATTTTGGCAGTCTTTTTACCAATTCCAGGAATTCCTAATCCGCACAATAATCTTTCTAGGCTATTAGATTTAGAATTATTAATTGCCTCAATCATGTTATCAAAACTTTTTTTGCCATAGCCTTCTAATTCTAGGATTTGTTCTTCATATTTAGCTAAAGTATAAAAATCATATACTTCTTTTATATACTCTAGGTTGTATAAATCTTCAATTATTTGATCACCTAAACCATCTATGTTCATTGCTTCTCTAGAAGCAAAATGGATTAGACTTTCAATCTTTTTAGCTGGACAAATTGGGTTTAGACAATACCAATCTGCCTGTCCTTCTATTCTTTCTAGTTTATTATTGCACATTGGGCAAATATCGATCATTTTAAACGGCTTTTCAATGCCTGTTCTTCTATCTATTTTGGCTTCCACCACTTCTGGAATAACGTCTCCTGCTTTTCTAAGCGATACTATATCACCAATTCTTAAGTCTTTAGCAATACAATAATCTTCGTTATGAAGCGTAGCTCTAGATACTAAAGAACCATCCACATGAACCGGAGATAGGATTGCGTTAGGAGTAATTTTTCCTGTTCTTCCAACTGTAAATATTATATCTTGTAATGTAGTTAAAACTTCTTCAGCTGGAAATTTATAAGCAATTCCCCATCTAGGAACTCTAGATGTTGTTCCTAATTCCTCTTCTTCTTTTAAACTATCAACTTTTAATACTACTCCATCTATAGGAAAAGGAAGATATTTCCTTTTACTTCGCAAATTTTCAATATAATTCCATATTTCTTTAGCATTAGTAGCAAATCCATTGATATTTAGATTGGTTTTAAATCCTAAATCACTTAAAAACTTAATTGATTCACTTTGCGTTTTTATTCCATAATTTTCTGGATTAGGAAGAAAATAAGCTAGAAAATCCAAGCCTCTTTTAGCAGCAATCTTACTATCTAGTTGTCTTACACTTCCAGCAGCTGCATTTCTAGGATTTGCAAATAAAGGAAGTCCATTTAGTTCTCTTTCTTTATTGTTCTTTTCAAATGAGTCTTTACTCATGTATATTTCTCCACGAACTTCGATATCTATTTCTTTTGTGAGTCTTAAAGGAACTGTCCTGATGGTTTTAACGTTTAATGTTATATCTTCTCCAGTTACTCCATCACCTCTAGTAGCTGCTCTTTTTAAAATTCCTTTTTCATATATTAAGGATCCCGATAAGCCATCCATTTTTGGCTCTAGTGTATATGTTGGATGAGCAACAACTTTTTTTATCCTTTCGTCAAAAGATTTTATTTCATCTTCGTTAAATATGTCATCAAAAGATAGCATTGGTCTTTCATGTCTTACTTTTTCAAACTTATCTAGTGCCGCTCCACCTACTTTAATAGTTGGCGAATCATCTCGCTTTAGCTCTGGATATTTTTCTTCTAGTTTTCTCAACTCCAAAAAGTAGTCATCGTATTCTTGATCACTAATTGTTGGATTATCTAAAACATAGTATTCATAACTAGCTTTATTAATAATTTGACATAGTTTTTCAATTCTATCTTTAGGATTCATATTACCTCCATAGATCGTTAGGGTATACTCCTTTATCTACTAACTCTTTTAAAGATTTTCTCACATTTTGTGTGTCTTCTTTATATGTAACGCCATACCAAACAGCATCAGTGTTTAAAACTGTTGTTGTAGCATAGCCTTCATTATTGGCGTCATTCATTACATCTGGAATCAAAAATTCACATGATGATAAGTCATTCTCATTATCTTTAAAAAACTTGTCCATTTTTTCTTCTAAATATGGGAATAATGATGGGTCAAAGCAAAGCATATTCATTGATACAAGAGCATCTTCGTTTACTTCAAATGATGCCGCTCCTGATAATGGCTCTGCAATTATTTTTCCACTTTCATTTCTTTCAATTTTACTTTCAATTAGTGATGTTAACTTTCCGTCCTCAGTTTCTAACACCCCTCTTTTTACTGAACCATTTTCAGTCATTGTATTAGTTACTTTATATCCAACATTTGCATAGCTTTTTTCACTAGCGTTTTGCAAAAATTCTGCTGCAACTCTAAAAGCATCTCTTCCATAAAAATCATCAGCATTAATAGTAATAAATGGTGTTGTAACAGCATCTTTAGTGCAATATATAGCATGAGCTGTTCCCCAAGGTTTTACTCTATCTTCTGGAATGTTTACAAAAGATGGAACGTTATCAATCTTTTGAAACACATATTCTACTGGTATATGAGATTCTACTCTTTTTCCTATTGTTTCTTTAAATATTTCATAGTTTTC
>JAEEGL014818466.1_pt1 | contig 10648 bp, 8 predicted proteins | sample 9134231 | NCBI WGS metagenome assembly JAEEGL01 (sample SAMN16246548, study PRJNA631951) | gut metagenome | biome: gut microbiome; feature: rumen; material: fiber-attached | host: Bos | place: Iran: Karaj | collected 2018-10 | reverse complement strand
GATTTTACATATAGGTTCTCTAATCTGCGCCCTTCCACAACAACAGAAGAAGACATGGGGTAACTATTATCCATCCATGGCTTCTTTGATTTTATAACTATATTTACTTCTTCTGTATTAATCTCCAATAACTTATCAGAGCCAGTAGGAAGTAAAGCCATCCTCTTCAAATCTCCTCATCATATAACAAATCTTTTCTGCAGACTTCGGATAAACAGGCACTTTATTGTTCAAATAGTCTTTCATCTGCATCCAGATTTGATCACGGCTGAACGCCGAATAATCACCAGCGCATTTTTTGAACATCTCTATTAACAAATCTCTAATTCCAGATGTACTGCCCTGAATACGTGGTAGAATCTTCTGTATCACTTCAAAATCAAATGCTTTTTCATACTTCATAAGATTATATTCATCATTATTCAACATATAAAACACGATTTCATCCCTTACTCGGTATCCTATATGTGCATTGGCTTTTCTAAGAATTTCATTTATTTCCTGCAGTTCTGTACATACCTTGATAACGAAAGATCTCTGACTATCATCGATATCATTAATTAATGTTAGATACTTTGTCTTCAAAAAATTATTGCTAACCTCTGTAGAATCAATTTCTACCATTTCTATATCAAAAGCAGGGATCAGCTCCACTTCAGAGAACTCTATCGTGTTGGCTCGATCCAAAACCTTCTTGCTAAACGGATATGTTGTTTCATCCATATTTACAGTCCCAACAAAATAAAGATTTTCAGGAATATAAAGAGCACCATATTTTGTCTTCTCGGCCCCTTCTACTCTAATCTGGTCTGTCACAATACAGCCGTCGTTCCATCGCCTTGTTTCTATCAGCGAAAGGTAATCGCTAAAATAGTACTCAACTCTTGCAAGATTCATCTCATCCAAGCAAAGGATGTATGGTCTGTCTGGATGATCTATTGCAGATTTAACATAATCAGTTATCGCACCCGAAACGAATTCTCCTTGCAGATTTGTATGTCCAAACAAATCAGATGAGTCTGACCAGTCGGGACGTACAGAAACCAGTTTATATCGTGCACCAATAGAATCCGCAAAAATCTTTACAAGTTTTGTTTTTCCTGTTCCACTAGTTCCAGCTAAAATTACAAAGGGTTTCGACTTTAAACACAAATAAAAGTCTTCTATCAATTCATCACTATAGCTAAAACCACTATTAGCAATATACTCTTTTATTTGATTAACCATCTCTTTGGGATCAACACTATTGTCCAAAATCATAGATTCATTATCTCTCGAATGCATTTGTACATCTTTCTGCTCCTGTTCTGTAACCTTTAGGAATTTCATATATTGATGCATTCCCGCTGACAGATCTCCGTTTCCGTTCCCCCCCAGTTTGTTTACTGTATCGAAATTCGGATTACTTCGGATTTTTTGATCAATATCTTTATACGATGCATATGTTGTGTAAGAGAATAAATTCGTATTAGGGATATCAAGCCCCTCTATCTGCTCAACATATTTTTCCAACGCTTTAGCATACCTGCTAATTGTTGAATCCTTATATGTCGACCCATTTTGTCTATTTTGGCGTCTCATCCACTCTACAAACTTTTGTTTCATATAATCCTCCTCGAACACTATTGTTTTCGAAAAAGCAAAGAAATCTTTTATAATTCCATACTTCTTTCATTGGATTGCAAAAATTGAATAATCCGATTTATATACATATTTCGTATTTCAATGTTCTTTTCCATTCTTCTGATTGTGCATTCCCAAACCACGAGATATCTGATACTTTTTGCAGACAATGTTTGCCTTACATATATATCTCGTTCAACATTTTTTTCAAACTTGCTTAACCAATAGTCCTCGTTTGACTTAGGGACATAAGAATACTTGCATCCACTATGTCGATGCCAAAAACATCCATGAACAAATACTGCCACATTATATTTTGGCATCCACAAATCTGGATGTCCTACAATTTTTCTATTTCCCAATGAATATCGGTATCCTTCAGAAAAAAGCCATTTTCTGAAAATCACTTCCGGATGCGTATCCGAGGATCGAATACGCGACATATTGCGGCTTCGCTCTTCAGGAGTTTTTATGTCGGCCACTTTATTTCCTTCTTTTTTTTGATTTAAAAATCTTTCTATCTATCTCCATGATTTGTCGAAAAATAGCCTCTAGCACATCAACGCATATGCTGTTTCCCGCCATTTTTATCATCTTTTCAGTCGTTAACAACGACGACCTCCCATTATATAGCGGGTTATAACTAATTGCCCTGGAATAATCCTCTTCATCAAATCCCATCAGCATAAAGCATTCTCGCGGTGTTAGATAACGCCACTTCTCTTTACCACGTCTCCAGTTATGATAGACAATCAACCCCGAATTGGGATTCCTATCCTGCTTAGTGGTTACTGTATTAACATATATTTCATTTATCCTTTTCCCATCATAAAGCAGATCATTCTCTTCTTCGATGCGATCTCTAGATGGCGTTTTATTTGGTTGACTGGCATTTGCTTCCTCTCTATATTGTTCAATAGAGTAATCCAGCCTGAGTACATCTTTGAGCATAAAAGTTCTGCTCTGATATTTCGCGGCAACATCCGGATTTTCCAAATCATGACCAGAAAAATACTTATCTATTGCTATTTTATCCTCTTCGCTGTCAACAAGCACGCTCAGCATATATGCCCGTTCTCTTTTTTGTGGAACGCCAAAATTCTTAGCATTCAGGCGATATATCTTATTGTAATATCCCATCTGACATAATGTGTTTTTCCAATCATCGAAATCTCTTTTATGTGTAGTTGATAAGATATTCGTAACATTTTCCATAAGCAAAAATCTAGGAAGTCTTATGTCTGCAGCATACATTTCCTTTAAAATACGTTCTATTTCCCACAACATACCTGAACGGTTATGGGCGTCACGTGATATTCCGCTTTTATTTCCGTGCCAGTATCCGCACATGGACAAATCTTGACATGGAAAAGAGTAGGTCAGCAAATCAACATCTGAAGGAATATCCTCACCTTTTACATCAGTAATGCTAACAAAATTTTTTGTTTCCTTTATAACAGCATATAGTGCCCTTTTTAACTCAGCTGTTAACCTTATATATGTTTTTTCACAAATCGGCTTCTTTCCATCTAAACTCAATGTTTTTTCTCTTAGGAAGCTGTCTATTTGCTCGTCAGATATCTTTCTGTATTTATCAATTGCTATTCTGCCCTTATGAATCTGACAGTACGCTATCATAGCGTTAATATCCCACTCGCAGGTATTTATTATTTCAAACTTTCGTCCAATACGTTCTAATGCCTTCGCTTGGGCTCCAATCCCACTAAAAGTCTCTACTACTCTAAACATTTCATCACCATGTGGTATATTCAAGCCCATCCAAATCAACTGTATACTCGATATGAATGACTGAATCTGGGAATTTATCTCCCTTAAATGATTCACTTATTATTTTGGGGAAAGAATCATCTACCTCATATTTCCTTTTCTCTAAGATTTTATATTTTTTATTTCGAATATTAGCTCCCCTTTCAAACCCTTGCTTTTCAAGCTCCATTTCTAATTTTCCCGGATCATATCCCTTAGAAATCAGCTTTTCCTTCATATCATTAATAGAGACACCCTCCAGTGACTCTTCAAGGCGGCAGAAATACAGCCATAAGCGTTTTTCGTGTTCCAGTTGATGTTGGCCGGAAATAGTAACTGTAGCACCATATCTCTTAATAGTTGATTTTACTTCACAGCTTTCTTCAGCACACTCAATATCATGACTTCCACTCCTGGCTGCTGCCCATTGAGTTGTTGAATCTTCGCCAACTTTACGCAAGAGCACCATCATTTCTGCAATTACATTGTAGACCCTCTGATCACGGCTTGTATTTCCGATTAGTTCCTTCCATTTATTCCACCATCCATAAGGGTCGCTCAGAAGACTATTTCTATTCTTTCCATTTTCTCCCGGCTCAACAAATTCAGCGCAAAGAGAAGCAAACTCATAACGATATTCTTCAAACGAGGAACTTAGAACCAAGTAATTCTTCGTTACCCCATCAATCCCCAGCTGACATGTGTGAAATTTACAGCTGTTAAATCTTTCAGAAACTTCCATTTTTTCATCAGCTTCTACTGCAACGCCATAGCCATCTGGTGTACGTATAACATAACCAGAATAAGCTTCGGGAAGCTGTGTTATCTCTCTTGCACCTGAGTTTTTGATAGATGCAAAGCTTTCTCTAATCTCGTCAATAACTCTCATTTTCACCCCTCCCTAAATGCACTTATCACACTCTTTGCGGCCGCATATGCTAATAATGGCGGAACTGCATTTCCAATTTGCTTATAAGCATCTCCCATAGTACAATCAAAGAAGAAATCATCAGGAAATGACTGTATTCTTGCAGCTTCCCTGACAGAAATCCCTCTAGGCTCTGTTGGATGAATATGACTGTATGTATCCTTTGATAAATGCGCAACCAATGTATGAGCCGGTTTATCTAACTCCAACCTTTTCCATTTGTTTTCAAATTTGTCACGATCATATACAGGAACCATCTTTTTCTGTAACTTGTCATATTCTTCTGAGCCAGGCTCATATCCAAACATTTTCGCCTCTTGTTTGAAAAGTTCATCGGCAATCCTTGATGCCTCAATATAGTTATCACCTGGTTTCATCTTTTCAAAAATGCAAAAATCTCTTTTATTATTTCTAAATGAATTTGCAGAAGATGAAAGGCTTTCAAACCCGTACCAGTTTCTCATAATTTTCTGAAAATCATTTTGAGCATCACTTGAGTAGTCCAATTCTTCATTTAGTTTCACAGCTCTATATTTTGAATCTGCTGTCGGGAACAGTATCGGCAGATCTGATAAAGCCTCTCTAACCGAAACCCATTCCTTATCTGCATGTCCCGAAGAATTAGGGACTCTAAAATACTGATTTTGTGCTAATGATTCAAAACGCCTCTGATACTGCGTCTGATAATCAGTTTTACACTTATGAGTCGGAATAGGGAGTTCAATCCTTTTTGACAATTCCTTCTTTATACCAAATACAATTACCCTTTCTCTCAGCTGAGGAACGCCATAATCTGCCGCATTCAAAATCGTCCAATATGCTTCATATCCATGTTGATCAAGCGATTCACAAACGATTTCCGGAATATTCATATCTCCAAAACTAACCGATTCCGGAACATTTTCCATTACCACAGCTTTAGCGTCCAAATCATATACAAATCGCAAAAAATCCTGATATAAATATCCTCTTGCATCGTTAGTATTAATCCGGTCATCTCCCAACGAACGAAGTTTTGCACGCCCCGCTAATGAATATGCCTGACAAGGTGGTCCACCTATAACAATACAACCTTCATCACCAAATCTGTCCTTAAATACACTTGCATCAATTTCTGTAATGTCGCCGCATAGATGCGTTTGCTCTTTACCATATCTATAGTCCAGGTTATACGATATGGTTTTGCATGCTTCAGGCATCAGTTCTATTCCAGCAACTATCTCAAATCCTGCTTTTTCAAATCCAAGAGTAAGACCTCCACATCCAGAAAACAAATCAACAACCTTAGGTAGCATCGAAGTCTACCCCCGCATCTCTATACAATGATCTAGCATAGGCTTCTTCACCACCAGCATATAATGCGGGATCCATCACTAACATCTTTGCTGTATTCAGCTTCATAACCACTCTGAAGATATCGTCACTATTGTTCTGTTTGCCGCGAATATTTCTCTTTACTATTTCTTCAGGAACCAAGCTGTAATATTTTATTATTTGTCTGTAAGCATTCACATAGGTCCCTCGCCTTCCAGTACGTTCTTCAAAATTCAGAATGGTATCTGTTGTAAAATGATCGCAAGAAAGAACTTCTTTTGTTTTCTCTAAAGTCCCCTGCCACGAAAGGTAGACATACCACCAAAGAGATCTCAGCCATATTCGCGTAGGCTGACTCCAATAGTGACTGTCGTTATCCTTTCCCCATCTTTGTGCAACGATATCAGGCACTATTTTCACCGAAAGAAACCGCCAAAAGCCGTCATTTGCAGCCACTCTAAGTGTAAATCCCTGTTGTTTTGAAAGATAATCATACAAAAGCAATCCAAGATTATAATCTAAATAATAGTCTTGTCTCTTGATTGCCGGATTGTTTTCTATTTCTGTTCTAACTCTTTTGTTAATGGTCTGAAGGTCTATTCTGAGCTGTTGAAAATCCTCATCAATAACCGGTAAACTCGGATAATTATCAACCCAGTCTTTCATAGCCTCCTGTGCCTGTCCTCTACTCAGTGTTTTAACAATCATCTTCATTACATCCTTTGATCAAAAAGTTTTCGTGCACATAACGATACTGTCTCTGCATCTGACAGATCCCAGCCTAAAGCAGATTTAAAATAATAAATTGCCTGGCCTACGCTTCCCTGGTCAAGATTCTCACCCCGCATAATCTGATCCCAGTATGCCGTATCATATCTGACCTTCTCGATAATAAGAGTAATTGCACTTGCCATTATTTCAGAAAGAAGCTGACTATCAAACACCTTCTGGTTTCTGTCTATATAAGCATAATTCTTGTGTGCTGTATTCAAATTGATAGATACACATTCCGAAAAAGCATCACACGTCGGATCATCCCAAGCACATTTGATATACCACAACGGTTGCCCCGGTTCAGACACTTCAAACACAGGAAACGCCGAACTGCTTCCATCCAGTTTCAGTGTATATGATTCGAGTTCTCCTAGAATATAACCCTCTGTATTAGCAAGATGCCCTTCCTCTTCTGACGGATTGCCTGATTTAGCCAAATAGATTACCGTTGATAAATTAACCTGTCCCCGTAACTGAGCCTTAACAAATCTATGTTCAACCTCAGTTTCTAATATCTGATCATCAACTGAAAACTCCCCTATCTTCACCACTCCACGCTGACGTGAATCCGATGATGTCCACTGTATTGCCATACCAAGTCTTGCATTTTTGCATGCAATTCCATTTTCACCAAACAGGCACTGAAATGTCCTTAAGCAATACTTTCTTCTAAAGCACAGATTATTATCATCTTGTGTCCATTTCCCATTCTCATCTTTTATGCAATAAAACGAAGAGAATGCATCAACCTGCTCGTCAAGCAGTTCATGTTCTTCATCGTCTTCATCAGTATAGTAAAAATAGAACTTCTTATTTTGGAAACGAATCTTACTGATTAATTCCTCATTCAATGAAGGAAAAAGCATAATATCACTAGCCATGCTCTAATCCTCCTTTTCAAAATTGAATACTGGTTTTACATCTTTTCTTGAAAGATTAACTACAGCATTCATTTTCATCTTTATATAGCGTGGCTCATCTGAAACTATAGTCAGGCCATGACATGTACCTTTTTTTGATACTCGACACATAAACCGAATCCCATCCACCTCAACTTCTCCAGACGAATCCAGCACCTCTCTTCTGTCCACCTTTTGACCATCAACCGTGTCTACATCAAGTTCATATTCATGAATGTCAAACGGTGTATCAAGACACATTTTTTCTTCCCATTCGTTAATATCTATTTTTTTCGATTTAGAATCAATAAGAATATCAAAGCCTATTCTTGAAACCTTCTTTTTGGGTGAGGTTTCCAATATAATCGGAACAATCATTTTATTATTTCTATAACGAACTTTTTCTGCATCTATTCCAAATTTCACTCTGCTACGTCCTGAACCAGTATTATCTTTTTTACCCGGGGGCGGGCTGGGAAGTTTTCCAAATCCCTCAGGCGGCAAAAGAATATCACCAAACATCTTTCCCAATCCCGAATTGATTTTGGTTTTATCCTGTTCCTGTACAGTTGCAAATTCTCTGCTTATCAGCTTGTTAACACCGCTTTGTATTTTACTTACGATTCGAGGATTATATAATCCTTCGCTCCAATCACTCCATGATGTGTGATCAGCCATTTCACTCTTACGCACATACTCTTCCAGCGTTAATGCAGATGGGCAATTCTTTAACTTGTTATATGAATTCAGTACAAACAGACCTATAATGTATTCTTCATTCGAAGAAGAACGTACATTATTGGGAACCCACGATCCATCATGTTCATAAGATACAATCATTGCGGGTTTTCTAGTAAAGCACACTATCGGCATATTCCCATCTTGAGCGTCGATCTCGCTATTAAAATACATGAGAGGTTCAGGCTTATTATCAGGCGCATTCATTCCCAACAGCTGTCGAGATACCTTTGCAAAAGCCAAAACCCCAACACTCGTATCTTCCAGGTATTTTCTGACAGTAATAGACTCTCTCTTCTTGTCCTCAACATCGATCAATATATCTTCTTCATCTACATAGGACGCAAGATTATACAAGGATTGCACCACCCTAAACACCGGCTCCATCTCATCTCGACTGATACCTTTTCCATTTATACGTAAACGCAGGTATGCGCCTTGCTGATAATGAGAATTATTCAATCTTGGTGAATACCAGCGTTGCGTCGAAATAGATATATAATCTTCTATTTTATGCCCCCAAAATGGTATAATGGGTTGCTCCTGATCATTCAGGTACTCAATTCGATTATTTGAAAGCAGTTCCTCATCATTGATATATGGAATTACAATTGTCGTTCCAGTGTCCTCTCCAGTGTACTGATCTATTCCAAATATACTTAAGAAAGAATCAACATACTCGCTATCGGTAACAGGCTGTGTGACATTCTCATCGACAGCTTCCCCCCACCATGCAATACCTCGTTTACTCATGTTTTTATAAACAGGAATCATCGCATCGGGAGATGTCTCATTTTCTACATATGATGCGGCCAGACGAGACTCGTATGTACCATCCTCCTTCTTAATCCTCGAGTAATATATAACAAGTCCTATTCCTATACGAAAATATACTGTCTTGCCAATCCCCCAAGATCCACCTACTCCTTCAGCCTCTTGGGGTTTACAGATTTCGTAAACAAGTTTTAGAAGGTTTCCATAAACGTTATCCTTCACCTGTCTATAATCCATTACACCTGTCAAACCTTCAGTATGAGAATCTCTTATAGCTAGAAATCTTTTCATTCCATTTCCAAATCGTCTTGTTAATGGTTCAGTCAAGCTTTCAAGTTCTCCGGCAAGCACCCCACTATCGAATGAACCCGTTACGAAATTAACCTCTACATATTTTGAATCTCGCTTGCGAGCGTCCAGACTATTCTGAATAGACTCCCTAACCAGAAGATCAAGAACTGGCATATTATTATTCTGAATAAGTCTCTGTAGCGAACTACCTGTCTGAGTCATTCGCCCTGGTTCTGCAATTTCAATCCGCATTTGCATCCTCCAAATCTGCGTCACCATCAAACAGGTCATTTTTCATCTTAATTGACACGCTTGATGCGTAACTTGTTCCAATTTTTCCTCCTGGAATATATAAACATATTCCCAATAAATCTTCCGGTGCTTCAAGATCAATTCTTGATACTCCGCTTCCCCCCGCCTTTGAATCCTTATCTACTCGATAAATCAGTAATTGCGGGGTGGTTTCCAAGCCAGATTTATCTCTAAATGCCATGGCTGCTTTAGATTCCCCACTCCGGATGTAATCATAAACATCCTTCTTTACTGCTTCATCTTCAATACTATCAATATCTACATCAGCCAGAAGGTCTCTTGGATCTCTCAAAGCACCTAAATTGATAATTGAAGCCTCAAGTTCACTCTTAGCTCTCTTTTTACTGCGCTTAACCTTATTCAATACTCTGCCATTTGGAAGTGTCCAGGTACCGTTAGTATTCGTTGCTTTTCCAGCAACAACTACATTCCAATCTCCAAGGTTACCATTAGCCGTAACTTTCCCTATCCAATCCAGCAAAGGCTTAGTATCGTTAAAAACGCTGAGTCGTTCTTGGAATCTGAATGATTCAATATATGCTTTAATCTTATCAAAAGGTACATTTTTCCATATCGCAGAATGAGCGTTATGATCATATCTATGAGACGGAATCCATTCCTCTCCAATGCTTGTTAGAAAACTATTTGTCAAACTGATATTTGCTGACAAAATTTCGGCATCATTATCAAACAGATATGCCTGATTGGAAGCACCACTATAATCCATCTCGGCTTCTGTTGCACTCTGCATTCTGTTCTTGGCGGTTATCCTGATGAAACTCACTTTAGGTGAATTTTTAACTTTAGGACCATATTCTGCCGGACTCCGTCCATTTACATCCATATACTGGATTTCATCTCTCAATTCCTGATCCAATGCGGCCAGAAATCCAAATTGTTCCTTTGTTTTCTGTGTCACCCAGATCCTGGGCAATAATTCATACCCTTTTCTGTACCCAAACCATCGGCCCATCTGCATCAATGTATCTGCCTGCCCCACAGAGCGAATGAAAAATGTGCTCATAAGCCCTTCTATAGTCAGTCCTCTTGAAAGAGTTGCTCCGCCAATGACTATAAATGCCGGAGCGGGTACAGGCATTTTCCCCGGTTCCGGATATGCCAGCCTAACATGCATGCCATCGGTAATCCCGTTGTTTGTGCAGTTATCTATGCAAAGATGAACACCTTTGTGATAGCTTAGATCGCCTTCATCATCAAGTTTTATATT
>JAEEGL014566146.1_pt1 | contig 10648 bp, 10 predicted proteins | sample 9134231 | NCBI WGS metagenome assembly JAEEGL01 (sample SAMN16246548, study PRJNA631951) | gut metagenome | biome: gut microbiome; feature: rumen; material: fiber-attached | host: Bos | place: Iran: Karaj | collected 2018-10 | reverse complement strand
CTGATCCTGACGTCATTTCTGGGGAACATGCTGAAATCCATGCAGAATTCCGCGGAGATCAACGCAGCCCCCATGCTTTTCGGACGCGACCGCTACCGGCAGATCACCGGAAAATGCGGCATTATCGGAGGAGCGTTCACCCTGACGGTCTGCCTGATCACGATGTTCTGCATCGACTCCGAAAATGCAGGGGTCGTTTATTACAGGATATTCTTCGCGATCGCGGCCGTGATACTGATCCTGACCGCACTGACCGCACTATTATATAGGAAGCCTGAAGACCGGGAGAAGGAAGCCGTCCCGCACGTGGATCTGAAGCAGATCCTGTCGAAAAAGTATCTGGCGGCCTCACTGCCGCATCTGACCCGCGGGATCGGAATGGCTGCCAGGTCCCTGTGGCCGGCGGCGGTCATGCGTCATCTGAACATGTCTCCGCTTATCAGTTCCGTCCTGATTCCGGTCGGCATCGCTGCAGAGATCCTCGGCAGCGTCCTGTACGGCCGGATCTGCAGGAAGATGAGCACGTCCAAGATGACGGCAGTCAGTTTCTGCATCAGTGCGTTCTTTCTTGTCCTGACTCCGGTCATCCGCTCCGTCCCGTTGTATTTTTCATGCTTTTTCGTGCACGAGATATCAACAGGGTCGTTTGCGCGGGCACTGCTTCCTTCGATCGTCGATTCGTGCGGCGATGAAGAACGGCCGATGATCGCATCGCTCCACGTGCTGTACTACGCGATCGCGTTCTGCCCGGCCGTGCTGCTGTTCGGGAAACTGGCGGATAGCCATACGTTTCCGTGCATGTTCGCGGGCGCGTTGATCTTCGTGGTCAGCGGCCTGCTGTGGGTGAGGTTTTTCCCTGAGAGAAAAAAAGGAGACAATCATGCGTTTTGACAAAAAGGTAGTCATCGTGACAGGCTCCGGCGCTGGTATAGGGCGTGCGGCAGCCGTTCAGTTCGGAGAAGAAGGCGCGAAAGTCGTCGTGAACTCGACCAGGTCCGCAACGGGAGAAGAGACGCTCTCTCTCGTCAGAAAGACCGGAGCGGAAGCCATCTTCGTGCAGGCGGATATCTCAAATGAAGAAGACTGTGACAGACTGATCGATGAAACGCTTCAAGCTTTCGGGCGGATCGACGTGCTCGTGAACAACGCAGGCGTCGTTCTGGGCGGTACGATCGACGATACAAAGCTGGACGATTTCGAGCGCACGATGGACGTCAATGTAAAGGGCACGTTCATGATGATGCAGAAGGCGGTCGCCGTGATGAAAAAACAGGGCGGCGGGAGCATTGTCAATACGGCTTCGATTGCAGGGACCCGAGGATTGAGAAACCGGCTTGCGTACTGCGCGTCAAAGGCCGCAGTCATCGGACTGACGAAGGCGGCAGCCGCAGATCTCGTCCGTGACAACATCCGCGTCAATGCGGTATCGCCCGGCACGACGCTGACCCCGTCCCTGGAGGACCGGATCGCGACTGCGCCCGACCCCGAAAAGATGAAGCAGGAATTCTTCGACCGTCAGCCGATCGGCCGGCTCGGATATCCTGAAGAGATCGCCCGGGCGATCCTGTTCGCCGCGGACGAAGGCGTCGGCTTCATGGACGGCGTGAACATACAGATAGACGGCGGCATGGCGATCTGACGCACAGAGGAAGTAAAGGCGCCTCCTTCGTCCGGCCCCGCACGCCCTGCTTTTATGATTTGTCCGCTAACGATTGACAACACACGTTTTTTCGTGTAATATTTTAGTCCGTATGGTCTGAGACCTGACCGGGTTCGTACATACGTGATAGTTATTGAAAAGAGGAACCTTCAGACATGAGAGTGTATTCGAAAAGACGGGCTGTGATCAGCCTCGTCCTTTTTGCGGCATTGTTTGCGCTGGTGCTGTTTACGGTACTGCGCGGCTTCGGTTACGAGAACAGCGGTTCGCTGTCGGACATCAAGCTGGGACTTGATCTTCGCGGCGGCGTTTCCATTACATATCAGGCGGTCGGCGAGACGCCGAGCCAGCAGGATATGGACGACACGATCCGGAAAATGCAGGACCGTGCCGCGGAATATTCCAATGAAGCGCAGGTCTATCAGGAAGGCGCCAACCGCATTACGATCGATATCCCCGGCAAGAACGATGCCGCGGAAGTTTTATCGGAACTGGGCCAGCCGGGTACGCTGATCTTCGCGACGGATTATCAGGATCCCGAAAAAACGAAGGTCATCGACGGCAACAACGTCACGAATGCACAGGCCGGTTATGACAACCAGCGCAGCGAATACATCGTCCAGCTGACGCTGAACGAGGAAGGGCAGAAGAAGTTTGCCCTCGCGACGAAGGATCTGGCCGGCACGAAGAAGCCGATCTACATCATCTATGACGGACAGATCATCTCAAGACCGACCTGCGAAGAGGAGATCAATTCCCCGACCTGTCAGATCTCGGGAAACATGACGTACGAGACCGCGTCCACGCTGGCGTCCTACATCCGCATCGGTGCGCTTCCCGTTCAGCTGGAAGAGCTTCGCTCTCAGGTCGTTGGCGCGACCCTGGGCTCCCAGGCGATCGCAACATCGATCTATGCGGCCCTGATCGGCCTTGCAGTGATCGTCATCCTGATGATCGTGCTTTACAGGCTGCCGGGCTTCTGCGCGTCGCTTGCGCTTATCGCATACACGGCGCTCATCATGGCTCTGCTGGCGGCGTTTAACGACGTCATCACGCTGACACTGCCCGGCATCGCAGGTATCATCCTGTCGATCGGCATGGCTGTTGACGCGAACGTCATCATCTTCTCGCGTATCCGTGAGGAGATCGGCAAGGGCTCGAAGATCCCGGCCGCGATCGATGCGGGCTTCTCGAAGGCACTGTCCGCGATCATCGACGGCAACGTCACGACCCTGATCGCCGCCGTCGTCCTGTTTGCGTTCGGCACGGGTTCCGTCAGGGGCTTCGCCGTCACGCTGGCGCTCGGTATCGTTCTTTCGATGCTGACCGCGCTGTTCGTGACGCGTTTATTGCTGAAATCGTTCTACGCGCTCGGATTCAAGGATCCGAAGTGGTACGGCAGGACCGTCCATGAAAAGGTCCGCGATTTCTTAAGCAAGCGCCGCATTTTCTTCGCGGCTTCCTGCGCTGTCGTCGTGATCGGTATTGCTGCGATGATCATCAACGGCGCGAAGACATATCCGCTGAACTATTCACTGGATTTCATCGGCGGCACGTCTACCGACGTGACATTTAACGAGAGCCGCACGATCGAGCAGCTGGAGACCGAGGTCGAGCCGCTGATCGCCGAGGCGATCGGCTCCACCGATGTGACGCTGACGCCTGTCGTCGGCGGAAACGAAGTGCTGATCAAGACGCAGGAACTGACGCAGTCGCAGCGCGAAGCACTTTACAAAGTTTTGGAAGAAAAGTTCGGCATCGATACTTCCGCGATCACCTATGAGAATATCTCCGGCATCGTTTCGGCAGAAATGGCTCGGTCGGCGATCATTTCCGTGATCCTTGCGGCCATTGCGATGCTGATCTACATCTGGATCCGTTTCCGTGACATCCGATTCGCCGGCTCCTCGATCATGGCCCTGGTCCACGACGTGCTCGTTGTGCTGGCCTGCTACGCCGTGTTCCGCTGGACCGTCGGCAACACGTTCATCGCCTGCATGCTGACGCTGGTCGGTTATTCGATCAACGCCACGATCGTCATCTTCGACCGTATCCGTGAGAATCTGTCGATCTACGGCGAGAGCGATCTGAAGCTGGTCGTCAACCGTTCCATCACCGAAACGCTTGGCAGAAGCATCTACACGTCCGTGACGACGTTTGTCATGGTCGCCGCGCTGTATATCTTCGGTGTGACCTCGATCCGCGAGTTCGCGCTTCCTCTTATGGTCGGCATTCTGGTCGGCGGCTATTCGTCGGTCTGCCTGGCAGGCGCGCTGTGGTATACGCTGCGCACGAAATTTGCAAAGAAGGGCAGCGAGCCGGCAAAGAGAAACAAGAAGAAATGATCTTCCGGACGAAGCAGACAGGGGGGCGCGGTCCAAACCGCAGCCCCCTTTTCATTCAGTAACGCTGCCCGACAGAAACGGACGTGACAAGTTTAGGAGTGAGTCAATGAAATATACGCTGATCACAACCGAAGGACGCGCAAAACGCGCTCATGTCGAGACCGTGCACGGCCCGATCGAGACGCCGGTCTTCATGAACGTCGGAACGGTCGCCGCGATTAAGGGCGCCGTCGACACGACGGATCTGGAGGCGATCGGCACACAGGTGGAACTCTGCAATACCTACCATCTGCACGTACGACCGGGCGATGAGCTGATCCATGACCTGGGCGGCCTGCAGGCCTTCATGAGCTGGAAAAAGCCCATTTTGACGGATTCCGGCGGCTTTCAGGTCTTCTCGCTCGCTGATATCCGGAAGATCCGGGAGGAGGGCGTTACTTTCCGTTCGCACGTGGACGGAAGACCGATCTTCATGGGCCCCGAGGAATCGATGCGTATCCAGTCGAATCTGGCGTCTACGATCGCGATGGCGTTCGACGAGTGCCCGCCGGCACTTGCGGACCGCAGTTATATCCTGCCATCCGTTCAGCGGACGACACGGTGGCTTAAGCGCTGCGCTGAAGAGATGGCGCGGTTGAACGGGGAAGAGAGGACGAGCAATAAGGAGCAGCTGCTTTTCGGCATCAATCAGGGCGGGGTCATCGATGACATCCGCATCGATCACGCGAAAGAGATTTCGGAGATGGAACTTGACGGGTACGCCGTCGGCGGTCTTGCGGTCGGAGAGTCGCATGAGCAGATGTATCATGTTCTCGACGTGACGGTGCCTCACCTGCCGCAGAACAAGCCCACTTATCTCATGGGCGTCGGAACTCCGGAAAACATCCTCGAAAGCGTGGATCGCGGCATCGACTTTTTTGACTGTGTCTATCCGTCACGGAACGGCCGGCACGGACACGTCTACACGCATCACGGCAAACTGAATCTGTTCAACCAGAAATTCGAACGCGACATGCGGCCGATCGAAGAGGGCTGTATGTGCCCTGCCTGCCGGCGCTTCAGCCGCGCGTACATCCGGCATCTGCTGAAAGCAAAGGAGATGCTCGGCATGCGGCTGTGCGTGCTGCACAACCTGTATTTCTACAATCATTTGATGGAAGAGATCCGCGCCTCGCTTGACAAAGGGGCGTTTACAGAGTATAAATATAAGATGTTGATGCAATTGAAAGAGGAAAGCGAGTGATCGCTTCCGAATGGAGGAATTCATGAAAAAGTTAGTCGCATTACTGGCAGCGGCAATGTCCATGACCATGGCGGGCTGCATGATGCCCGCAGGCGCGGAAGAAGCCGGTGTGGGCGGTACGCAGACGATCGTTATGTATCTCGGTGTGATGGCGCTGTTCTTCGGCGTGATGTACTTCATCGCGATCCGTCCTGAAAAGAAGCGTGAAAAAGAACAGAAGGCCATGCTGGAATCCATGATGGTCGGCGACACCTGCCTGACGACCTCGGGCTTCTACGGCACGGTCATCGACATCACGGCGGACACCGTCATCGTCGAGTTCGGCAACAACAAGAACTGCCGCATCCCGATGCAGAAGGCTGCGATCGTTCAGATCGAACATCCTGAAGGATTCGTCGCGCCGACAGTCGATACGGCAGCTGAGAAGAAGGACCAGAAGTAAAACGGTCCGGATGGCAAAGCCCTGCTTTTCCGGAAGGAAGAGCGGGGCTTTTTTTGTAAAACCGCACCCCCTTGCGGCGCGGCAGCCTTCTGTCTGTCTGGGGATTGGATATGATAAGACTTGAGCATGTAAGTTTCGACGTTCCGGACGAGAAGGAACGCAAAGAGATCATCACCGATGTCAGCCTGACGTTTCCGGATAACGCGTTCATAGCGATCACCGGACCGAACGGGGGCGGAAAATCGACGCTCGCCAGACTGATCGCCGGCATTGAGCGGCCTACTTCAGGACGGATATTCCTGAACGGCACCGACATTACCGGAATGGGCGTAACGGAACGCGCCCGTCTCGGCATCAGTTATGCTTTCCAGCAGCCTGTGCGTTTTACGGGCTTACAGGTACTGGACCTGATCCGGCTGGCCGCCGGAAAGGAAGTGACGGTCGTTGAGGCCTGCGAATATCTGTCGGAGGTGGGCCTGTGCGCGAAGGATTATATCAACCGTGAGGTAAACGCTTCGCTGTCGGGCGGAGAACTGAAGCGGATCGAGATCGCGACGGTGCTTGCCAGAAGAACGAACGTGACGCTTTTTGACGAGCCTGAGGCGGGCATCGATCTGTGGTCGTTCCAGAACCTGATCCAGGTGTTCCGGCGCATGCGCGAGGAAATGCACGGTACGATCATCATCATTTCGCACCAGGAGCGCATTTTGGACATCGCCGATGAGATCGTCGTGCTGGCGAACGGACGCGTGACGCAGAGCGGGAAAAAGGAAGACATTCTTCCCGGCCTGCTTCAGGAAGGCAGCGCATACATGGCCTGCGAGAAGGCATAAGGAGGACGCATGGATCAGATTCAGAAGAGGATCATTGAAGAAGTGGCGGATCTCCACGAAGTGCCGGAAGGGGCTTTCAATTTCCGCGTGGACGGCAAGTCCGACGGCCGCCGCTCAACGGCAAACATCCAGATCGATTCGAAGGCAGACGGCAGTGGCATCGACATCCACATTGCTCCCGGCACGAAGAACGAGTCGGTCCACATTCCTGTTGTTCTGTCGCTTTCAGGCATCAAGGAGACCGTTTACAACGACTTCTATGTCGGCGAAGGCGCCGATGTCGTGATCGTCGCGGGATGCGGCATTTCGAATTGCGGAAATCAGGACTCGCAGCATGACGGTATCCATTCCTTCCATATAGAAAAGAATGCACGCGTGAAGTACGTCGAAAAGCATTACGGTGAAGGAGACGGTAACGGCAAGCGCATCCTGAACCCCGAAACGGTCATCGAGATGGGTGAAGGTTCATATATGGAGATGGAGATGGTCCAGATAAAGGGCGTCGATTCCACGGTCCGCAAATCGGTGGCGAGGCTTCAGGCGGGAGCGGAACTCATCGTGCATGAGCGGCTGATGACGCACGGAAGCCAGACGGCGGTCTCGGAGTATCAGGTGGACTTGAACGGAGAAGGGGCTTCGACGAATGTCGTTTCCCGTTCCGTGGCGCGTGATCGCTCGAAGCAGACCTTCATATCGAAGATCTACGGGAATGCAAAAGCTTCGGGCCATTCGGAATGCGACTCCATCATCATGGACGATGCACGGATCAATGCGATCCCCGAGGTGGCTGCAAACCATCCGGACGCGGCGCTGATACATGAAGCCGCGATCGGCAAGATCGCAGGCGAGCAGATCACGAAGCTGATGACACTCGGACTTTCGCGCGAAGAGGCGGAAGAGCAGATCGTCAACGGCTTCCTTAAATGATCGGAGAACCGCAGCAAGACTTACTGAAGCGGCCTTGAAAAGGCGAAAGGAAGACGGACATGAGAGAGGTCACTTTAAAACACGGCATCGCCCTGCCGGCAATCGGCATCGGAACGTGGAGGCTCGGTGAAGGCCTGAATCCGCACGACAATGAAGTCGGGGCGGTCCGGACCGGAATCGAGGCGGGGCTTAAACTGATCGACACGGCGGAGATGTATGGCAACGGCGGTTCGGAAAAGGTCGTCGGAGAGGCGATCGCCCATTATGATCGTGAGAAGCTGTTTCTGGTTTCGAAGGTTCTGCCTTCGAATGCGAACCGTGCAAGGATGCAGCGCGCCTGCGAGAATTCGTTAAGACGCATGGGTACGGATTATTTGGATCTCTACCTATATCATTGGCGCGGATCCACTCCGCTGTCTGAGACTGTCGAATGTCTGGAGGACCTTGTATCGCAGGGAAAGATCCGCTCATGGGGCGTGTCGAACTTTGACCTCTGGGATATGGAGGAACTGTTCGAGACTCCCGGCGGCGAACGGTGCCAGGTAAACCAGGACCTGTACCACATCGATTCGCGGGGTATCGAATTCGATCTGAAGCCATGGATGGAAGAAAAGAAAGTGGTGCTGATGTCTTATTGCCCGTTAGCCATGGGCTCACGCCTGTCACGCGGACTGCTGAATCACCCGGTTCTGAAGAGAATCGCCGGCGCACACGACGCGACGACCGCGCAGATCATACTGGCTTGGAACATCAGGAACGGCCAGACGATCGCGATCCCGAAGTCCGCAAGGCCGCAGCGCGTGATCGAAAACGCGGAAGCCGGAAACATCATGCTGACAGAGGAAGAACTTTGGGCGATCGACATGGCATTCCCGGCGCCGACACACAAGGTCCCGCTCGACATCCAGTGACACGGCAAGCGGTCGGCGGGTGATAAAAACAAAGGATAATGAAAGAAGAGAAACAATGAAGAGAGCAGCAGCCCTGCTTCTGGGGCTTGTTATGATAATGACGGCCGCGTGCTCAAACAAGCCTGAGCCGACCGGAACTGAAACACAGAGCTCTTATGAATCCAAGACGGAAGAGCTGACGACGCAGGAGCAGACTACGGTTCCTGCTGAGACCGTGACAGACATTGAAACAGAGACGGAAATGCCTACGCAGCCTTCGAGCGAAGCGGACGTCCAGATGGGCGACCAGCTTCTCAAAGGAAAGGTCGCAGATATTTCCAAATTCACGGAAAAAGATATTGCGGTCCTGAGACAGTTGTTTAAGAATGCCGTCATCGTCGGGGATTCACGCGTTGAAGCGATCGTCGGTTACGGGATACTGGGAGAAGATGTCTGCATCTCGAAGTACGCAGGATACGCAGGCGACTCGAAAGAGATCTGCGAGCAGGCAGCCGGTCTGTATCCGGAAAAGGTGCTGTTTTTCTTCGGTATCAACGATCCGAAGTATTATTATGATGATTACGATAAGTTTATCGCGGACTACAGGGCGGACATCGATGCGTACAAGGCGATCAACCCGTATTCGGATATTTATGTCTGCAATCTGATCCAGGTGACCGAGAAGCGGCAGAGCGAAGTCGAGGCATTCAAACTTGTGCCTGAATACAACAAAAGACTCGGAGCGCTTTGCGCGGAAGAAGGGTATGGCTTCATCGACGGCATGAAGTATCTGAAGAATGAGCATTACCTTTCGGACGGATCGCATTTTACCGAGGAATTCTACTGTTATCTGATCCAGCAGTTCGCTTTGGAAATGGGACTTTGGAACTGACCCGGAAGTCTTTGAAAAAACTTAAAAAAACATGCAGAAACCGCTTGCAATCGCAGGCGGTTTGTGCTATAGTTTATCGTGCTGTGGCATGATAGCGATGATGTGTGAGGTTGCCGATGCATAGGCAGCATCGGGTTTTTTACACGGAGCGAATGTCAAGTTATCTAAACTGGCGACAAGTCACTGTACAGGTTCTGCGAGGCTGAAGCAGAGAAAAGCGCCGTGTGGACAGGACACACACGGGCACGTGTACAGTCACCGCTTGTTCGACTTGAAAAAGTGCGAAAAGGAGGCGACTTTTTTTATGGCAAAGAACATTATGAGAATCACCCTGAAGGCGTACGATCATCAGTTGATCGACAATTCCGCGGCCAAGATCGTGGATACGGTCAAGAAGGCAGGCGCCCTGGTGAGCGGTCCGGTACCGCTTCCGACGAAGAAGGAGATCATCACGATCATCCGCGCGGTGCATAAGTACAAGGACTCTCGTGAGCAGTTCGAACAGAGGACCCATAAGCGTCTGATCGATGTCATTGCCCCGAATCAGAAGGTTGTCGACGCTTTGTCGAAACTCGATCTTCCGGCCGGCGTCAGCATCGACATCAAGATGCAGTAAATCCTCTACAATTCATTCCTGTGCATGGCGAAAGCCGCACTAGGATGGTCCGGTTCGCTGCCGGACCCGCTGTAGTTCAAAACAGGAGGTAGAAAATGAAGAAAGCGATTTTAGCGACCAAAGTCGGCATGACGCAAGTCTTCGACGAAACCGGTAATCTGATCCCGGTAACGGTCCTTCAGGCCGGTCCCTGCTCCGTTCTTCAGGTGAAGACGGAAGAGAAGGATGGCTACAAGGCTGTTGTAGTCGGTTTCTCCGACATCAGAGAAAAGCTCGTGAACAAGCCCGTTAAGGGTCAGTTCGACAAAGCCGGTGTTTCCTATAAGAGATACATCCGTGAACTCAAGCTTGAGAATGCGGACGAGTTCTCCGTCAAGGATGACATCAAGGCCGACATCTTCGCTGCAGGCGACCTGATCGATGCAACTGCCATCTCGAAAGGCAAAGGCTTCCAGGGTGCTATCAGACGTTACGGCCAGCACAGAGGACCCATGGCGCACGGTTCCAAGTTCCACCGTCATCAGGGTTCCAACGGTTCCAGTGCTACTCCGAGCCATGTTCGCAAGGGTAAGGGAATGCCGGGTCACATGGGTTCTGTCCGCGTGACCATGCAGAATCTCACCGTCGTTCGCGTGGATGCCGAGAACAATCTTCTCTTGGTCAAGGGAAGCGTCCCGGGCGCGAAGAAGGCCCTCATCACCGTCAGAGAAGCAGTGAAAGCCGCGAAGTAACGGAAGGTAGATGAAAGGAGGATAAACCAGATGGCTAAAGTATCTGTGTACAATATGCAAGGCCAGGAG
>JAEEGL012029245.1_pt1 | contig 10648 bp, 8 predicted proteins | sample 9134231 | NCBI WGS metagenome assembly JAEEGL01 (sample SAMN16246548, study PRJNA631951) | gut metagenome | biome: gut microbiome; feature: rumen; material: fiber-attached | host: Bos | place: Iran: Karaj | collected 2018-10 | reverse complement strand
TCCGTACCATATAGATTGCATGGACGGAACCGAGAAGCCGAAATCATTCGTCAATTTTGCGGACCAACTTTTTGCTTCTTCCAATCGATCATATGGTGCAGATGGAAAAATCCGTGTTGGAGCTATTTCAAGTCCTGAAAACCCAATAGTTTTCATAAGTCCATAGACTACATGATCGTTTTCTGAAGCCCATCCAATGTTAGAAATAGATAATTTGTTCATCTTTCAAGCATCCTATCCCTATATAGTCTGATTAAAGTAAAGAACCTTCTGCTTCGACAAAGTCTCTAATTTCTCTTAATACAGCTTCTTTACGCGCTATATATCCACCACTTCCTCCAAAAATATGATCATAAACAGTACGATAATCATAATTTGCCGGGGCACCCGGCAGTTCATTAATAAAATCCTTTTGGGATAGAAATGCGTAAAGTTCGGATACAGATATGGGCTCTGTAGCAAGATGCAATAGCTTAATATCCTCCCGCAACGCAATTGTAATATCATCCCAAAGCCTACCAAGATTGTAAAACTGAAAAATACTCCTACTATCCGTAAAATTTAGTGCTGAAAACCCCAAAGAATTAAAAATCGTTTTTAGTCTCTCTCTCTCCGATGCCGGAACGCTTGCCTTGTAAAAACCATTACTCTGTCTTTCATAGTACTTTCTCAATTCTGGATTCATGCCAGATAATTCATTAAATATCTCTGCTTTTAGCATTGACGGAATTACATTAATATAGTCATATATAAAATTCTTTTTAATATTCTTTCCAAACAAACCCGGAAGTCTAACAATCAAAGCATCCGGGTATCTTTCTCTTACCCATATTTCTAATTGATACCGATCATAGCCATATGGGGGGAGTCCCTCCGTTTCTATCCGAGAATTCTCATCTACACTTTGAGGGCTCTTAAACACATCTATCGTTGAAATAAGAACCAGCTTTTGTGGATTTATTCGTTCAATGTTTTCCTCCGCCTGAATAATCAGATCCAAATCCTTTTGCGGGGCAGTATTAGCCAGATATTTTTCAGCACGTAGTCCAGCATAAATCAGCAACTCCGGATTGGTTCCATAACTATCCTGAATGTTTTTTGAATTGTATTTCCCATCGAAGTCTTCTTTAAGGAGAATATTACTTCCTACAAAGCCTGTATATCCCACCAGTGACTTCATTTGACCATGCCCTCCTACTCATAAATCTATTATCTTATAAATATACACATTACCAGTACCAATGAACCCATGATCCACTACCATTTCAACTTTTTTTCCTTGCTTATACAAGTTGTCCTGAACATCTTCCGATATTATATCCGATAAAAATAACCAATACGAGTAAGAATCGTCCAACACAGGGATTTCATCGGGGCCCCACCACTCTGCATGGCCAAACAAGTCGTGACTAGTAATAGGATAATACACATCACATATTGTCCACGCAAAATGGACAATATCTGTATAGATAAAGTCATCCTCGCCTATTTCAGCGGTTGCGTTCAACGTGCTTTTCAATCTATTATTATTGTTTTTTTCTATAGTATACGTTTGATAATAATTCTGCCAACATGACGAAATGATAAATGCCACAATAACTACTGCAAAGAACTTATTGTTCTTCAAACGGGATACATTTATAGAAAAAATAAACCATACAATAACAAAGGACACATATAAATATCGTAGTAAAGTTATCGGAAATACCAATGTAGAAAACACTTGTGAAAAGATAATCGTTCCAAACACTGCGCAGATTCCGCTGATCATCCAGAACCATTTACCTTCTAACTTACTCTCCGCTTTCGGGAACAGCCGAAGTGTAACATTAAGTTGCCCGGAATCTTCCCTTTCTGCTTTAATAATCTTCGTTTCATAGCAAAAGACCAATAAGCTTGAAATCCAAAAGCAGATGAACAGGCCCCAAGAATATTTCGAACTAAAAATATATTCAAAACATGATTTCCAAGTTACAGTACCAAGTCCATAGTTTGAAATAATCCCGCCAGTTGTTCCCTTTGCAAAAAAAATCCATGGGAGTAAAAGAAGCAATACTGTCCCACCAGAAATGATGACTTTAAAAATATCAAAGACATTTTGCTTGACTACTTTATATACAAGCAACACAAGGTAAAGAATGCCTATGCTGGCAAGCGCAAAATAGTGGCTATATACTGCACCTAAAGAAAAGAATCCCATCAAAATATAATAAACTATCTTGTTCGTAGCAAATATGCCATAATCCATTAGGAATGCCATCAGAATAAAAAACTCACACCATGCATACATCCTAACTTCCAGATTATATGTGACTGCGCAATTCAGAAATGTACATAAAGTCATCAAAACAAAAGCTGCCTTGTTGCCAAACCACTTTCTTATAAGAGTCACGGATATCAGCATAATCAAAAAATACGGTAGCGCAGACGCAAAATGGATGATAAATCCAGACTCTCCTAAACTACGACAACATAGCCACTCAAACGAATATTGAAAAGGTGAATGACCATTTCGTGCAACATAATGAAGCATTTCGTTCCAGCTCAATCTAGCAGCTTTTATCGTTATTCCCTCATCTCCCCAAAAACTGTTATCAAAACACCTGCTAAAATGAAGAAAAGACAAAAGTCCCGCATACCCAACAAGGAATGCAGTTTTTGCCCCTCGAGACACCAAAAAACCATCAAAGGATAAAGAAACCGAAAATTTCACTCTATTCTTCAAATATCCAATCAGATACGAAGAAATAAAAGCCGTCAAAACTGCAGTTATTGCATACTTGGCAGCAAAATCCGAATAATTGTTTAGCGCCTCAATGATATTTCCATGATTGCCTTTAACACACCATATTCCAATTAGTACTCCATTAATACCAGCAAATGCGACAGCGTATTCAGCCAATAAACGAAGCACTTCAATTCTAGTATGACTCTTTCTGCCAAACCTATTATGTTTTTCATAGGCATAGCAAAATACTATTCCCGGAAGTAAACAGCAAAGGTATCCCACCACAAAGTCTCCTTATTTTGTGATTTTTTCTATGCTCTCAAAATTATAATGCTTTCTCTTAAACACCATATCCACAATAATCTGCAGATATTTTACAACGATTGTAAGTATAACAAAGAGTCCTAAAAATGCGACAGATAAGAAAAGTACTGTAGTTGTCCACCCCTCGATAGGATTTCCAATCAAAAAAACAACAACGGTGTACAAAATCATAAAAACTGAAATAAGCATCATAATTGATGTCATACCAAATGAAAACCTATAGCCCAAATCCGTGAAGAGAATCAATGTATCTGTTGCCAAACTTGATCGATATTTTTTTTCTTTTGAATCAACCAGTTTGGAATAATTACTTTTTGCATCATACTTGATTGTTGCAGTTCGTAGTCCACTTCCTGCATAAATAGCTTTTCTGTACGGAATCGTTTTATTCATAGAGCCAATACGGTTTATTACTCTTCGACTCAAAATCCGAAAACTTTCCGTAGCCATGTTGTACGAAAAATCTGAGAACCTGTCAAAAGCCTTATAAAACAAACGCGAGGATAATCTCTCTTTTCTGTTAGGAGATGCACTCACAATGTCATATCCCGTAAGAGAATGGCGATATATAGTCATTATTTCTTCAGGATCAAAATCTAGATTAGTATTATCGAATTCAAAAACAAAATCTCCTATTGCCAAATCCATTCCCGCATCCATGGCAAGCTCCAAGCCGTGAAAAAAGCTCATATTTACTATCGATACGCTTGTTGACAATACCTCTAAACAAATCTCCTTAATTTTTCCTACACTATTGTCATCAGAACTGTCATTTACGCAAATGATTTCTGAGTGTTCAAAATACGCTTCCATCACCTTAACAATTGCACGCAAAAACTCCTCAATCCTGTTTTCCGCATTGTGTACATATATTACCGCCGATACAAAATTCTTTTCTTTAGATATCATTCTCTAGTACCTCATCCAGATCATATACCGTATTTATTTTTCCGGAAAGAACGCCAACAAACGTCGGATTACTGGAATATACTCTGATTACTGTTGGCCTTGAATCATCAATCTCCGAACTCATTAAGATTGGTTTCATGGAAAATAGAGATTGTACTTGTGTAAATTTATAATCCTCTAACAAATATTTTTCCGCCAAATTTGCCATATACGGAAAAGCTGTGGGAGGTTTTGCAGGACAATTATTGCAGTTCCCAAGTCTCATCTCAGAACAATACCCGTGGCTCATTTTCTGGCACGAGAACGTCGGAACAGTGTCAAAACTCGTAGTATGCGGCGTGAACGTCACAGAAGTAAGTGAATGATAACCCGTTTTACCAAATGGCATAATTGAAAAGAACGGTCCATCCATCACAGTAAAACCGATGTTTTTCAATTTTTCATTTACATCGCAAAGGATAATCTCACATAATTCGTATTTTATTCCAAACTTTTCAAAACCAGCTAACTTCAACACTTGATTTGTTCCAGCATAAGTCGCATTTAATACAAATGACGACTCATACCTATCGCCGTTTTCTGTACCAATCACAAAGACTTTTGCGTGCTTCTCAATCAAATTAATCTTGACGCCATACTTAATCGTAAATGAGTTGCCATAGTTTTCAAGTTCTCCAAGATAATAATCTCGGAGAATCATCGCATCATATGTATATTCCCTAGTTTTGAAAGCACCATCGCACATGCCCTCGTTAAAGTAATTACTGGCATGCAGCTCTTCACAAGGAATGTTTGCCGCTTTACAGAAGTCCTTAAACTGCTTTCCGCTCGTCCACGAATATTGACATGATGTGGCATATATTTGATCGAATTCTTTATTGATGCAAAAGGAGTAATCCCGATTAAATCTTTCAAAATATCCCGCCGACTTTAAAGCGGTAGAAATAGATCGAGGATAATGATATCCCTGATGAACTCTGGCCTGGTTAATATATGTTGCCCTGGTAAAGGGAGCATCATCGCATTCCAGCACAACCACATTTTGTCCTTTTTTACAGCAATATAGCGCCGAATAAAGACCATATAACCCGGCTCCGATTATTATTCTATCATAATACTCCATCCTAAACCCTCAACCTTTATTCAATGTAAATCCCAGCTTTGCACCCATTTATAAACGTCTGTTCAATTTCCTTATATAGTCTATATTCCTTATTTTCCAAAAAAACGCTTTTCTCCAAGTCTTTACCGGCATATAAAATCACCTGCGGATCAAAAGATTCTTTATATCCTTGAGCATAGACACCTTCTACAGATCTGACATCGTATTCATCCGGCATCAGTTCATGTAACATGGAATATATATGAGTCAACTCCTCTTCCCATATCCCAATACGGTTGGCTCCCAACAAATCTATTTCTTCTTTTACTTCCTTACTTACTAATGCCCACGACATACTTCTCGGAGTCAGCGTATCCCGTTTTTCTTCATATTTTGTATCCAATACCTCAATCAACGGAGATGCCTGATCATAGAAATTTGTCCACACCCCATTGACTAGAATCATCCCTCCAAGAAATAAACATCCAATCGACCGAAAGAATTTATTATCAATATTTTCCATTACTATAGATATGGGAACAATTACTAGAAGAATAGCCCCCATCATATACCGAGTGACACTTTGTGCAAAAAACATCGGCATAATTGCTGCACTAAACATCAGGGCAACAAGGCTCAAAACGCAATACCACTTCTGCTTTGGGGAATATTTTTTTTTCAACAAAACCAGCAGTAGACATACGATGCCAACGACTAAAGCAATACCATATGGATAAAAATCATGATTAGGTCTGGGGACAATCATGTAGTATTCCCATCGTCCATACTCCTTTGCTCCAATCTTGTTATATACTATTCGCAAAAAATTAAGCCATTTTCTATTAAAGAATCCAACATAGCCAGAGCAACAATAACCTATCGAGATAATGATTCCACCGATATGATCTACTATGGAGAACGATTGTCCTTGATTCAAATAATTGCTGGCATTAAGTGCAAGAAAATCCCCTGCGTTATCTATCGCGTTTCTATACCAGAAGGAGCAAGTTACCATAATGCATCCTAGTGCATTTAACAGAATCATCGAAATCTGTTTTCTCTTAAATAGCACTACTGACAAATAAACAATGCCAAAAGGGACTAAAACAGCTGCGGAAGAAATCTTCGACAAAAAAACTCCTCCCACACATATTCCCAAACATAATGCATCCAGAGAACTATCTCTGTTATAAATTGAATACATAAAGTACACTGCTGAAATCGCATAGGATGCGGTCAATAAATCATTTTGGGTGGTTGCTCCCTGCAAAAGGACTAGCGGAAGCGTGCCCGCAATTGCAGCGATAACAATGGCTGTTTGTCTCTTGCACTCTAATTCCAGAGAAATTAGATATGTTACAAAAAAAACTATCACCAGGCTTGGAAATTGAATTAGATTAGCTCCCACCTCTTCTCCAGAAAGAATAAACCAATACGAAACAAAAATCGAGTTAGCCGGACCTGAATAATTAAAAATGATGTAATTTGACGGAATATTGGTTACTTTTCCTAGTTTATAGTAATAAAATGCTCTAGGCAGACTATAGGTCAGGCTATCATTGTTCTCCGGCGGAAAAGAGAGAGCTCTAACTATTGTCAATACAGAAAACAACAGGAAAAATACCAGAAAAATGTTGGCTATCTTATCTGAAAAAAAAGAAGTATGAGATATCTGTTTGTGGGAATTTTTCATCAGTATATAACTAATAAACCCTAACGAAAGGATTAACGTCACAAACACTCCAATCTCATTATATAGCCTAAAAACCGACAATAAATTAGCTGAACAAAAGATATAAGCTGATGCCAACACAAAAACATAGACATATGCCTTTGAAATGCTGTTATTCACATTATAAAAATGAAAAAAGTACATCCCTAACATCAGAAAGAAGAGGATAGCTAACATGAACACGCCCTCCACAGGTCATGCTTTCACCAGTCTAACGCTGCTTGTATTGCTTTTTTCACAACTTCCCTCGAATACTTTTCCTTCTTAATCCTGACAAACTCGTTCAAATAGCATTTATGTGAAAGATTGTAAAAATCCATTTTTTTCAGATCACCAATTTCATCGTAGCCTATTCCCGGTATATGTGAAAAACTCAAAATACTTTTATCTGAAATGGGAATAGCATCACAGAACAAACTCTCCTGTATCACACCAGATGTCCTATTTTTATAAAAAGTTGCATCATATGGAATCAAACAAAATTTACTGCTCCCAAGTAATTCATAATACTCATCGGCACCCACATATCTATCCTCTATTATGACATTGGGTGTTTTGGTAGATATTAATTCTTCATATTTTTCCCTATCAGAAAACTGACCGGCTATGTAAAGTGGATAACCATTAATGGAAAACGCTTCCACAGCTTCTCTAAGCTTTTTTTTCTCGTTCATCGTACCAAGACACACAACCCGCTCTTCTTTTTCCTCACTAACATAATCAGTATATTCCTTTTCGTCATAAGTATAATCAGGAATCAATATCCCCTGCGGAATATCTTTTAGAAGTTCTTCATTTGTAACAAATATTACGTCAACCTTACTTAGCGATTTCAAAAAAATTCTATGCTTTAACCAATTTGTTGAATACTCCTCATATACATTTACCGCCACTTTCTTATTTTTCTTATTGAATAGCAATAAAAAAATAAAAAGATAAATATCTGGAACATAAAACCAGATATTATCCTCCATATGAAAAACAGCTCGTAATGCCTTAAAATGTTTTATAATCTTTGGTATTTTATTCTCTCCATAACCAATTGAAGGATTCAACGCGTGTTTGTTTGGATTCTGTATATAAGGGAGAAGTGACGAATTCACATACTGCGTGATGAAATATTGATCTTTAATATATTCATAGTATTCATTTCCTACTTTTTCCCCATGACCAAGAGGCTTTCCGTTCGCATCTGACACAGACCAAAAATCTACCATAGCTAATTTTTTTGAATTTTTTTTCATCTATTTATCCCGCACAGAAAATACCTTTATTTTTGTATCCAGCGTCTTATGAGCGCAATTACCATACAAATCAGAATAGTTTCTAACATTCCCTCTTTTATATAATGACTGACTTGCATAAACGCCAGACTCCGAAATGCTCTTATTCACACAACTTCCACCTTGAATTACAACATTATCACATATTGTCACGCCTAAATTTATTAATGATGAAGCTCCAATATAAACATGATTACCAATTGTTATACCACCATCTAATCGATTTGGCTCTAAATCAAATGAGTGCGTATAAAATTGAGTCCATTTACCGGCTATCGTTACATCGTTACCGATTATAATTGGTGCCACAACATCAAAATAGTGTGAGCATAATATACCCACATTATTCCCACAAATAAACTGTCGCTCTTGGAATTTATTCTTTTCATGGGCTCCACAAATAATGGTATTAGATCCAATAGATGAATTATCTCCTATCTGAAAACTATCAAGAAACTTAATTCTGACCATGTTTCCAACATCTACATTATCGCCGATTTGAATAGTGGCAGCGTCAATATAGCTTCCAACGCCTATCTTAAATCCCTTCCCTACACGCCCCCAAAAAAGTAATTTATATATTCTCCCCCGAATAGAGGGCGTAAAAGGGAGTATTGATAATAGTTTTACTAGTTTATTATTCATAGTTTTTCGTATATCATCCTAAATAATCTGTCTGTAGGCTTCACTAAACAATTTTGTAAAGCAACAGAGAAAACCAAAGAAACAAAAAAAGAACCCAACAAGGCACTAACATATGACCATGTGACTGTAAGTGAGCGTTCCCTCATAAGCACAAATACCCTTGCTCCTACAGATACAATAACGATAAAATGAATTAAGTAAAAACTGAAACTAAGCTCACCAAATACTCTGATAGTTCGAGCTATTCTTGATGATAGATTTTTCTCCCCCCATACTATGTGCGCCACAAGCAATGCCATCCCCATTACTATGACCGACAGGTACTCTAGTTTGATTCCACCGGTTTTTAGAAAAACAGAAATATCTAACAACATTATCAAAAGGAAAATCAACATTATAAATCGTTTCTTTTCTAAATGATATGCGGAAAACCTATCTACACCCTGCGATTCAATTAATTCCGAGATGAAAAGCCCAACAAAAATAGCCTCAAAGTATTTATCCCCCAGTGCAAGCACACTGATTAAAATAGCCATCATTTCAATAAATACTCTAATCTTCTTCTTCCCAACAATTGCCAAAACGCAAAAGCAAATGCTTCCTCCTATTATTTCGTAATGAATCGTCCACATCTGCGGAGCAAATGGAGTATTCAAATTAATAAACAAATCAAGAATGTTCAGTTTTAAGTTCCCCAGATTGGGCGGAGTAACAAATACCGAAACAACATAATCATCAGCGCCTAAAGAATGGGCCACTTCATTGTAAACAAGGCCAATTTTTTGTCCCACCCACCCTACAGTACTCACTACTATACATGGAATAATTATATGCACTGCTCTTTTCAAAGCAGTATACTGTAAATAATTGCTATCACCTGCATGCCCAATAGTACTGTTGTATCCAATTAAAAAACCGCTAAACAAAAAGAATGACAAAACCGCCAAATTTCCACTGTGAAAGAAAGAAAAAATATGTCTACCTGTCATCTCATATAATGTCAATCGCAAGTTCATGTTGTAGCAAGCAGTTATATGCTCAATGAATACGGCACAACATACTATTCCACGAAAGAAATCCATATACTCAAAGTTTCTGGCACTTTTGTAACCATTCTCTTTTAGTAATTTTTTAGTCAAAAACATAATCCTCTTTGCCTATAATTTTCCTATATCCACTTCTTATAAATGTCCTAATCTTAACAACAGTACGCATCCTAAATAGCTTCCTAAACAGACCTTTGGAAGTAAATCTTGTTAATATAGTTTCTTTATATTCCGATCCTTCTATCGATATTATTTCATAATCCTTTGAAGCCCACTGTAATTGCTCCTCTGATGGCGATGAACCAATTATCTGCATAGATTCTCTGCAGGTTTTAAGTGTTCGAAGTTCAACTTTTTCCGGATACTTACTGTACAGATAATTGCCATACGTCTCAAATTCACTAAATCCAGATCCCAAAAGTTCATCCTTATTGACTGCATACAATATTTTTTCAAAAAATGTGTTTCCTGTAAGAGAATCATTAGATTCTATCGTCCGTATCATTTCCCGCATAATTGCAGTATCAAAAATCATATTCTCTGCGATAAAAGATCCAGCCTGGCACCTTGTCACTTTCCCATCAAACAGTTTTTGAATAGTTTCGAAGTATGGTTTGTGATACTCCCTTTTCATAGTCAAAAGATATTTTCCACATTCATTAATGTATTGAAGCCGTTTTAGTGGGATAGTATCTGCATCAAATACCACATAGTATTCCTTATCAGTTCTTAAGGCCCAAGCCATCTTAATAAACTGTTGCAAATACCAACCAGCTCGCTTTCGCTCCGCCGCTCTCTCCTCAATAATGTCCGCAATTGTATCATATGATAGCCCAGGGTAAATAGTGTTTTCATCAACCAAAGACGCAGCTAAAGATT
>JAEEGL011919040.1_pt1 | contig 10648 bp, 8 predicted proteins | sample 9134231 | NCBI WGS metagenome assembly JAEEGL01 (sample SAMN16246548, study PRJNA631951) | gut metagenome | biome: gut microbiome; feature: rumen; material: fiber-attached | host: Bos | place: Iran: Karaj | collected 2018-10 | reverse complement strand
GTAAGAAAGACGTAACAACCTCAAAAGGTAAAGTTAATCTGTTTATCGGTGATACAAAAATCCATGATTTAAGAATGGATATATATGTACCAACCTACAGTTCTTTCTCTTCAAAGAAATTGAAGTATACAGGTACATGGCATTCGGAAAGAATTAATGCATCTAAACTTGTTAAGAAAGCAATAGAAAACAAAAAAGGTGTTACAATTAATGCCGGAGCCGGAAACGATATAATTACAGGTTCAAAATACAACGATACAATTAACGGCGGCTACGGTAAAGACACCATAACAGGCGGTGCAGGTACCAATAAACTAAACGGCGGTAAAGGAAACGATACTTATATCTTATTCAAGAATGTTTCCGGTGAAAAATCCACAATCAATGATTCAGGTGCTACAACAGCAGATACCGCATTAATCCATACGGCCGCAAATAAGTTGAAAGTATGGTTCAACATAACAAACAAAGGCAAAATAACCAAGTTCTTCCATATTAATTCAACTGACGGCAAAGGTAATAAGACAACACTTAAAGGTGTGGACATAATTAAATCCGCAACAGATAATGCCACATACGATTATAAGAGTGATGCACTCCGTTCTGAAGTTACCGCTTGGCTGAATAACAGCTCACACAAATACAGCGATGTTAATACTGCCTTTGAAAAAGCAACTATTAACCAGAAGAACGAATTAATCGCAATCTTCAACAAGAGCGACTACTGGACTACAACATAATAAAAACCAACAATATAAAAAACGGCAGGAATTATTTCCTGCCGTTTTTATTTTATGCCAAAATATTTAAATGCTGACCTGTTGAGGATTGACCATTATCCGGAATCGGAACAGGATTATGCACCTGTGCAGGTACAAAGAAAGACGCAAGTTTTTTTATAATACTTGTATCTTCTTCATCTGTTTTCAGCGGTGTTTCTGCCGTAAAACCGTTTTTCTGTGTATGAAAAACTTTCGGTGCCTCTTCAATTACTTTTTTTCTTAGTTCATAAGTACCTTCGGAAATTTCGTGCCGCTTTTTCTGCGCATCTAATTTTTGAAGCTGCGCAGTTTTTTTATGGTTATCAATAACGTACTCTTCACCGTTATTATTCTGCCTTGTTTTTCTGTATATATTTAAATTTGAATATGGTCCGCAAATAGGTGATATAGACATACTGATACCTTCTTTTACCTTACAATATATTTAAAAAATAAAAAAAGTAAAAATTTCACGATTTCTCATATTCTTAACAATTTTTTACTTTTCACCAGAAATATATTTCATTGCAAATTTATTTACAATTTCTTTATCGGATAAACCTTGATTTTTAGCGTTAAGAATTGCCAATACTAAGCTTGATGATACTTTCTTTGCTTTGTCTTTAGCTGAGTATCCCCAGGAAACTAAAGAGTTATTGACTGTTTGTTTTGTTACATAATGTTCATCTGCAATTTCCTGCATTGTTTTATCGGTATACAGATATTTCGATACCATAATTGCCTCATCAACACACTTTGCTGCATGAGATAGCGATATTTTATATTTATCAGAAAGTTCTTTTATTGTCGTTCCCGAATTATATTCTTCCATCATAGCTATTTTTTCTTGTTCGGTAAAAATTTTGCTGCTATTTCTTCCAGTAAATGAAGGGATCATATTAGCGGTATATCCTGTTGTTTTTAAAACAGATGTATTTATTAAACTAACTGACATAATATAATTCCTTTCTTAATTTTATAAATTTTACAAATATAAAATATATAAAAAAATTTTTTGCTATTTATATAAATTAAGATTACTATATACTATTTTTCAGAAAGAGTTATTTTATTTTGCCACATCAAGAGCGATATTGACTTTGCCGAACGGTGCACTTATCTGATACCCGTTCACATAAGAACTTATTTTGTCCTTTATTTCGTGAGTAATCTCAACTCCGTACTTTATTCCGTCCTCTTTTGTCTTTGCCTTTTCCATTTTTTCAATTATATGGTCGGGAACATAAACTCCGGGGACTTCATTTTTCAGGAAAAGAGCATTTTTTAATGAAATTAAAGGCCAGATTCCGGCAACAATCGGCAAGGATAAAGTACCGCCGAGTTTTTTGCCTGTTTTTTCAATAAAATTATAAAGTGCATCTGAATCAAAAATCGGTTGTGTAACGGCATATTCGGCTCCAGCATTAATTTTATTTATAAAGTGGTTAATTTCTTTATCAATATCAACAGCACAGGGGTTTGCCCCGACACCTATTAAAATAGCCGCAGGCGGATTAATCAGATTCCCTGCTATATCGGAGCCCATATTTAAATTATGAACAACTTTTGTTAAACCGACAGAATCAATATCAAATACTGCCGTTGCATTAGGATAATCGCCCAATTTGGGAGGATCCCCCGTAACAATTAAATAGTTTTTTAATCCCGCAGCAAAACCGCCCAGTAAATCCGATTGCATACCTATTAAATTTCTGTCGCGGCAGCAATAATGCAGGATTGTTTCAATCCCCGTTTCTTTTTCAATCATAATTGCTGTTACAAGTGATGAAATTCTTGAACTTGCCCTCGGCCCGTCAGGAATATTGATTGCATCAATTCCTGCATTTTTACATTCCCTGACCTTATCAAGCAGGGAATCCAAAACAACAGACCTTGGAGGAGTAATTTCCATTGTCAAAACCTTTTCACCCGAAAAAAGTTTTTTGGCGAAATTACTTTTTTCGGCTGTCGGGGTTGTTTTTACCGTAACCGGCGCAGAATCTTCAATTTTATTTATTTTCAGATGTTTTTTTACACCGGTCAAAGCTTTAACGGTTTTTGCAGCTTCACTTATATGTTTGGGAGTAGTTCCGCAGCAGCCTCCGATACCTCTTGCGCCCATTCTAATATAATTTTGTGCATAAGTCGCAAAATACTCGGGAGTAGACATATAAATCATTCGTCCGTCCACGTTTTGTGGAAATCCCGCATTCGGTTCCACCAGAAAAGGCTTTGAAGTCAGATTTATAACATCTTCAAGTATAGACAACATTGCGTGAGGCCCTATTATACAATTCATACCGACAGCATCTATATTGTCATTTTTATCAAGACGGATTATTGCCTCTTTTATATTCAATCCGCTTAATGTTTCCTTTTCCTTTTTGCAGGCTAGTGAAGCAATCGCAGGCATATTATATTTTTTTGCAATTTCAGCCGCAATTTCAAGCTCTTCAAAATCGGAATACGTTTCAAATATTATACCGTCCGCTCCGCCTTCTTTAAGCGCTTTTATTTGAGTTTCATAATTTTCTTTCAGTTTATCCATATTCTCAACGGTTAAGGAAGATTTTATCGCAAGGCAGGGGCCGACACAGCCGAGAACATAAATATCTTCGCCTGCAACTTCCCTTGCAATTTCCGCACCTCTGCGGTTTATTTCATAAATTTTTTCGCCAAGACCGTATTTTTCAAGTTTAAATCTGTTTGCACCGAAAGTATTAGTCAGTATAACATCTGCACCTGCATCAATATATTCTTTATGTATTGATTTTATTAAATCCGAATTGGTTAAATTTAATTCATCGTAGCAGGCATTTACAAAAACGCCTCTTTCATATATTACCGTACCCATTGCACCGTCAAAAACAAGCGGGGTTTCATTCATTTTTTCAATTATATTTAACAAGTTTCTGCTCATATTCTTCCACCAATTTTTTCTGTTTTTCTTTAACGGAATTTATAAATTCAATATCATTATTAATAATTTTTTGTGCAACGGGTGCAACTTCGGAAGCACTTGCAGTATGCACCACTATCCCATGGTATTTTGGCGCAATCTTCAATGCGGTATGCAGTTCACTTGTTGTGGCACCGCCTATTAATAACCCGGGCAGATTAATACCTTCTTTTTCCATTTGCTCCGCCACAAATATCATTTCATCAAGCGAAGGCGTTATTAAACCCGAAAGACCGATTAAGTCGGCATTGCATTCTTTTGCAGCCTCTAATATATCCTTACAATTAACCATTACTCCCAAATCAACAACTTCAAAATTATTACAGGTCAGAATTAAAGATAAGATATTTTTGCCGATATCATGCACATCACCTTTAACGGTTGCAAGAACTATTTTCCCTGCCGGTTTTTGCTGTGAGTTTTGCGGGATATGGGTTTTTATTATATCCACAGCTTTTTTCATAACACGGGCGCTTTTCACCACCTGAGGAAGAAACATCTTTCCCTCGGCAAACAATTTGCCTATTTTATCCATACCCTGCATTAACGGTTTTTCAATTAACTCTAAAGGCTGATATTTTTTTAAGCTTTCATTTATATCTGTTTCAAGAAAATCCGTATTCCCTTTAATTAAATCATATTGCAATCGCTCTTCTACACAGGCATTCCGCCATTTAATATCCTGTGCTTTTTCTGCCTTTGCATTATTGTTATATTTTTCTTTTGCGTATTCAAGAAGCTTATCACCCGCATCTTCCGATTTATTAAGAATGACATTTTCACAAAGAGTTTTTAACGGTTCTTCAATTTCATCATAAATTTCTATCATGCCTGCATTTACAATTCCCATACTCAGGCCTGCATTAATTGCGTGATACAAAAATACGCTGTGAAGTGCTTCTCTTACTCTGTTTAGTCCCCTAAAGGAATATGAAAGATTGCTGATACCCCCTGATATTAAAGTTTTCGGATATTTTGCTTTTATTATCTTTGCAGCTTCAATAAAGGAAATTGCATTTATATTATGCTCTTTCATGCCTGTTGCAACGGGAAAAATATTCAAATCAAAAATGATGTTTTCGTCTTTTACTTTGACTTTTTCTTTCAAAATTTTATAGGCTCTATCCGCAATCTCAACTCTCCGTTCTGTTGTCGCAGCCTGACCTTTTTCATCAAAAGCCATAATAATCATTGCTGCGCCAAGCTCATTAATTTCACGTGCGTGTTCAATAAATTTTTCTTCGCCCTCTTTAAGACTTATAGAATTAACTATTCCCTTACCCTGTATACATTTTAATCCCGCTTTTATAACCTCAAAGTTTGAAGAATCAATCATAAACGGAACTTTGGCGATATCAGGCTCGGTTGCCGCATAATTAAGAAAATCAACCATCATTTTTTGGGAATCAATAAGCCCTTTATCCATATTAATATCAATAATATTTGCTCCGTTTTCCACCTGATGACGTGCAATTTCAACAGCTTCATCAAGCTTATTCTCTTCAATAAGCTTTGCAAATTTAAGGGAGCCTGCAACATTTGTTCTTTCGCCCACAACAATAAAATTATTGTTGTTATTATCATATACAAAAGGTTCCAGCCCCGAAAAAGCACATTTGGGTTCAATTCGTTTTAAAGGTCTTGGAGGTATATTTTGAAGTGCCTGCGCAATTGCCTTTATATGCCGGGGAGTTGTTCCGCAGCAGCCTCCGCATATATTAATGCAGCCTTTCTTAGCTAAAACGGAATACCCTGCAGCCATTTTTTCGGGAGTATCGGTATAATTTCCAAAAGCATCGGGAAGTCCTGCATTTGCGTATAAACTGATATAGCAGGAAGCCAAATCAGAAAGTTCCGTAATATGCGGTTTAATATCATCAATACCTAATGCGCAATTAATACCTACCGATAAAGGATTTGTATGTTCCACGCTGTAATAAAAGGCTTCCGGTTCCTGCCCTGATAGTGTTCTCCCTGATTTATCGGTCAGAGTAACGGAAATCATTATGGGAATATCTTTATTTTGCTCTTTCAGCACCTGTTTAATTGCATAAATTGCGGCTTTTGCATTCAGAGTATCAAAAATCGTTTCAACCAAGAAAGCATCAACACCTTCCTGCGCCATAACTTCTGCCTGCTCTTTGTAGGCTTCAAAGAGATTGTCAAAAGTAATATCTCTGTAATACGGTCTTTCAACATCAGGAGAAATTGAAGCTGTTTTCCCCGTCGGGCCGATTGAACCAACAACAAATCTGGGCTTATCAACAGTAGAATATTCACTTGCCGCTTCTTTTGCCAAACGTACAGATGCACGGTTTAATTCTTTTATCCTGTTTTCAAGTTTATATTCCTTTTGGGAAATTCTGTTTGAACTGAAGGTATTTGTTTCAATAATATCCGCACCCGCTTCAAGAAAACTTTTATGAATTTCTTTTATAACTTCGGGGTTTGTCAGAGAAAGAACATCATTATTACCTTTTAAATCAACCTCATGATTTTTAAAGAGTTCACCTCTGTAATCCTCTTCTTTAAGATTGTATTTCTGAATATTCGTGCCCATTGCACCGTCAAGAATTAGTATTCTTTTTTCCAAACAATCTTTAAGCATTATATAATTCCTCTTTAAAATTATATCATGTTTGATATTGTGTATGAAAAAGCAACTATTAATAAGAAGAACGGCGGGAATTATCCGCCGTTCTTAATTTTAATTATTAAATTTTACTTGGCGTATGGGCAAAAGATTTAAAATCGGGTCTGAGTTCTATTATTTGTTTTGCCTGATATGAATCATTTGCAAAAACAATTACATCAGTAGTACCATTGCTCGTATTCAGATATATTCTTGCCTTAAATCTTGTCGGTTGTTGTATTTCTGTAGGATTTGTATGAAAGGATTTGAAATACCATAACTTTTCAATTTCATTTTTTGCGGAATAAGAATCATTTGCCTCTGCTTCCACCTGTATAGGTGAACCGCCGCATTTGGCATATATTTTTGCCTGAAATATCTTTTTGGACATAATTATTTCCTTAAAATTATTATTACAGTTTCATAATACAGAAATTTCTTATTGCGGGCAATTAACCCTATATCTTTTTACCGATTTTTAAATTTATAAAAACATACCGGCCGGATTCATAAATAAAAATAATGGTTGCATAATCTTCCAATCAATATTTTTTATTATAAAATAATTGATAGGGAAGAATATTACTATGGAGCATAAAACAGCATTAATACTGGAAGGCGGAGCGATGAGAGGCTTGTATAGTGCAGGAGCTCTTGATGTTTTTATGCAAAATAATATAAATATTGATGTTATTTACGGAGTTTCTGCAGGTGCACTGTTCGGTTTAAATTATAAATCCCGCCAGATAGGACGTGCCATAAGATACAATTTAAAATATGCAAATGAAAAGAATTATATGGGTTTGTATTCGCTTTTTACCACAGGCGATATAATGAACAAGGATTTTTGTTTCAACAAACTTGTTTATGAACTGGATAAACTTGATTTTGAAACCTATAAAAACACTCCCGTTGAGTTTTATGCCGTTGTAACCAATTTAAAAACAGGAAAACCCGAATATAAAAAAATTGATGACGCCCAGAAGGATATGGAATATTTTAGAGCCTCCGGCTCTATGCCTTTTGTTTCAAAGCCTGTTGAAATAGAAGGTAATTTATATCTGGACGGAGCAGTTAGTGATGCCGTACCTTTTAAAAAAGTTCTTGAAGCAAATTATGAAAAAATTATTGTTATATTAACCAGACCAATGGGATACAACCGAAAGAAAAAATCACATCTTCCAAATAAACTTGTTTACGGGAAGTTTCCGAATTTTGTTGAAACCTTAAACAATTCTTATAAGAAATATAATGAAACAATGGATTTGATAGAAAAATACGAATCTGAAAATAAAATTATTGTTCTTCGCCCGTCTGAATTAATAAAAGTGCAAAGAGTGGAAAAAGATACAAATAAATTGCAGGCAATTTATAATTTAGGTGTTTCCGACTGCATAAACAACCTTGATAAAATAAAAGGATATATTAAATCTGTTGTGAAAAAATAATATTTTCCATATAATTTGATAAAAGATAGAATTTGGAACATATGATAAATTATTTTAAAGATTTATTTATTAAAAATAAAATTAATATCCTAATTATTATTTTTTATGCTGTTATTGTAACTGTTACAATGTTTCATCATGAAATGTGGAGAGATGAGGGATCTGTTTGGGTTTTTCTTACAAAACCAAATATAAAAGAAATATTAAATGATATTAGATTTTCAGGTCATGTGTATCTTTGGTTTGGTATATTGTTTCCTTTGGTTAAACTTAATTTTAATGAATTTTCAATGCAAATTATCAGTGCATTACTGGGTATTCTATCTGTAATATTCTTTGTATATAAATCGCCGTTTGATAACATAATAAAATGTTTATTTGTATATAGTGCCGGAATGTTATATTTTTTACCCATAATAGCAAGAGATTATATAATAATTCCGTTAATTATATTTATACTTGCAAATTTATACAACGAACGTTTAAATCATCCATATAAATATATAATCTTTCTAATTCTTATATCTCAGACTCATTGTATAATGTGGGGATTTTTTGGAATTTGTTCTTTCTTTTTCTTCTTTGAAATATTTATCAAATCATTCAAAGAGAAAAATATGAAATTATTGTTCTGTCCTCTTCTGCTAATTTTATATATTATCTCTATGTTTATGACTTTTTGTCCTGTTTTTTTAGATAATCATTGGGCACCTAACTTAAAAAATGAATTTTTCCGTTTTTCGTTTGATAACTTGTTATTTTTTCAAGGTTTTTTTAAAAATCTCATTAATGACTATGAAATAAATAATATTGTTTTTTATATAATTCTCTGTTGCAGTTGTTTGATATGCTTATTCTTTTTTAAATATAACAAAAAAATTGCAGTTATTTTTGCATTTTCTTCTTCATTCGTATTATATATATTTATGAAAGTTTGGAGTTGCGGAATAATATATCAGAAAATATATACTATTATTTTAATTTTGGTATTTTGTTGTTGGATAATATTAAAAGAACAAGAAAAAATAACAAAATTTTTTAAATATTTTCTATATGGTTTCTTTTTATTATTGTTTTTCTGTCCACTATCATTTATCCCTATAACTGATGATATAGAAAACACAATGACTAACATAAAAGAAATAAAGAATATACTAAATAAAGGAAATGAAAATATAGTAATTATCACTCCTTACAACGAGAATTTTAATTTATATAAAATCTATGGCGATTACTTTCCCCATGATGAAAATAATATTGTAGAAATGTTTAACAATAACATTAACACGACAGATTATGTCATCATAAATGAAGAGAACGACCATTATTTCGAAAAAGACAAGGAGTTTAACAAAAAATATATAAAAATTTTAGATCCTCCTAAAAATAAGATCAAATATTATGATACAGGAGAATATTATACTATATGGAAAAATAAAGAGTTATAAATAACCTTGATAAAATAAAAGGATATATTGGTCATTAAAATTTTCATACAAAAAAGTATATTTTCCGGGCATCGCCTGACCTTCAAGCTGTATTTAATATATTAAATTTATTTATAATATAATCAGATAATATAGGTGGATATATTTATGTCAAATAAAATATTGAGTGTTGAAGAAATCAGAGAATTAATGAAAGCCGGGACATATATAGAGTGGGGTTCCGACTTGTTATGGTCTTTCGGCGAATATGCACAAGAGGCTTTAAAAATAACAATGGAGTTAAATACAAAATATAATCCGCCGGAAAAAGTCAGAGAACTTTTTTCAAAACTAACCGAAAGCGAAATTGACGAAAGTTGTTTTATAATACCGCCTTTTCATACTGAATTTGGAAAAAATATAAAATTGGGGAAAAACGTCTTTATAAATTCTTGTTGCAGGTTTCAGGATAACGGCGGAATAGAAATTGGCGATAAAACAATGATAGGTCCAAATGTTACTATTGTTACTTTAAACCACGATATAAACCCTGAAACAAGAGTTAATGCAATGCCAAAACCGGTAAAAATAGGAATGAATGTATGGATAGGAGCAGATTGTACAATTCTTCCGGGTGTAACCATAGGTGAAAATTCTGTAATCGGAGCAGGAAGTGTTGTTACAAAAGATGTACCTGATAATGTAGTTGTGGCAGGGAATCCTGCCAAATTGATAAAGAAAATATAATAAATATTTATACTAATATAAAATTATAAGAACTGAGCCGGTTATCATAATAACTGTACCAATAATTTTTTTGATAAAATGCTTTTCTTTAAAATACTTACAACCTAAAAATACAGTTATTAATGTTGAAAGTTGAAATAATGCTAAAGCGCAGGCTACATTCATATTTTCAAAAACATAATTTGTTGAATATTGCATAAAGCCTATACATATTGAAATCAATAGCAATAAAGATATTGAGTTTTTAGAATCTATAATAAATTTTTTGCCGCCGGAGAGCATTAACAAAAAAGACCAGAAAGCTCCCAAAAAACACCAGAAAATAAAACAAGCTTCTACAGATGATAATATAATAATCTTTTTAAGAAAAGCCGCTTCAGCTCCGGTAAAAATCAGTGCTAAAATCCTGAGTCTGATATCTTTTCTTTTCAGCAATTTAAAAGAAAAACCTTCCTCCTCGGAATCAAATATAAATTTACTGCCGAAAATAATAAGCAAGATACCAATTATCCCAAAATAAGACGGAAGTTCTTTTAATAGAAGATAGGCTATAATTAAACCTACAATACTTTTATAAGAATTAATGGGACCAAGAACCGAAAGTTCTCCTATATGTATGGATTTTATAAGACATATATTCCCAAATGTACATAATAAACTGGCTGCTAAAGCAT
>JAEEGL011614235.1_pt1 | contig 10648 bp, 7 predicted proteins | sample 9134231 | NCBI WGS metagenome assembly JAEEGL01 (sample SAMN16246548, study PRJNA631951) | gut metagenome | biome: gut microbiome; feature: rumen; material: fiber-attached | host: Bos | place: Iran: Karaj | collected 2018-10 | reverse complement strand
TCGACCCGAAGGTGATCGAGCTTTCCGTGTACAACGGGATCCCGCACCTTCTCCTGCCGGTCGTGACCGATCCGAAAAAGGCCGCGGGAGCCCTCGGATGGGCGGTTTCCGAAATGGAAAGGCGGTACAGGGCGTTCGCGGATATCGGCGTCGGCATCCGTGACCTGGCCAGCTACAATATGCATATCCGCAGGAAGAAGAACGATCCCGCCGTGCCCGAAGAGGAGAAGGCCCCGCTCACGGAGATGCCGCAGATCCTGGTCATCGTCGACGAGCTGGCCGACCTGATGATGGTCGCGCCCGGCGAGGTGGAGCAGTCGATCTGCCGCCTGACGCAGCTCGCGAGGGCCGCGGGGATCCACCTCATCGTCGCGACGCAGCGCCCGTCGGTCAACGTCATCACCGGGCTCATCAAGGCGAATATGCCGTCAAGGATCGCCTTCGCGGTCGCGTCAGGCGTGGACAGCCGCACGATCCTCGACATGAACGGCGCGGAGAGGCTGCTCGGGAAAGGCGATATGCTGTATTCTCCGCAGGGTTATCCGAAACCCGCCCGTCTCCAGGGGACCTTCGTTTCCGACGAAGACGTGCAGAAGGTGACGAATTATCTCAAGGAACGGTACGGCGAGAACAAGTACGACGAGTCGCTGCAGGGCGAGATCGAAAAGGGCGCGCCGGCGGCCGCGGCCGACGGGGAAGGCTCCGACGACCGGGACGAGTACTTCTTCGAGGCGGGCCGGTTCATCATCGACAAGGACAAGGCTTCGATCGGAATGCTGCAGAGGAATTTCCGCATCGGGTTCAACCGGGCGGCCAGGATCATGGACCAGCTCGCGGAAGCGGGCGTCGTGGGTCCGGAGGAAGGGACGAAGCCGCGCCAGATCCTGATGTCGATCGATCAGTTCGACGCATTGGAATACGGGGAGACAGAAGATGATTAAGATCCTTCACGCGGAAATGCTGAACCGCAATAATTACAGAATGGTGCTCGACGCCCCGCGGATCGCGTCGCACTGCCTTCCGGGGCAGTTCCTCATTATCCGCGTGGATGACAACGGGGAGAGGATCCCGCTGACGATCTGCGACTACGACCCGGAAAAAGGGACCGTCGATATCGTGTTCCAGCCGGTCGGCGTCACGACGGCAAAGCTCGCCGCCCTGAAGACGGGAGACTGTATCTCAGACGCCGTGGGACCCCTCGGGAGACCGTCCGACCTGACGGAGGCCGATCCGGAGACCCTGAAGGGGATGAAGCTTCTTTTCGTCGCGGGCGGCGTCGGCGCCGCGCCGGTCTACCCCCAGGTGAAATGGCTCGCCGCGCACGGCGTATATGCCGACGTCATCAACGGGGCGAAGACAAAGGACCTTGTCCTTTTCGAAAAAGAACTGACAGACGTCTGCTCGGAGCTTTACATCACGACCGACGACGGATCCTGCGGGTTCCACGGGATGGTCACGCAGATGATGGAGGAACTCGCCGCGCGCGGAAAGAAATATGACCGCGTGATCGCGATCGGTCCGATGATCATGATGAAATTTGCCGCGAAGACCGCCGAAAAGCTCGGGATCCCGTCCGTCGTTTCCATGAATCCCGTCATGGTGGACGGCACCGGGATGTGCGGCGCCTGCCGCCTCACGGTCGGCGGGAAGGTGCGCTTCGCCTGTGTGGACGGGCCGGAATTCCCGGGGAATGAAGTCGACTTCGACGAGGCGATGACGAGGGCGGCGACGTACAGGACGGAAGAGGGCAGGGCCTATCTTGCGTATAAGGAAGGAAAGACGCATCACGGCGGATGCGGATTCTGTGAAGGGTGAAGCACATGGACGTCATGAAAAAGATACCTGTCAGGGAGCAGGAACCTTCCGTGCGGGCACGGAATTTCGACGAAGTCTGCCTCGGGTTCAGCGATGAGGAAGCGGCTGCGGAAGCGGCGCGCTGTATGCAGTGCAAAAACCCCCGCTGTGTGAGCGGGTGCCCCGTTTCGGTCGATATTCCCGGATTCATCCGGCATCTGAAAGAAGGAGACGTCGACGAAGCCTATCGTACGATCAGGGAATCCAATTCCCTTCCGGCTGTCTGCGGCCGTGTCTGTCCGCAGGAGTCCCAGTGCGAAGGGGCCTGCCTGCGCGGGCTGAAAGGCGACGCGGTGCAGATCGGGAAGCTCGAGCGGTATGCCGCGGACACGGCAGCGCTCCGCGGATACACGGCCGGCGCTCCCGCGCCGAAAAACGGGCACAGGGTCGCGGTCGTCGGGTCCGGTCCCGCAGGCCTTACCTGCGCGGGCGATCTCGCGAAGGAGGGCTATTCCGTAACGGTCTTTGAAGCCCTGCACAGTCCCGGCGGCGTCCTTACTTACGGCATTCCGGAATTCAGGCTTCCGAAAGAAAAAGTCGTACAGCGTGAGATCGCGGGTCTCAGGGACCTTGGCGTGGAGATCGTGACGGACTGTGTGATCGGGAAAGCCGGGTCCGTAGACGAGCTCTTCGATGACGGATATGAGGCCGTCTTTATCGGGTCCGGCGCGGGCCTCCCCCGGTTCATGGGGATCCCCGGCGAGAATGCGGTCGGCGTATTTTCCGCCAATGAATACCTGACCCGGAACAACCTGATGAAGGCGTTCCGCGAGGATTCGGACACCCCGATCTACCATGCGGGGAAAGCGGTCGTCGTCGGCGGCGGCAACGTCGCGATGGACGCCGCCCGGACGGCCCTTCGGCTCGGTGCGGAGACGGAACTCGTATACCGCCGTTCGGAGGCGGAACTGCCGGCCCGCGCGGAGGAAGTGCATCACGCGAAGGAGGAAGGCGTTTCGATGCGGCTCCTCACCAATCCCGTGGAGATCCTGCGGGACGAAAACGGCCGCGTGCGGGGGATCCGCTGTATTAAAATGACACTTGGAGAACCGGACGAATCGGGAAGGAGGAGCCCGGTCCCTATGGAGGGCTCGGAATTCGAGATCGCCTGCGACTGCGTGATCATGGCGCTCGGCACTTCCCCCAATCCGATGATCGCGTCCGCGACGAAAGGGATCGAAACGGACCGCAGGGGACGCATCGTAACCTCCGGGGAGTGCGGGGAGACGACACGGCAGGGAGTGTTCGCCGGCGGAGACGCGGTCTCCGGTTCCGCCACCGTGATCCTCGCGATGGGCGCGGGCCGCGCAGCCGCGCGCGGGATCGACGAGTATATCCGGTCACGCTGACGGAGACTCCGGAGGAAGAGGAATGGATCATTCGGAAGGAAGGACGATCGAGCTCGAGAGCACTGCCATGCGCAGCATCTTCGGCGGGTACGACGCGTACCTCAAACTGATCGAGAGCGCCCTTCACGTGGAGATCGTGGCGCGGCGCGACGTCGTGCACATTCTCGGTAAGGAAGGGGATATCGCAAAGGCGGAAAGGCTCCTTTCCCAGCTCGCCGCGCTTTCGGAAAGAGGCACGCCGATCACCGAACAGACAGTCACCTATACGCTGTCCCTGCTCGCGGAGGAAAAAGAGGGCGCCGTCGTCGAGATGGACAAAGATACGATCGTCCATACGGCGCAGGGAAGGCCTGTCAAGCCGAAAACGGTCGGGCAGAAGGCGTACGCGGACCTCATCCGCGGGAAGATGATCACGTTCGGGATCGGACCGGCCGGCACCGGCAAGACCTATCTCGCGATGGCGATGGCGATCCGGTCTCTCCGGGAAGAAGAGGTCCAGAGGATCATCCTGACGAGGCCCGCGCTCGAAGCGGGTGAGAAGCTCGGCTTTCTGCCGGGCGACCTGCAGAGCAAGATCGACCCGTATCTGAGGCCCCTTTACGACGCGCTCTATGAGATCATGGGGGCCGAGACGTTCGCACGGAACCTGGAGAAAGGGCTTATCGAGGTCGCGCCGCTCGCGTACATGCGCGGCAGGACGCTCGATCATTCCTTCATCATCCTCGACGAGGCGCAGAATACGACGCCCGCGCAGATGAAGATGTTCCTTACGAGGATCGGGTTCGGCTCGAAGGCGGTCATCACGGGGGACAGGACGCAGAAGGACCTCCCGAAGGACGTCCCGTCGGGTCTCGACGTCGCCGTGAAGGTGCTTTCGGGCATCGACGACATCGGGTTCATCACCCTGACGGCCAAAGACGTCGTCCGCCATCCGCTCGTCCAGAAGATCGTCGACGCGTATGACAAATACGAGGAGAAAACACAGCGGCAGGCGAAGGCGAAAACCGTCAGGAAGAAGAAAGGATGAGAAAGACGGGGAATGACGCGGACATACCCGGACATACGGACCGGGAGAAGGAGGACCGTACATGACGCTGCGCATCGACTGTGAGGCTGTCCCCGCCGGGGGACCGTTTTCGGAGTTCTCCCCGGAGGAGACGCTGAACGCGGTCGCGGAAGCGTTTGCCGCGGAAACGGAATGTCCGTATGAGTTTGCCGCCGACATCCTATTCTGCGGCGAGGAGGAGTTCAGGTACATACACGGTTCCCTCCGGGGCGTCGCACGCGTGAACGACGTGCTCTCGCTACCGGCCTCCGATTTCACCGAGCCGGGAGACTTCGCCTTTCTTGAAGGGGAAGAAGACGCGTTCGACCCCGATACCGGGGAACTGATCCTCGGGGATATAGCCCTGTGCTGCGGCAGGATCCTGCGCCAGGCCGCGGAATTCGGGCATTCCGTAAAGCGGGAGACCGCGTATCTTACGGCCCATTCGCTCCTGCACCTCATCGGGTACGATCATACGGACCCGGAAGGTGAAGCGGAGATGACATATCTTGCGGAGCGCATCATGACGCGCTGCGGCATTGGGAAAGAAACAGTAGAAGGAGATGGATGACATGAAAAAAAGAAAAGTAACGCTGACCGTACTGGCTCTTCTGCTGACGGCATCGCTGTTCGCGGGCTGCGGGAAAAAGGAAGAAGCGCCTCCTGTCGCCGAGGTCATCGAGACCCCGGAACCGACGCCCACGCCGGAACCGACCCCGACGCCGGAACCGACCCCGACGCCCGTCCCGGTCATTACCGCCGAGCCGGAGCCGCAGGAACCGATCCCGGAGGGGATGGCGAAGAGCATCCTGACGGGGGAGTATATCCCGAAGGAACTCGGGCAAAGACGTCCCGTCGCCTTCATGGTGGATAACGTCGACGGCGCTTTCCCGCATTACGGCAACGCGAGCGCTTCCGTTTATTTCGAAGCGCCGGTCGAAGGGAACCTTACCAGGGAATGCATCGTATTCGAAAACTATGACGAACTTCCCCGGATCAGCTCCCTCCGGTCGAGCCGCGACTATTTCATTTCCTATACGGTCGGCGGTTTTGACAGCATTTACTGCCATTACGGCCAGGCGGCCTACGCGCTGCCGTATCTGGAATCCGACAACGTGAACAATATCAGCGGTCTCGCGAGCTACGGCGGCAACTTCTTCTACCGCGTCGACGATCTCGCGAACCCGCACAACGCCGCGACGAGCGGGGAAGACATCAACAACGCGATCGAGTATCTCAAATACCGGAAGGAACTCAAGGAGGACCTGACGACGTCGTTCCATTATCTGTGGGTCGGCCAGGAAGCGGATATGTCCGAAGGGAAGGACGCGCTTTACGTCTGCCCGGGATATCCGATCGGGACCTCCTGGTTCGAGTACAACCCGGAGACCGGCCTTTACGAACGCTATCAGTACGGCGCGGCGGAAAAGGACGGCGCGGACGGTTCGCAGATCGCGATCAAAAACGTCATTCTCGAGTTCGAGGACAATTCCTGGTACGACGATTCCCCCTATCAGCATTTCGACACCACCGGCAAGGGGCGCGGGAAGTATATCACGAACGGGAAGGCGATCGACATCACGTGGGAGAGGGAGGACTTCTATTCCCCTGTCAAATATTACCGCATGGACGGGTCGGAGCTTCTGATGAACTGCGGCAAGACATGGGTCTCGATCATCAAGAACCACAAGGTCGACGAATGCGTGATGGGAACGTCCTATGAGGACGCGGAGTGCGTCATTTCCGAAGAGGAAGCGGCGGAGATCGTCGCGAGGGGTGAAAAGTTCTCGGAGGACTTCAAGGCGAACGAAGAGGAATACAGGCTGCAGCTCAACATCCTCCTCAACGAGATCTATTCTTCCCATAACGGCAAATCGAAGGTCTCCCCGATCTTTGACCAGTGGTGATGCGCGGAAGGAGTTTTGAAATGAATCCTCTCCTTGAACGTTTGGGAAAAGAAGCGAAGGAAGCCGCGGCTGTCCTGTCGTCGCTGTCTGCCGAACGGAAGAACGAAGTGCTGCGGTCCGCCGCGGACGCGCTTCGTTCCCGGAGCGGGGAGATCCTGTCCGCGAACGCGGAGGATATGGCTGCCGGAAGGGAAAAGGGCATGCCGGAAGGGCTGCTCGACCGCCTGCTCCTCACCGAAGGAAGGATCGGCGCGATGGCGGAGGGGATCGATACGGTCGCCCTTCTTCCGGACCCGGTCGGCGAAGTCACCCGCGAGTACGTCAACGCGGACGGACTGCTCATCCGCAGGATGAGGACGCCGCTTGGCGTCGTCGGCATCATTTATGAAGCGCGGCCGAATGTGACGGCGGACGTCTTCGCGCTTTGCTTCAAGACCGGAAACGCGCTGATCGCCCGCGGCGGCCGGGACGCGCTCCGTTCGAACATGGCGATCACCGGGATCCTCCGGGACGTCCTCGCGTCTCACGGCCTTCCCGCCGGCGCGATCGCCCAGATCGAAGATACGTCGCGGGAAACGGCTGCCGAATTCATGCGCATGCACGGCGTGCTCGACGTCCTGATCCCGCGCGGCGGCGCCGGTCTGATCCGTTCGGCCCTTGAAAACGCGTCCGTCCCCGTGATCGAGACGGGTACCGGGAACTGCCATATCTATGTGGCGGAGGACGCCGATATCCCGATGGCGGTCAGGATCGTGGAGAACGCGAAGACACAGCGTATCGGGGTCTGCAACGCGGCCGAATCCCTCGTCGTCCACAGCGGCATCCTGCAGGATTTCCTGCCGGCCCTTTACGAAAGGATCGGCACGAGGGTGGCGTTCCGTGCCGACGAACGCAGCGCCCCGTATCTGCCCGGATGCACGGAGGCGACGGAAGAGGATTTCGGGACCGAGTATCTCGATTACATCCTTTCGGTAAAAACGGTGGACAGCCTCGACGAGGCGATCCGCCATATCAACAGATACAGCACGAAGCATTCGGAATCGATCATTACCGAAGATCCGGAGAAGGCGGAACGTTTCCTCCGCGAGATCGATTCCGCGGCAGTATACCATAACGCGTCGACGCGCTTTACGGACGGATTCGTTTTCGGCCTCGGCGCGGAGATCGGGATCAGCACACAGAAGCTGCATGCGCGCGGCCCTATGGGTCTTGAAGCGCTGACGTCGGAGAAATACGTCATTGAAGGAAACGGACAGATCCGTAAATGATCTTTTAAAAGAGGAAACGGCATCCCTTTGCGGCGTTCTTCGCAGGACGCCTCTTTATTACGTGGAGACGTTCGGATGCCAGATGAACGCGCGGGATTCGGAGAAGATCCGCGGCGTGCTCGAGGAAGCCGGCTACCGTCCTGCCGAAAAGGAGGAGGACGCCGACTTCGTGCTCTATAATACCTGTACCGTGCGGGAGCACGCGAACGAGCGGATCTACGGAAGGCTCGGCGTCCTCAAAGGATTTAAAAAGAAACGGCCGCATATGCTCATCGCCCTTTGCGGGTGCATGATGCAGGAGGAAGGCGAGGCCGCATTTATCCGGGAGCACTATCCGCACGTCGGACTCATTTTCGGCACGTTCAACCTCGCGGACTTTCCGTCCCTCCTGCTCCGCGCGCTGCGAAACAGCGGCAGGAACGTAACGGAGCTCCTCCCGAAAATGGAGTCGCTGCCGGAATCCCTTCCGGTGAAGCGGTCGTTCCCGTTCAAGACGGGCATCAACATCTCCTACGGCTGCGACAATTTCTGTTCCTACTGCATCGTGCCGTACGTCCGCGGCAGGGAAGTGAGCAGGCCCGCGGAGGATATCCTCGAAGAAGTGAGGAAGGCGGCTTCGGAGGGTGCCTGCGAGGTCATGCTCCTCGGGCAGAACGTCAATTCCTACGGGAAGGGGCTTGACGACGGATCGGATTTCCCGTCCCTCCTTGAGGCGGTCTGCCGGGTGGACGGGATCCGCAGGGTGCGTTTCATGACCTCCCATCCGAAAGACCTTTCGGACGAACTCATCCGCGTCATCGCGGAAAACGAGACGGTTTGCCGCCATGTCCATCTGCCCGTCCAGTCCGGTTCCGACCGCATCCTTATGAAGATGAACCGCCGTTATACCTCGGCGCATTACCTTTCCATCGTGGAGAAGCTGTACGCGGCGGTGCCGGATCTCTCGCTGACGACCGACATCATCGTCGGATTCCCGGGCGAGACGGAAGAGGATTTCCGCGGCACGCTCTCCCTCGTGGAGGCCGCGGGTTTTGACAGCGCGTTCACGTTCCTTTATTCGAAGAGAAGCGGGACCCCCGCCGCGTCCATGCCGGACCAGGTGCCGGAGGAGACCGCGAAGGAACGGTTCGACAGGCTTCTTGCGACCGTGCGCCGCGTCGCTTCGGAACGCTGCGCCCGTTTCGAAGGGAGGACGCTTCCCGTCCTCGTGGAAGGGGTCAACAGGGAGGAAGGGCTTCTCACGGGAAGGCTGTCTTCGAACCTTCTCGTGCATTTCCCGGGATCCCCTTCGCTGACAGGTTCGATCGTTGACGTCCGGCTGACGAAATGCCGCGGTTTCTATTACACCGGTGAAATGACGGAAGGCAGGGAAGAATGGCATTAAGTCCGATGATGCGCGAGTATCTGCGCACGAAAGAGGAGTATCCCGACTGTATCCTCATGTACAGGGTCGGGGATTTCTTCGAGATGTTCATGGACGACGCGGTGAAGGCGTCGCGCATCCTCGAACTCGTCCTGACAGGAAAGGACTGCGGGCTTGAGGAAAGGGCGCCGATGTGCGGCGTTCCGTTCCACGCGCTCGATACCTATGTGGACCGTCTCGTCAAGGCAGGCCAGAAGGTCGCCGTCTGCGACCAGACCGAGGATCCGAAACAGGCGAAGGGGCTTGTCCGAAGGGAAGTCGTACGGGTCGTGACGCCCGGGACGAATATGTCGGAAGGCGCCCTTGATTCGGACAGGCACTGCTACCTTATGTGCATTTACGCCTCCGGACAGGAAGACGGGATCGCGGCCGCGGATATCTCGACCGGGACGTTCTACGTGACGGAGACGGCGGATCCGCGGGAACTCCGGGACGAGATCGCCCGGCTTTCCCCGGCCGAGATCCTCTGTTCCCCCGCCGTCCTCATGCAGGACCTGCCGGTGAAGGAAAACGCGGAACGCGCGGGCGTCGCGTTCAATACCCTCGACGAATGGATGTTTTCCGCGGACGCGGCGAAAGAAGCGGTCTGCGGGCATTTCCATACGGCGGACGTGCGCGGGCTCGGCCTCGACCCGTTCCCGCTGTCCGTCAACGCTGCCGGCGCGCTTCTCCGGTATCTCCACGACACGCAGAAATACGCGCTGACGCAGATCCGCAGGATCGTTCCCTATAAGACCGACGAACGGATGGTGCTCGACGCGGCGGCCGTGCGGAATCTGGAACTCTGCGAGACCCTGCGGGACAAACGGAAGACCGGTTCGCTTCTGTGGGTCCTCGACCATACGGGAACGGCCATGGGCGCGCGGAAACTGCGGGACTGGATCATGAGCCCGCTGCGTTCCCCTGAGAAGATCACCGCGCGCTACGACGTCATCGACGCGCTGCTTTCCGACGCGGTCATGCTCGAGGAGCTTCGGGAAGCCCTGCAGCCGGTATACGACCTCGAGCGCCTTTCCGGAAGGATCGCTGCCGGAACGGCCGGACCGCCTGAAATGATCTCGCTTAAGGGGTCGCTTTCCCGCATCCCCGCCATCCGGTCCCTCCTTTGCGGAAGCGGGAAGGACGTACTGGTTTCCCTGGGAGACGGTCTTGATCCGCTCGGGGACGTCGCGGACCTTATCGGGAGGACGCTGAAGGACGATCCCTCCCCGGGCGTTCGGGAAGGCGGGATCATCCGCGACGGATTCAATCAGGAAGTGGACGAATGCCGCGCGGCGCGGACCGAGGGAACGACCTGGCTCGCGAAGCTCGAAGAGGAGGAGCGGCGGAAGACCGGCATTTCCACGCTGCGCGTTAAATACAACCGTGTTTTCGGCTACTGCATCGAGGTCACGAACACGAACAGGGAACTCGTTCCGGAACGGTACACCCGGAAGCAGACGCTCGCGAACGCCGAACGGTACACGACCCCGAAACTCAAGGAACTCGAAGACAGGATCCTGGGCGCGCAGGACCGCATGTATTCCCTGGAATACGACCTCTTCTGCGCCCTGCGGGAGGAAACGGCGTCCCACATCGGCAGGATCCAGGATACGGCCGACCGGATCGCGGTCATCGACGCGCTCTGTTCTCTCGCCTATACCGCGCGAAGAAACCGCTACGTCCGTCCCGTCCTGCGGGATGACGGCGAGATCCATATCACGGCGGGCAGGCATCCGGTCGTAGAGAAGACGATCGGCGCCGGGCTCTTCATTCCCAACGATACGCATCTGGGAGAAGAGGGCGGGTTCATTTCCGTTATC
>JAEEGL011453920.1_pt1 | contig 10648 bp, 9 predicted proteins | sample 9134231 | NCBI WGS metagenome assembly JAEEGL01 (sample SAMN16246548, study PRJNA631951) | gut metagenome | biome: gut microbiome; feature: rumen; material: fiber-attached | host: Bos | place: Iran: Karaj | collected 2018-10 | reverse complement strand
TCTTCGCTTTGCAAGATCCGTGCCAAAAAACGCTCCGGCGCGTAGTTTCTCGGCTGGAAAGTACGATTTGAACGCTCCGGCGCGTAGTTTCTTTCCGGGAAAGTACACAACGGACGCTACGACGCAGGTAGGTTTACCGGGAAAGTACATAACGGAGTCTCCGACGCCTCATTTCCCGATCGGAGTTTTTTCGCCACCCCATCCGCCGCCCGATCGCCCCACAAAAGTTTCACCGACGGAGGCTCCGGAGACCTCGCGCGGGGTGGGCGATGCAACAAAAAAGCGGGCGCCGATCGATTCAGCTGCCCGCTTTTGGCTCTAAAACCTTCCGCCGCCGGGGCGGCCAACCGTTACTCGGGATCATCCTCCACCTGCGAGGCTTTGACCGCCGCGCGCACGCGCTCCACCATCGCTTCGCTGACGGGCATCTGCACGAAACGCGCATCCAGATCGGCGAACGCCTCGGCTTCGGAACGGGCGCGGGCGCGACTCTCTTCGAGTTTGGGCCAAATGAGCGGCTCCGATCCCTCCCAAACCTTTTGCAGCAGCGGTTCGCCGGGGCGTTTTTCTTCGGCGCAGGCCACCGTGTCTACGCCGTCCTTGCGGAACACCTGCACGCGGCCGGGGAGCGTCGCTTTGCCGGAACCTCTCGAGAGCTTCATCGACGGGCGGCCGTCCACCTCGCAGAGTTTGCCCACGGCGCCTACGCCCACCGGTGCGTCGGGCGAGGTGACGATGCGCTCCCCGATGCCGAAGCTGTCGACGGGCGCGTCGCCCAGCGCCCAAATCTCACTTTCATCCATGCCGTTGGAGACCACGATCTTCGCCTGGGGCGCCCCGAGTTCGTCGAGCAGCGCGCGGGCCTTAAACAGCGTCTCGCGGGTCACGTCGGAATCGATGCGAATCCCCGCAAGCTTGCCGCCCGTCGCTTCGACCGCCGCCCGAATCCCCGTATGGGCCCCAAAGGTATCGTAAGTGTCGACCAGCAGCGTCGACCCCTGGGGATAGGTTTCGTAGAACGCCTTAAAATACGCCTTCTCGGTCTCGCCGCGCGGTACCCCGTCGCGCTCCCAGGCCTGAACCGCAAAGTGATCCATGGTGCCGAGGGCCGGAATCCCGTAACGGTAATAAGCCTCAATGTTGGAAGTCCCGGCGACCCCCGCAACGTAGGCGGCATAGGCAGCGTCGATGGCGGCGTCGGGATGCGTGCGCCTCGTGCCGAATTCGAGGACCGGTCGCGCGCCCGCAGCCTTCACCACGCGCGCGGCCTTTGAGGCGACCATCGTCATATGGTTGATGATCGATACGAGCGGCGTCTCGATCAGCTTCGCCGTCAGCAGATCGGTCTGAACCTGCAGGAACGGCGTGTAAGCGCTCGGATGGACGCCCGCGACCTCGAGGAGATGTCCGTTTTGTTCGACCGCAGGCCCCGCCCAGATCGCTCTGCCCTCGGCCGGAGACTCGACTACACCGTGAAACCGCCAGCGCTCGAGCTTCTGCACGAGCTTCGGTCGCTTTTGAAGCGCGGGCCCGAGAGACGGATGCCGCAGGAGCGCCTCTAAAAACGCGCCCTCAAACCGCGCCTCCTTCATCCATTCCATGCAGCGCCGGAGACCCGCCCACAATAAATAGGCGCGGCAGGGGCCCCGCTGGTGATCCCTGGGCAGACCGCGCGCAAAAAAGCACATGGTCACCGGCAACTCCGAAATCCCCGCATCCTCGTGCGGGACCAGCGACGTGAGCTGGTAAAGATCCATCTGGCTGGAAGAATTCATGAGAACCAATCCTGTAAAAAAAGTTGCCGCCCTTATAACAGCCCACGCCATACGGCAAAAGAACAAACCCGAAGCATCCTGAGCCGCGCGTGCTATAAACGCCGCCTTTGCGCGCGCCGCGCCCTTTTTGCAAAGCGGTCGCGCCCTGCAGCCTGCCACTTTTTTAAAGAAGCGCTCCTTTCGGGCGCCCTTTGGAGCCTTTATGCCTGCCCCGAACGAACATCACCGCGTCTACATCTTAGGATCCGGCCCCGCGGGCCTCACCGCCGCGATCTACTGCGCCCGCGCCGGACTCGACCCCGTTCTGGCCACCGGTCTGCTGCGCGGCGGACAGCTCACCCAAACGAGCGAGATCGAAAACTTTCCCGGATTCCCCGAAGGCCTGCAGGGATCGGAGCTCATGGAGCGCATGGAACAGCAGGCGCTGCGCTTTGGCCTCAGACTGCGCGAAACCGACGTGCTCAAAGTCGACCTCAAAACGCGCCCCTTTGCGATCACCGAAGGCGACCAGTCGATCCAGACCTGCGACTGCCTCATCGTCGCCACCGGCGCCAGCCCCAAAAAACTCGGCGTCCCCGGCGAACGCGAATTTTTGGGCCGCGGCGTCAGCTATTGCGCCACCTGCGATGGGTTCTTTTTTAGAAATAAAGAGATCGCCGTCATCGGCGGCGGGGACGCGGCCCTGGAAGAAGCGCAGTATTTAAGCCGCATCGCGAGCAAGGTCACCCTCTGCCACCGCCGCGATCGCTTCCGCGCATCGAAGGCCCTGCAACAAAAGGTGCTTTCAAACGCCAAAATCGAGATCGCCTGGAACAGCGTCGTCACCGAAATCTTCGGCGGCCCCCGGGGCCTCACGGGCCTCCGGTTGCAAAATCAGCAGGACGGAAGCCTCCGCGAACTGCCCTGCAGCGGCTGCTTCTGCGCGATCGGCCATGAACCCCAAAGCGAACTCTTCCGCGGACAGCTGGAGCTCGATGCGGGAGGCTATATTCTTACGCGCGCGCCCTCGACCGAAACCTCGGTTCCCGGCGTTTTTGCCTGCGGCGACGTGGCCGATCCCCTCTACCGCCAGGCGATCGCCGCCGCAGGACGGGGATGCGCCGCTGCCCTCGACGCCGAGAGATGGCTCGAATCCCAAAAGATTTGAGGCGCCTCCGAAAGCCCTGCGCCTGACTGCAGATACAAAAAAGGGCGAGCCTCAGCTCACCCTTTTTTATCAAGCGATCGAAATCGAGAAATCAGCGAAGCTTGGTTTCTTTGAATTCAACGTGCTTGTGGGCCTTGGGATCGTACTTCTTGAGCACGAGCTTGCCCTGGCTGGTCCGGCGGTTTTTAGTCGTCGTGTAGAACACGCCGGTGCCGGCGGTGCTCTCCAGCTTAATTTTTTCGCGCTTCGGCTTGGCCATGGTGTCCTCCACATAGGCAAAAGGCGCCCTGATGTAGCAGAAAGCTTGCGGGATTGCTAGAACTATCTCGCGGGCGGCGCAAAAAGGCGCAAAAAAAATTTTGAGTTCGCCGCTAAAAACGCTTGAAACGGGTTGCTCCTTTTTTAACGCATTGCTAATCTCGCCTCGTTTTTTGCACAGACACAACAGGAGTGTTTCATGGACGATCTCAACGAAGTGAAGCTCACCAGCGAGCAGACCAACGTGGTTTGTCAGGGCCTGATGGATTTGGCCGCAGTCGACGGTGTCGATCCCAGCGAAACCGCCTTGATCGAAAACTTCTACGCCTCTGAAGGCGGCAACCCGAGCGATCTCGAAGCGCTTTTGAAGAAGCCCTTTGATCTCGCGGCGGCCAAGACTGTTCTGGATACAGCCGAAGTGCGCCATGCGTTTTTGCAAACCTGCTACATGCTGATCTACGCCGACGGCGTGCACAGCGAGCCCGAGAAAAAGCGCATTCACGAATTTGCCGCTGCTTTGGATGTCAACGACGCCATCCTCGACGAATTGCATCTCAAAGCGCGCATGTTCCTCCTCTGTGGAATGGCTCAAAACATTCGTAACCGCGACGCAGTGATCGCCGTTGGCAACTCGATGGGCCTCAATGAAGCTCAAATGTCTGGCTTGATGGAGAAGTAAGATGGGATTTTTTGGCCGCCTTTTTAATTTGTGGAAGGGCTTTTTGAGCCTGTTCGTCGGATCCGTTGAAGAAGCGCATCCCGAAATCGCTTACGAGAACGCGATCAACAGCATGACCGAGAAATACGGCAAGCTGAAGACCGCCGCCGCTGGCGTCATCAAGCGCCGCACCCAGCTCGAAGACTCCCTGGCGAAGATCAAGCGCGAAATCGAAGATCTCAACCTGAACGCCGAGCAGGCCGTCAACGAAGGCGACGATGATCTCGCGGTTCACATCCTCGACCGCGTCGCCGAACTCGAAGCCGCCCGCGACACCGATCAGGCCGAATACGAAGCCGTCGCTCAGGAATCCGAAGCCCTCAAGGCGCAGCTCAACGATTACAAGAACGAGATCGAGAAGCTCAAGCGCGAAAAGGACCGCACCGTCGCGCAGATCAAGAGCGCCGAAGCCCAGAAGCAAATCAACGATCAGCTCGAAGGCCTCTCCATGGACGACGAGATCAAGGCCCTCTCCGGCATCCGCGAAAAGGCCGAAAGCATCCGCGCCGAAAACAAGATCAGCAACGAACTCCGCTCCGAATCCATGGAAGGCAAGCTCGCTGCCCTCAAGGCTCGTCAGGGCTCCGCTCAGGCTCACAACAAGCTCGCTGCCCTCAAAGCCGCCAAGGCTGCCCGCGAAGGTAACGCTGCCGCCACCCCCACCGCCAACAAGACGCTCTGATCCTTCTCTCGCTCCCCCTCTCCTTTCATTTCTTCAACCCTAAATCGTGAGGTTTCCCATGAGTGACCTGCGCAACGCTCCCGATTTGCCTTTATGGATTCAGAAGTTACGTGAACGCTACATGCAGACCGACACCGGCCAGTTCATCCTGCACGGCAACGTGCACGATCTGGTGCAATGCGACGGCCAGCTCTACAGCGTCCCCGAATTCCTCGACGCCTTCTTCTCGCTGAGCGGCAAAGCGATCGTCCATTACGATCCCGGACGCGGCATTTATTTTCCAAACGAGGATCAGGCGGTCCGCGCAGCCAGCGCCCTCTGCCAAAGCGGCATGGTCCCCCAGAGCAAGATCGCGCCCCAGGGGTTTGAAAAGACGCCCAAAGCCCTCATCGTCCGCGCTGTGGAACACGAGCTCTCGAACGTGCGCAGCCCCGAAGTCGCCCTCGAAGTCCTCGAATCGCTGCTGCTCTGCCCAAGCATCACCTGCGCGATCATCGTTCACTACGCGGAACTGGTCGCTCCCGACGGAGACATCGCCACCCTGGAATTTGCGGAGCGCACCGCAGCCGCCCGTTTCCACCGCTGGAGCCTTTCGCGCGAGATCGTGCGCGGCGGCAATCTGATCATGCTGCTGACGAGTTCTCTTTCGGATCTCTCGCGCCTGGTGACCCGCAATCCGCGCATCGCCGAATTCAACCTGCCGCTGCCGGGCGCCCTGGAGCGCGCAAGATTCCTCGCGCATATTCAGCCGAGCCTCGATCCCGAACGCGGCGAGCGCCTCACGCGCGAAACCGCCGGCCTGCAACTGCGCCAGATTCAGGATTTGGTGGTCCCTGCCCAGACTGCGCAAAATTCGAGCGCCCAAAACGCCCGCGACTTCTTCAACACCCCGAGCGAACTGCCGAGCAAAGCGATCGCCGAGCGCAAAAAAGAAATCCTCGAGCAGGAATGCGCCGGCCTCATCGAAGTCATTCACCCCAATCACGGCTTTGCCGAAGTGGGCGGCATGGAGCAGATCAAGGAGCGCTTAAACCAGGTCACCGCTCACATGCGCGCCGGACATCGCGCTCAGGTCCCCATGGGCATTTTGATGGTGGGCCCCATGGGCACCGGAAAAACCTTTTTGGCCGAAGCCTTTGCCAAAGAGAGCGGCCTTGCGGCGATCAAGCTCAAAAACTTCCGCGACAAATGGGTGGGATCCACCGAAGCCAACCTTGAGAAAATCCTCTCTGTAATCGATGGGTTAGGCGAGATCCTCGTGATCATCGACGAAGGCGACCGCTCGATCGGCGGCACCGACGGCGACAGCGGCGTGCAAAGCCGCGTGATGGCGCGCCTGAAGGAGTTCATGAGCGACACCTCGCACCGCGGGCGCATCATCTTTGTGATGATGACCAACCGCCCCGACAAGCTCGACACCGACATGAAGCGCCCCGGCCGCTTTGACCTGAAGATCCCCTTCTTCCATCCGTGTAACGCCTCAGAACGATTGCTGATTTTCCGTTCCGTGATGGCGCGGCACCATATTGAGGCACCGCTGCCCGACGACGAACTGCTGACCCTGCTCGATCCGCTCGACGGTTACGCAGCCGCCGATCTCGAAGCGATCGCGCTCATGGCGTACGACGATTACCAAAGCGGCCGCATCCCTGAAGGCCTGACCGAACGCCCGAGCCAAATCACGAGCGAATATCTGGCGCAGGCCATCGACGACTTCATGCCGACGCGCGAGCTCGAGATGATCAACTACATGGAGCTCCTCGCGGTCCAGGAGGCCTCCAGCCGCCGCCTGCTACCCGAACGCTTCCGCAACATCGACGTGCATGATTTGAATCAGCGATTGGCCCAGGCGCGCGCCGCACTCAAACTCTGATTCGCTCAAATCTCAAATTCTGCCCACCATTGTTTCAAAACTCTTCCCAAGCCGCCGATCGATCGGCATACTCTACAAAGTTTTTCTAGTCCTTCTATAGGAGTTGCTTATGAAGTTACCTCTTTTTCTTTTGACCGCACTGAGCGCCCTTTCTCCCGCCCTCGCGCAGGACGCGGCCCCCGCAGCCGACGCTGCCACGGCCAATGCCCCCCAATCCTTTGGTGAATGGTGGAGCCATGTCTGGAGCACATTCATCAGCGACGGTACCCTGAGCATCCTCAAGAATCTGGGCATCGCAGTCGCGATTTTGTTTGGTGGCTGGATACTTGCGCGCGTTTTGACCTACCTGTTGTACGTGGTCCTCTGCAAGACCGATGTCGACAACAAGATCGCCAAGGCGATGCACATCGACCTGCTCCTTCAGGGCAAAAAGCCGCGCGAAAACGCCGTCGAGCATTTCCTGTCGCGCATCTTCTTCTACATTTTGATGCTGATCGTCGTCATCGTCGCGTTGAACGCGGTCGGTCTCGACGTCGCTGCAGGTCCGATCTCCAACTTCGTCGACACCGTGGTCCAGGCGCTGCCGCTCATCGGTAAGGCCGTCCTGATCCTCGCGATCTCGTATTTTGCCGCCGTCATCCTCCGCAAGCTGACCACCGCCGCCTTGTCGCGCGTCGACGATCGCTTTGCCGAAGTGGGCGGTGAAAACGCGCGTCCCTTCAGCCAGAGCGCGGGCACCCTGGTCTTTTGGCTGATCCTCCTCATCGGTCTGGCCGGTGCCTTCGAAGCCCTGAAGATCGACGCGATCGCAGGCCCCATGCAGGATGTTCTGAAGACCGCCCTGCAGCTTCTGCCCAAGGTCGGCGTCGCCGCTTTGATCCTCCTCGGCGGCTACATCCTCGGCCTCCTCGCCCGCAAGATCATCAGCAATTTGCTTGCTGCCATTGGATTTAACGGCCTTCCTGCCAAGATCAAGATCGACCGCATCTTTGTGAAGCGCACCGCCAGCGACGTCGTGGGCCTCATCGTCATGGTCTTCATCATGCTGCACGCGCTGATCGCCGCACTGGACGCCCTCACCCTGAAGCAGCTGAGCGATCCGATCTCCAACATCATCGATCAGTTCTGGGCTTTGCTGCCTTCGCTGGTCCTCGCCCTCGTGATCCTCACCGTCGGCGTCATCCTCGGCAAACTCGCCCGTTCGCTGATCTCCTCCGTCCTTTCGAGCATCGGCCTCGACCGCTGGCTCGCGCGCCTGGGCCTCAATTTTGAGCACATGCCCTGGAACGACGAGAACGTCTGCGCCGAAAACAACGGCGAAGCTGCGGTTACCGACGGCGCCAAGGCTGAAGCCGCCGCCAAGCGCATCGACAAGCCCAGTGAACTCCTCGGATTCATTGCACAAATCGCGATCGTCCTTCTGGCTACGGTTCAGGTCCTCGACACCCTGAAGCTCGCTGTCTGGTCCAACATCGTCCAGACCTTCCTGTCCTACACCTTCCTCCGCCTGCTGATCGCCCTCGTCATCGTCGCCATCGGCCTCGCCATCGGCAACTACGTCCGCGATCTGGTCGTCGCCAAGGGTGCTCCCGACGACGCTGCCCGCCGCTGGATCGGTGGTGGCCTTCGCATCGCAATCCTCGTGTTCGCCTGCACCATGGGTCTCCAGCAGCTCGATGTCGCCCCCACCTTCGTTTTGCTCACCTTCGGTCTGGTGTTTGGTGCTCTCTGCCTCGCCCTCGCCCTCGCCTTCGGTCTGGGTGCCCGCGAAACCGCCGCAGAAGTGGTCAAGCAGCAGTACAGCAAAGCGCGCGACAAGGGCCACAAAGGTTTTTTTAGCCGCTCCTGATACCCCTCTTAAACCCCGCCTCTAAAATCCGCCTCTGGCGGATGCCTCTACCGCAATCCATTCAATGAATTGAAATCCATTTCAAACGGAACAGCGGATCCATCCGGTGATTTCAGCTTTCCTCTGCAAGGCAGGCGCGATCCATCGAATGAATTTCCGATTTGCAGCCGTGCAAAGGAAAATCCATCCGATGTTTGATGGTGCACAGAAGCGTAGAGACCTCAATTCAGCCGATGGTTAACCGTAGAAGGAGCGCAAGCTTCCCGATCCATCCGATGGATCGCGCTTCCTTTCTGCCATACACCCTATTTCTTCAATTCCCGACTCATCAACTCGAAGAGTTCTCCATCGAGCGCGCGGTTGATCTGGTCGTGCCGCTTCAATCTCTCGCTTTGCTGCTCCATGGCGACCTGAAAGGCTTCGTGTTTTGCCTCTGATTCAGCCGCTTTTTCGACCACGCTGACTGCAGTTTCGATGTCGGCGGCGTTGGCAAAGGATTCGTCGAACCTCCGCTGACGGGCAGGAGGCGCGTAGTAGACGGGCTCCCAGGAGATCGCGCCGCTGTCGAGGCCGATGTGAAGCTCCGTGAAGAAGCGCTGCCCCGAAAGGCCCACGCCCAGCATGCTCGAAGGGTGACCGAGCACCGTCATTCCGCCCAGTTTGCGGGATTCAAACGCCTTTACGCCCGCATACAAAAACAAATCGACCTTACGCTCGCGGCAAATCGCCTTTAGATCAGCGGCAGTCTTGGCCTCTTCATGGCGCTTTTTGCCCAGCACGATCAGCGGCGCATCGAGCCAATCTTCAGACGCTACAATCACTTTTCGCGTTTTCTCGTCGCAGCGTTCGAGGGCCTTGTCCAAAGCTTCGAGCTCCTCCTGCAGAATCTGACCATTCGGCAAATCGAGCCCAAACAACACCAGGCGACCGTCGCAGCAGCTGCATTCGAGCGGCCAGGGCGCATCCGCACCGAATCCCGCAGCCATCGCGCAAACCGGCCTTGGTCCACCGGGCATCTCCGAATCGGACTTCCCGGGCACGCAAAGCGCCGAGCGCCTCTTCAGCGAAGCCTCAAACGCCTCCCGCTCATCCATCTGGCCCCGCGCCGTCAAACCACCTGTAATCACTACAAAATCCGCATCCCGCGCATGGCGGTGCATCAGCGCGCGACCGAGCAGCATCGAGCGTTCCGTCCCGCGCCCCTCCACCAAAGGCATCGAAATCCAGGCCAGCACAGCCTGAGGCTCCGGCGTTTCGTTCCCTGGCTTCGTTCCTTCCGGCATTTCATTTTGAGACATCAGCCTTCTCCTTCATAAAAAGCGTTCCAAATCACAGGGTTACGATCGTTTTTATCGTTCCTGGCGTCAGCGTTTCTTCAGATTCCAGCGATTTGCCCCAGATCAGGCCCCTTTTGATCGCTTTTTGCAACTCAATGTGCCCAATCACTTGATCTTTTGGGCACGGGCTTCTATGATGCGCCCCCTGGTTTTTCCAGGGCTTACAAATGACTTTAACAGTGGAGTTGTTCCAGTGGAGCACGATTTCGATTACGAAGATATCGGCGATGACATCATCGAGCCGGAAATTGAAGAAACGCGTTTTAATGTGACCACGGGTGGCGAAACCCAGGTCATCGACGGTCGTGTCGAAGCGATCGCCTGCGCAAAGGAAAAGAGCTTGGAGCACGGCCGCGTCACGGTTGAACGGCTGGATGGCCGCGTTCACATGCAGTTTTCGGGCGGCTCTCTCGACAGCTACGTTTGGGAATTGCGTCCCTCCCACTGATTTTTGAGCAAAAGCGCGCTCTTGCGCCATTCAGCACGCCCCATTTTTGTTCCAGCCTGCCCCATTCATTTAACCCGCGCGCCCTCTTTGAAAATACACCGTGAGTGAGCTTTCTATTTTCAGTTTAAAGGAAGCTTGCATGCTCATCTCATATCGCCATTCCAGCATTAAACGATTTAAAATTCAAACAGTTACAGCCAACAATCTTTTTAAACGCGGTGATCCTTGACGATGGCGCTCAGGACTGCTGAAAATAAAGGTCAGGTGAAATCTCAAAGCATATCACGAAAGTAGCAAGTCTAATGGAGCAGGTACTTGCCACGTTATGTAAGGCAGCGGGAGTTCAAGCAGCGGCGATTGTGAGTCCGGAAGGTTGTACCACGAGCGCATTGCCTGCAAACTTAAATGCCGAACATTTCATTCAAGCGGTCGAATCTCTTAAAAGTTTAGCCGACACCATCAATGTTTTAAATCGCGGCCAAACGGTTGAGCTTTTAACCCTCAATATGGACAAATGCGCCCTCTGGATCCGCCGGGTGGGCCTCTACGCTCTGCTTGTAC
>JAEEGL011329099.1_pt1 | contig 10648 bp, 6 predicted proteins | sample 9134231 | NCBI WGS metagenome assembly JAEEGL01 (sample SAMN16246548, study PRJNA631951) | gut metagenome | biome: gut microbiome; feature: rumen; material: fiber-attached | host: Bos | place: Iran: Karaj | collected 2018-10 | reverse complement strand
TCAAGCTGCTCTTTAACAACCTGTGCAACCTTGATAGGTGCATCATCAGCGTCGTGGATCATTGTAAGGTTAAGCTCTGTGATTCCGAGCTCCTCAAGACCTTTTGCCCAGTACTCAGCAGCTGCAGCTGCATCATATCTGCAGTATTCCTGGAACATCGTCTGATCAGCTGAGAAGTCTGATCCGTCAGGACCTGCTGCGAAGTCCATAGGAACTGATGTATATGTAGGAGCTGAACCGTCCTTAAGAACATCTGTTGTGATGGCTTCACGGTTAAGTGCCATTGTGATGGCATAACGTACATTTAAGTTATCAAGCTCTTTTACTTCCTTAATGTTAGGGCTGATGTACCACATGTAGCCGGCACCGATTGCCTTGAATGCAGGATCATCCTTAACCTGGTCAACCTGCTCGCCGTTTACGAGGGTTGTATCAAGGTCACCGTTCTGGTAGCTCATAAGAGCCTGCTGTGAATCCTGGATAACCTGGTAGCTGAGGCCTGGAAGCTTAACGCTTGCTGCATTGTAGTAGTTCTCATTCTTGGTGAGGTGGATAGCTGTTGCTGCAGGCTGATAATCATCCAGCACGAATGCGCCGTTTGAAAGAGTTGTCTCAGGGCTTGTAGCAAAAGTATCGCCAACGCTCTCATAGAATGCCTGGTTTACAGGGTAGAAGGTTGGGAAGTACATAAGGCTAAGGAAATAGCTGACAGGAACGTTGAGCTTAACCTCAAGTGTCTTGTCATCAACGGCTGTTGCGCCGAGCTCTGACTTATCCTTTGCTCCGTCAATGATCTCCTGTGCGTTTACGATCTGTCCGATGTCACTGAGCATATAAGAGTACTCAGAAGCAATCTCAGGATCTACTGCTCTCTGCCAAGCAAAAACGAAGTCGTTAGCAGTAACAGGATCACCGTTGCTCCAGTTCGCATCGCTGCGAAGGTGGAATGTGTATGTAAGACCATCCTCAGAAACATCTACGCTTTCTGCGATGGCATTTACTGCCTGTCCATCTGCGTCCATCTGCATAAGGCCGTCTGTGTAATCAGCGATAACCTCGAAAGATGTACCATCTGTTGCCTGCTGTGGATCAAGAGACTCAACAGGTGTCTCAAGCATTACGTTGAGATCTGCTCCTGAACCTTCCTCTGTTGTAGCTGCAGCATCTGTTGAAGCTGCTGTGTCTGCAGGCTTTGTTGTGTCTGCGCTCTGTTCAGCGGGCTTTTCGCTCTCAGTAACGCCGCTTACTGCGGAACTTCCGCATCCAATCATGCTCATGGCCATTACTGAAGCCAGCATGACTGACAAAAACTTTTTCTTCATGCTATTCTCCTCCTAGTGAAATTAATTCATATACATGTATACAATTGATGTATATTAACCATACTAACTGTATAGGCAGGTATATGTCAACAAAAACTTTAGCACTTTAAACCATTTTCCCTTCAACGCGCCTAATAGGCAAAGCAGAAACGCGAAAAAAAGAGCGCCTGCTAAAACAGCAGCCGCCCTTGGCTAACGAAAACTACTTTACATATAATTCATAAGGATGTCAATATCCTCTTTTGTGGTGGCATAATCCGTGGCAAGTCTGATGACCGTATGACTGTCATCATATTTCTCCCAGAAGCTGTAGCCCACGTGCTCTTCAATCTCTTTTAACTTGTCATCATCTATTATGATGAACTGCTGATTAGTGGGTGAATCAAGGAAGAACCTGTAGCCCTTTTCCGTAAGCCTCTCCTTTAAAATCTCTGCCATCTCAATGGCATTTTTACTGATCTCAAAGTAAAGATCATCCGTAAAAAGAGTGTCAAACTGAACTCCCAGAAGCCACCCCTTGGCAAGAAGCGCTCCGTGCTGCTTCACGATGGGAACGTGATACTTGGGTTTTCCGCCCTTAGTGAACACTACTGCTTCGCCAAACATGGCTCCCACCTTGGTTCCGCCTATGTAAAAGACATCTGTCAGCTCCGCTATGTCTTTGAGAGTAACATCAGTTCTTTTGCTCATAAGACCGTAGCCCAGCCTTGCTCCATCAAGGAAAAGAGGTATCTCATACTCCCTGCATACATCGGATATGGCTTTCAACTCGCTCTTTGTGTAGAGTGTTCCGTACTCCGTGGGATGTGAGATATAAACCGCCCCAGGAAATACCATGTGCTCGAAGTTGTCGTCTGCATAGAATTTTGCGATGTAGGCTTTGAGGTCGTCGGCACTTATCTTGCCGATGCTGCTGCCTGTGGCGGATGCCGGGCTGCCAGTTTTAGCTGCGCTGTTATCCTCGCAATCACTGCCTTCTGCGCCGGTCTTAGTACTGTTGCCTTTAATGGTCAGCACTTTGTGGCCCGCAAACTCCACTGCGCCTGCCTCATGAACAGCGATGTGCCCGGTCTCAGCAGCAACAACGCCCTCGTAGGGCTTTAAGAGCATATCTATCACAGTCTGGTTTGTCTGGGTTCCTCCCACCAGGAAGAACACTTCCGCATCAGGACACTCACATGCCTTCCTGATCTTATCTGCTGCGCTCTTGCAGATGTCATCTGTACCATATCCCGGATTCTGCTGATATCCCATATCCATAAGGCGCTGAAGGATCTTGGGGTGGCAATTCTTTGTATAGTCGCTTGAAAAAGAGATTTTCTGTCCCATGTTTTTTCCTCGTATTTTCTAATATCATAATTCTCATTTTTTGTTGTCACAATGATACTATTCAGGCATTTCCATTTTTCACTCTTCTATGCCGGTGAAATCCACTGCCGCTTCCAAGGTCTTCACAAATTCCTCCAGACCTTTTTTATCATCCTCGTCAAACCTTGAAAGGCTCGGGCTGTCGATGTCCAGAACGGCGATCACTTTTCCGTCCCTGTGGATAGGCACTACGATCTCTGAGTTTGAAGCGCTGTCACAGGCAATATGTCCCGGGAACTGATGCACGTCTTTTACCAGCTGGGTCTCATCCTTCTGTGCCGCTGTTCCGCAGACGCCTTTCCCAAGCTCAATCCTTATGCAGGCAACCTTTCCCTGAAATGGTCCCAGCATAAGTGAGCCCTTGTTCATCAGATAGAACCCTGCCCAGTTCAGATCCTCCATGTTTTCGTATAAAAGAGCCGAGGCATTGGAAAGAACCGGAATGTAGTTTGGCTCATCCTCTGCCAGAGACTTTATCTGTGCTGCAAGTAACTTGTAGTCTGTCATTGAGTTTTCCTCCAAATAAAAAGTGGGCATGTACCCTTAAGATTCATACCCACGATTCTAACACTATTTTATCTTGCGCACAATCTAGTTATGCGTAAACTGTTTTGTTTCTTCCGGTTTCCTTTGCATGGTAGAGCCGGTCGTCTGCCAGATTCACCAGCTCTTCCACTGTCATACCCTTTTCATAGGCGGCTGCTCCGATGGAAACCGTGAATTTAATCTTCTTTCCATCGTAGGTAAACGAATTGTTTTCCACCTGCAGCCTGATACTTTCCAGAAGATTGATGAACTGGTTAAAAGTCGAATCCTCCGGAGCGATCAAAAGGAACTCCTCTCCGCCCCATCTGCCATAGAGCATTCCCATAGCCGCATTCTTCCAGAATATCTTAGTAAGCTCCTTCAATGCCTCGTCACCGGTAAGGTGCCCATAGGTATCGTTGATCTTCTTGAAAAAATCAATATCAACAATCGCTACAGAGAGCTTCGAATCACTAATCGTCTGCTGTCTCAAAAGCTCAGCATCCAGTATTTTCTGGATCCTCTGCCTGTTATATATCCTAGTCAGGTATTCATGTTCTGCTGCCAGCATGAGCTCTTCCTGCTTTTCAGCAACCCTTTGATTATACACCTGGATATAGAGCATGATAGAGCCAAAAGCCAAAACGGCATTAAAATAATACATAACCTTGGATGCTATAGGACCTGCATGATATCTGTCAGGAAATGCTCCGCTGTTGCCAAGGGATGTCAGCAAAAGAAACGTAAATATAACGATAGTGCTGAAAACTCCAATCTGATGCTTTTGAGCCTTAGATAAGTCCGGATTATAAAAAGGAAGAAAAACACTGGCCAGTGTCCCAAAAAGCCACAAATGAAACCCACACTGAGTTCCAAGATAATAGCTTGCAAAAATCACGTGCAGAAACACCTCCGTCACCATTATCCATATAGTTGCCAGCGTTTTTTTACTCTTAGCAATGATGATGATACTGACAATGTAGCATCCGATACTGAAAATATTTATGATCGCCATGGGTATGCAGCCCAGCCACAGATACCAGAACTCAAACAAAACATGAAAAACACAAAGAGAGATGGCAGTATTCATATATTGATTGTGATTAAGATAATCGCCATCTTCCTGCGTCCTGTATGTCCTGTCTCTGTATTCAGGTTGTGCATCAAATATTTTCATAACATTATTTTAATTCCGCACACAAAGATGCGCAAATTAAGAAACAATAAACAATGATCAGATTCAGAGTTCATCAAGCACCTGGAAGACCACAAACTTAAGATAATAAGACGCAGCACCGCCCCAGAGGATAGGATGATCCTTGGACTGCTGCCTGAATTCCACCTGACGAAGGCGCTTGTGGGCGTCTCTTGCCGCATCAGCAATGGTCTTTAAAAAGAGCTCTTCGTCCATGAAGTGGGAACAGGAACAGGTGGCAAGATATCCGCCGTTCTTTACCAGCTTCATTCCGCGGAGGTTAATCTCCTTGTAGCCTGTTACAGCCTTTTTGATGGAAGCCCTGGACTTGGTGAAGGCAGGAGGATCAAGGATGACCACATCAAACTTCTCTCCCTTTTTCTCAAGGTCCGGTAAAAGCTCAAATACATCTGCGCACTGGAATGATGCGATATTTTCAAGACCGTTTAAGGCTGCATTTTCTCTCGCCTGTTCGCAGCCAAGGTCAGAGGCATCCACTCCAAGAACCGATGCTGCTCCGCCTGCTGCCGCATTTAAGGCAAAAGAGCCTGTGTGTGTGAAACAGTCCAGAACCTTCTTCCCCTTGCAGAGTCCCCTGATGGACTGCCTGTTGAACTTCTGATCCAGGAAGAATCCAGTCTTTTGGCCATTCTCCACATCAACATAATATTTTATGCCGTTTTCCTCGATCATAACCTTGGTGTCAAAGGCTTCTCCTATAAATCCCTTTGTTCTCTCAAGCCCCTCAAGCTCACGGACCTTAGCATCGCTTCTCTCGTAGATACCACGGATCGTTACACCGTCTTCGGAAAAGACCTTTCTGCAGGCATCAAGGATCACATCCTTCATCCTGTCTGTGCCAAGAGCCAGCGATTCAATGACAAGCACGTCAGAAAACTTGTCTATGGTGATCCCCGGAAGGAAATCAGCTTCTCCAAAGATCAGTCTGCAGGAAAGGCGTTTGTATTCCTCCGCTCCAAGGACATAGTCATTTCCCGAGCCCTCAGGCGCAAGGAACTTAAGACAATAATCTGCCATCACGGCCTTTCTGTACTCCCAGGCTGCTCTTACTCTTTCTTCAATGAGCTTTACTGTCACCGGATTCTCTTTTTTCCTGGACATCATGCGGACTCTTATCTTGGACTTTTCGTTGATAAAGCCATAGCCCAGAAAGAAGTCGTCAAAGTCATGAAGCTCCACCACGTCTCCGTTGTCAAAGCTTCCCTCAACCCTGTCTATCTCGTTGTCATATATCCATAAACCCCCGGACTTAAACTCTCTTCCCTGTCCCTTTTTTAAGAACACCTTTGCATCTGCTGCAGCAATATCACCCATCTGTGTTTCCTCACATAATAATTTCTTTTTGTTTTCTGTATAAAACTTTCCAAATATATGTTGACAATACAACAATATTATTCTAAAATCAATTCGTTGTCGCAGTTATTTACAACATAGCGAATGCGATAGTGGCGTAGTTGGTAACGCGCGACCTTGCCAAGGTCGAGACCGCGGGTTCGAGCCCCGTCTATCGCTCTAAACCTCAGATTTTGTCTGAGGTTTTTTTATTTCTATAACCCCACATATCAATAAACCGAAGCGATACAAAAAAATCCCCGGACCTTCACGATCCGGGGATTTGATATTAACGTCTTTAAGGATTCATCTTTTGAGTCAAGCTGCTTTCTGTCTTTTTTCCTGATTTTCTTTATGCTGCTTAAAGAGTGTCTTGGCTGCAATAGAAGCAAGAACCAGTGAAAGCACTACGAGAAGCACTGCGATTGCTGACTGGATAAGTGCCCATACATCTGCTGCTCCTGAAACAAATGCTGTCATCTTAGCGATGATGGTCTGAACAAGTGAGCAGATTGTAACTGCAAGCATGAAGGTCATAGGAATGAAGAACATCTTGTTGTTCTTTCCAACTTCGCCGAGCCATGTGCAAACAGCCAGAAGACCGATGGCAGCAAGGAGCTGGTTAGCAGCACCGAAGAGAGGCCATATCTTTGTGTAGCCTGTCATACCAAGGCTTACACCAAGAACAACTGTTAATGCTGTTGCAAAGTAAGGATTTGCAAGAACCTTCTTAACACCTGTAAGCTCTTCCGGCTTCTGGCCCTGCTCAAGGAAGAACTCCTGGAACATGTATCTTGCAAGACGAGTTGCTGTATCAAGTGATGTAAGGCAGAATACTGAAACTGCGAGGATCAGCATCTGATACATGATGCTCTCAGCACCCGGTGCGAAGGTTGCGATCATTGATGAAAGACCTGAAGCAAATACCTGTGTAGGGCTTGCGAAGGTTCCGTCTGCTGCCTTTGCCCAAACAAAACCGATAGCGCATAGAGATACTACTGCCATTCCGCACTCGATAAGCATTGAGCCATAGGATACGGCGCGGGCATTCTTTTCATTATCAAGCTGCTTAGCTGATGTTCCGGATGAAACCAGTGAGTGGAATCCGGAGATAGCTCCACAGGCGATGGTTACGAAGAGTGCAGGGAAAGCTGTACCTGTTGTGAATACGCCTGTTCCCTTAAGTGCTGCATCTCCAAATGCAGGAACTGCGAAATTGCCCTGTCCAACTAAAACTGCACCGACAACTGCGATAACGCCGGCTGCGATCATGAAGTAAAGAAGGAATGAGCTGAGGTAATCCCTTGGCTGAAGCAGGATCCATACAGGTGTAACAGAGGCCACAAGGATATATGCACCAACAATCCACATCCAGGCATTGTATGAAAGAGAAATCGGATGGAAGTTAAGTCCGATTGCTACAATTGCAATGATTCCAACTACTCCGCAAACAGAAGCGATTCCGATGGGAGCACCCTTACGATATACAAAGAAACCAAAAACTAAAGCCAGACCGATGAAAAGAATTGAGATCATGGCTGTGGACTCGTTTGCTGCAAGAGTTGCGCCTTCAACAGCCTTGCCTGCTGCTGTTGTATTTCCGAAGGTGCTGGCAACGATTGAGCTGAAAGCTGCCACAACAAGAATCAGTGTAAGGTAACCAAATGTAAGGAACAGTCTCTTTGCCTTCTTGCCCATGGTGGTGTTGATGATCTCACCGATTGACTGACCTTTGTGACGAAGTGATGCGAAGAGAGCTCCGAAATCGTGAACTCCTCCGAAGAAAATTCCACCGATAAGAACCCATAAAAGAACGGGAACCCATCCGAAAACTGCTGCCTGGATAGGACCATTTATAGGACCTGCACCGGCAATTGATGAAAAGTGGTGACCCATAACGACAGGTGTCTTTGCAGGAACGTAATCCTTTCCGTCCTCAAGCTCGTGAGCCGGAGTCTTCCTTTCCGGGTCAATCCCCCACTGCTTTGCAAGCCATCCACCGTAGAAAACATATCCGGCTACAAGGATTGCAATGCTGACAATAAGTAATACTGCTGCATTCATGATACTTTCTCCTCCTTATCCCCTTTAAGGGTATTAAATACTATGGTCAAGAGTGGTTTGAGCTCTTTAGCCGCATAATTGGTGATCACTGTCTCGCTGTCCATACACGCACAGGCGATCTTTGCCTCGCTGTGCCCCCTGAAGTTGAACATATATCCCTTGTCAAAATGGAACTTTTTAAGCTCCTTCTGTATTTTTGCATCAGGTGTAGTTTCTGAGATTATGACAAAAGACATATAGGAACACATGTGATCTTTTTCCGGATACTTCTCATTGTTCCTCACGAGAACCGGCTCTACCTGTTCTGTGATGGTCTTCCTGATTTCCTCTATCAAATTTTCATCAACGGATCTTGTTTTGATAAAAAGGACATGCTCATAAGCCCTAATAGCCCAGAGCTTGGCTTCCTTTTTTAAGACATATTTTTCCCCGAATGAATAGAATCTGGCATAAGCGGGATAAACCTTGTCCCCCAGCCTGTAGTTCTCGGTAATATCGAAGTTTGCACGATATCTGTTCAAGAGATCTTTAAAATAACAATCTGAACCCCCTACCATATCATCCTCCAAAATTAAAACTTCTTTTACTTTACCACTGTGATGCTTTATTGCAAGATGACAAAATTAATATATTTATTATAAAAAAGATTAATTTTGTAATGTATTATGCAATAAAGTTTAATTTATATCAAAAAAATATCGCAGGAATCTCAGTGATTCCTGCGACTTATACTCATTTATTCTTTTCCCAAAAACTTTATGCAAAGGGATGTGATGTCGTCAAATTGTTCCGCGTCTCCGGAAAATTCCTTTACCGCACTCCTCACAGCGCCATCCAGTTCCATAGGTGAAAGCTCTTTATTGCTGCTAAGAACCTGAAGCATCTTCTCTTTGCCGAACATCTCTTCCTTTTCATTGATGGCTTCCGGTATTCCATCGGTATACAGATAAAGAATGTCTCCCGGCTCAAGCTTTAATTCGTTTAGCTTGAATTTCAGTCTCTTAGTCGTTGCCAGAGGAGGTCCGTGCTGGTCTTTTTCTGCGGTAAATCCCCCTTCTTTTCTGCATATTGCCGGATACTCATGACCGGAATTCACATAAACAAACTCTCCGGTATTTACATTAAGAACACCAAGAAGCACAGTAACAAACATCTTGGCGGCATTTTCTGCCATCAGAAGGGAATTTGCCTCAGTGAGAGCCTCAACCACATTTCCCTGCTTGAGCATCATCTGACTCTGGATAATGTGCTTGGTCATTACCATGAAAAGAGCTGCAGTTACGCCCTTTCCGGACACATCACCTATCAGGATGGCAAGGTGATCATCATCAATAAAGTAGTAGTCATACAGATCTCCGCCCACCTGTTTTGCCGGCTCCATGGCTGCAAAAAGGTCAAATTCATGGCGGTCAGGGAATGCCGGAAATGTCCTTGGAAGCATGGCAGCCTGAATCTTATTGGCAACACCCATCTCGGCATCCATTCTCTCTTTGTCGGCAGATGCCTTGGTTATCCACTCGATGTAGTCACGGATCCTTGCGGTAAGAGTGCTGAATCTCCCGGCAAGGACCTCGATCTCATCTCCGGTCCTGTAGACATCCTCCATCTCAAATCTGATGTCATCTCCTTCCATTCCCGAAACTCTTTTGGTCATGGTAATGATGGGAGTGACAATTCTTTTTGAGAGGATTCCTGCCAAAACTGCAGAAATTATTACCAGTATTATCACGAGAATCAGATTTCTTATCATTGAGCGCGAAGCTTCAGCTCCGAAATTCTCCATGTTATCCTGCTTGATCTCATCTATTTTTGTCAAAAGAGTCTCAACCGGCTCCTGCAGCTCATCATTGGGAACAAATATCATCTGAACCCAGCCCACGGATTTAAGCGGAGCAAAAGCCAGATAGTAAAACACGCCATCTACAATAACCTGCGCAAAACCGACTTCATCATTCAAACCGCCTTCATAGACCTGATTCAGTTCAAAGTTTCCCCTCTCTCTGATATCGTATGGGATACTTTCCCCGTCACCTACACTCAAGGTCCCCTCTTCCTTGGGCGAATAAATAATATTTCCTTCACCATCTACCAGTATTGAAAACGCTCCGCCAACGAACTCCTTCTCAGCCAAAATCTCCTTTATTTCATCAAGCTTTGTTGAACCGCCAAGTACTGCCACCAGTTCTCCATCCACATAGACAGGCATTCCGAAGACAACCACCTCTTCATCGTTATAATGCCTGTGGATGATCGGCGAATAATACATTTTTTTATCTTCTTCTGCGCCTTCATACCAGTACTTCTCAGTTGCATCATAAGTCATGACGCTTCCGTCAGCATTAAGCTTCTGGTCAGACAGCTCATCCATCTCCAGCGTTATTCCGCTTGGGAGAGCGATATAGCAGTCCATGATGTCCTCAGAATTTCCCCTGATCATCTCCGCCATCATGGGCGCAAGGTTTGAGAGCTTTCTCGCCATTCTGAAAGCCTCTTCATCATTTGGATCGGTCCAGTCCGCATACACAGTCTGAAGCACCAGCTTTCCGGCATTCTCCTTCTTGGGAGGATTTAATTCAAGCTCTTTATAGTTATCAGGGTTGGAAAAGACATCCTCAACCTGCCTTGAAAGCATCTCAAAGTCATGATTCAGTGTCCAGAAAGTGCCATCTGCGTACTCAGCCCCTCTCTCCACAGACTCAATAAGTCCATACTCCAAAAGCTCCGTAAGTGCCTGGCTGGACTCGCTCTTTATGACCTTCGCCTGGGAATCATCACTTTTCCTTATAAGCTTAATAAGCGCACTAAGCTGAATGACACCGAG